>Ga0116229_10014058_pt1 | contig 11189 bp, 7 predicted proteins | sample S1TSphgellanicum_3_FD_87313 | JGI IMG/M metagenome (GOLD analysis project Ga0116229, IMG submission 87313) | Host-associated microbial communities from peat moss isolated from Minnesota, USA - S1T2_Fc - Sphagnum magellanicum MG | ecosystem: Host-associated > Plants > Peat moss > Unclassified... | reverse complement strand
TACGAGGGGGAGCGCTTTGCTATTGTATGGGTCGTCATACATTTTAGGCCCTATCTTTATGGCACCACTTTCACTTTGTATACCAACCACCAACCTATCAAGTGGTTGATGACCAACAATAAGCTTACTGGTAAGTTAGCTCGTTAGGCGCTTATACTTCAAGAATATGAGTTCAAGGTTATTCACCGACCTAGTATTACACATTTGAATGCGGATACCATGTCACGGAGACCCCTCATTACTTTTGAAGATTTTCCAGAAGCTAGGCGAGATTTTGACCAAATTCTAATAGTACACATATCTGATGCATTTAATTATCTTACACTACTGCAATGTAACCTAGTTGAGCATCCCATTGTGGATATATGGGAGGATTTGGACACTCTGAAGTTTTTTCAGCATGGGGAATACCTTCCTCAAGTTACATCAAATCAGCAGGATCGCATGCAATAGCGGTCCAAACGCTACTCATGGAAGGACAATCACCTAGTCCGATGCTTACCACAAGGCGACAAAGTGGTTCCTCCACCACATAAACGGCCTGGTCTTAATCAAAAGGTACACTTGGAGCTTGGACACTTTGGAGTTAAGCGTACTTATAGCCTTCTTGCTCCTCATTACCATTGGAGAGGTATGTATGCTCAAGTCCAAGACGTCATTGCTAGGTGTGAACAATGTGATAAAATGAGAACTTTGTGAACAATGTGATAAAGTGAGAACTTTTTTCTCCTCTCGACAGCTCACGCTTTCTCCACTCCCTATTCAAGGCATGTTCAATCGTTGGTCATGTGATTTAGTTAGAGAGTTACCACAAATCTCCACGGGTAATGTTTACATCATGATTATGATTAAGCATTTTTCAAAGTGGGTTGAGCTTATTGCACTACCGGACAAGTCATCACACGGCACCAACCAGGCTTTCTTACAATAGGTTCTAAGTAGGTTTGGGGCTTGTGTTGAATGCCTTACTAATCAAGGATAAAAAATTTAGGGGAGAATTCGAAGACCTACTTGACCATGCTTTCATTGACCATCATTGGACTTCAAGAGATCATCCCCAAGCTGATGGCCTTGAAGAGAGGATGGTTCAAACGTGCAAGAAGGGATTTCGGAAGATTTGCTTCACTAAGAACAAAGAGGATTGGGACCTAGCCTTCCTTTACATCACCATGGGTTATAGGATGTCCAAACATGCCTCTTTATCTCATTTCTCTCCTTACTTTTTACTTTTTGGGAGACATCCCATTCCACCCTTTTCCATTGCTACTCAAATGGACCAGGTTGTGGACTTGGACTCCCTAATCACTTGGGCTAGGGTCATTGCACAAAGGGTTGTTCTATTCAGGAATGTTATGCCCATGGCCATGGAGAACTTGTCCATTGCACAACATCGAAACACCTTACGGTATGCACACACACGAGGTGGCAGTTACAAACTTAAGGTGAGACAATTTGATGTTGGTGATTTTGTGTATTTCTAGCGGTAACCCAATGATACTCTAGACACTTCTTCCGGTCGCATTATCTTAAGGATTAAGGCGATCAGGCCTTCAAGTGTGTTGGAGTTACAAGGAGTTAACGGATGCATAATTCATGATCATTCCAAAAATTGTGTGCCCTGCCACCTACCGAATTTGGATCCTACCATCATCATGTCGACTTGGATTCCTCCACTTGATTATCCATGTTAGGTATGTTAGAGGACAGATGATGCTAATCAAATGCTCCTTTGCGATAATTGTAATGGTGGATACCATCTCTTCTGCCTCAATCCGGAGCTCACTCAAGTTTTCGTCAACAATTGATACTGTTCATCATGTTCTTCTAAAGCACCTTGATTCCTACCTAGACCATGCCACGCTTTTCCCGACTTAGGTCTAGGGAGGGGATACATGAAAATTTCATCTTAGCCTCCTCTTGTGCATTGTATATATGTGCATGCATTTCTTTTTGGTTGATTAGTTTATACCTTTCATTTGCTTTAGTCTTTTCGTTTAGTAAAATTTACTATGGATTTACACCCTTACGACACCGTACGTCATGACACTACACGTCACGACAGTGAACAAATTGGGGCTATGACCCCTACAAAGGCAAATGTTTTGAAATTTTAAAAAATCAATTTGCTCAAAATAGTAAGGTTGGGACTATAATGAATCAAAATATTTAATCAGTTCATTATTCATTTAAATTACCATTATCCTCACAATATGAGACTTGGGTAAAAACAAGAATAATGAAGCAATAGTTCATGTTGAAACACACTTAAATAATTGTGAAAAGGTGTAAACGGGCATATATGTTAGATTTAGATTAATTGTTCATTTCTTCTTTTTCATCAGTTATAATGCTTCAATTATGTTCTAAAGCATTATTTATAAACTTCAAAAAATGCTTTTCAATACTCAATATTGTACCTACCATCAATAATCGATAGATTTTGTCAAAATTATTATATTATTTCAACTCCCATTCTTGTGAATTATTTAACTCCAAACATCAATGACAAATATGAGACTCATTAAATTCATTTCATATATTTATCCAATGGCTACAATGATAGATTCAAATTTATTCTCATATTAATACACCATGCATTTTCAGGACTAAATTTACCACTAAATAAACCATGTAAGTTAAGCAATCATGGTTACATTTTCAACTATGGTGTGCTATGTTGTGAATGTACCTGTAACCCACTATAAAGTCTTCAAGTTTATGGAATCTAATGTAGTCAACAAAGGACTCAAGCTGATGTGGATTGTTGTATACAGTGTTGATTATTTCCCCATCCCCACCAATAACCGCGAAATATTGGACAATATAAAGGGAGCCCTTTTAAACCTGTTCCAATCCAAAGTAATCATCTTCTTTACTGGCTCTCTTGGAGGTGGCTGTATCATTGGCATCATATTTGGAAGCCCAAGCTGAGTTTCACACTATTTAAAGGCTGTACTTCATGTAACATAGCTCACAAAGACCATCTTCTACTGCTGTGGGTGGAGATGCTCTTTATTTGGGTGATCACACCATGTGATCACAAATAAAAGAATGTTGTGCTATGTCAAACACACGTACCTTTGAACTGATAATGCATGGCTTCAATTACAAAACCCCATGCTGTTCAAGGCTCCTACAATTGGGCTCCAACTAAATATCTCAAATAGTCCCAGAAACTAGAGCAGGGTTTGTTTTTTCAATTTTGTGATGTAGCTGAAATGGTGATCATCCATAAGATGCTTTAGCTAGATTTGGCTACCTACAAGATATAAAAGTAGAAAAAAACCAGAATCCTTCTATATTGTAATCATATTTTTCAGGTCAAAATTTGGCAAAATCTTGCCAAAAAAAAAAACGCTGAACCAGGGCTCAGCCCCTTTTAAGCATCGGAAGCTAGATGTCTTTGAACACCTTTTCAGTCATAGCAACATATAGATGTAACAGTTGAACAATCACCTTGTTGCTTCAGGAATTTTAGCCTCCAGACCCAAATTGTACACCAAATGTTTGATGTTGTTTGAGGCCTTGGAAGTAGTGCCATGGTCCATGCTGTACTATCCAGGTGACCTGCTCATCACCCATGGCAGCCATGGTCTTTAAAACCCCCTATCTGATCACTTAGTCCCACAACATGATGTGGAAAGAAATATTAATCTGGGTCTCAATTCAGAATCATAATTTGTGAGTTTGCAGTAGAGCTCACTCACTCTAGCAGGCAAAACAGCAATCTCCTTGACTTTCAGAAGGTATTCACTATGAGGAAATGCCAAGTATAGTGGAGAAATACCAGATTATTGTCAGGAGATCCCCAATAGAAACCTTTCAGAGCAGCTGGAAGGATACCACATGCAACTAGAGTATACATGAGAAGAGCATTCATGCCCATCCACTTGAAAAGCAGTGTGGGTAATCTCCACCCATGTACATCCACCTGCAGTAGATTCTCAAACTTATCAAATATGCAGCTCTGATGTCCCTGGACATTATTGTGAACTCCTGGGAGTCATCAGCCTGTTATCACCTCTCACATAACTTTCATTCCTTCTAGGTTCTATTGCAAGTTATGCTTTGGGCCAATTCCATGATGGTGAACATAACACCTCAACAAATGCAAGTACTGAACCAAGATTTAGCAGTCAAAGCAACACATCCTGCTTCTAAGAATTGAAGAGTTTCACATTCATTTCTGCACTCTATTAATTAAACACGTAAAATAGAATGTCGTTTTGACATTTAAAGGTGAAATAATGAGGACAGGGAGCAAACCAAAATATAGAAGCTAGTTAAAACCAGCCCAGCAGCACCTCCCATGAAGCACACATAGCTGAAGCTGTAAAGTGGCTTGTTTAACTCCATTCCTGAAATTAGAGCACCAAATGGTGGACCTCAATCACTGTGGCATGAAATGCAAGACAACATAAGTCTCACAAGCCTAGTGCCTTGGAACCCACTTACCATAAGGCATTCCCAGGTTTACAGAATCCTGTGGGAAAAAGACTTATGCAATGCATTGAGAATGAATTTGCACAATTGATAAAATTCTCTGCAGATAGTTCACCTTGCTGACCCTACTCACAGTTAGTGTGCTACTGAAAAGTTGATAAGTGTACTAGGATGGTGCATGTGCAAAAAAGAACTCACCAAAGAGGTGTAGTACCAGGCCCACAGTTAACAGTCCAAGAGCAGGCCAGAACCAGTGCTGAATTCTGGAATAGTGGTCCTACACACACAACATGCTACAAATCACACATTGCCACATACAACTCAAATATTGCTTGCTTGATTAAATTGAGTCTTTCTGCAACTGTACCCCTTGCAAAAGGAGCTTCTAAGAGGCTCTCATTTCTCCTTCGATGGTTAAAGCCAATGTGACAAGGCTACTTATGTTACCATGTCAACATGTACATTATCAAGTTGTATGCCATTTTAGGGATTCTTAATCTTGTCATAGGTCTCTGCTTTTGCACCCCAGTACAGGTGTGGATTGAGGCCAAATGGGAAGCCAAACCTTGTAATGAACCAGAACATGGCCGAAATGCAAGCCTATGAAACAGCTACCAACTGCAGACAGTGAGCTGCACACACAAACATTGGAAGGGTAATGCATGACCTTTGACAGGAGAGATCCTTCAAAATAGAAGAGCAAAGGAGATAGTAAGACAAGGTGGCATAAAAAGTTAACAAGCAAAAGATGCATGCAATGTCACATGGGCAATGAAGAGTTAAGAAAGAGGGGATGCCCTTCTACAGTTCAACAACCACCAGAGAAAATTTGTGAAGTGTCAAGGTACCAAGAGCCAACCTTAGAAGGCCTTCAGGATCAAAAGGTGCTCTGCACCAGTTTGGAGCACCTGGTGGAAGAGGCCCATAATCTGGTGATTTCATGCTACAATCCTGTACCCCACAGACAGCCTAAGAATTAGAAGAAGCCTACTATATTTAAGCACATTGTATGCCAACTGCATGATTGGCAGGCCCCACTAACGAAGATCAGGAACATCTGACAGGAAAAAAAGAAAAATGAGTTTGCAAAGGCATAGAATACACACAGGAGTGCGCTGGTACACAGGTCGTGGATGCAAATGATTGATGCCAAGCAGGTTGCGATCCAAGTACCCAACCACATTACAGGCTGGTCCAGTATCCCCTCTCAGTCCACATTTGACCTTCACAAGTTCAATTCAAGGTCATAACAGTTGAGAATTTGGTTGTACTTCTCACAGGCCATCACTTTTCTACAGAGTCCAACAATGGTCTTTTCCTTTCCAAGGATTAATTACAAAACCAGGTGCTAGTGCTCATGGAAGTAAGTCCACTACTGTCACAATGTTCTTACTCCTATCTGTGCTATCAACAGTATCCAGCTAGTGCAAATGCTCTCTACATGACTAAAACCGAAACACTTGCTGTGAAACTGTGTGTTCATCCAACTTCTGCTTCAGAATGAAAATGTCTTGCAATTTTGTTCTCAGGAAAAGGTAAATTTAGGGACAACGAGTGAGGACCAAGGTGACCCTGCTGAGCTACCTTGACAAGTGCAGGTTTTTATAAGCAGATATTTTCTAACCACACTCACTGTGAGAGCACTGCTGGCCTGAATGAGAGTGGAGTTTGAGGAGAGTGATGGAGGCAGAAATTCCCAATCTGGGACATAAATGCCATACAGAAGTGCCAAATATGTTATGAATATGCCTGCTGTCACCACCCTGACAAGTCAAGCCCCTCTACCATGAGCACCAGGGCTGATTGTGCCTATGAACAGGAACACAAGATGCCTTATTGAACACATTGTGGCACTTATCTCTCTCCATTTGGTTGTGTCTATTGAAGTCATTGTTCAAAGTAGCAAAGTTTCAAGCAATGTCATCAAGCAAGGCCATAACTATACAGCAAAGACAGATCATGAAGGGCAGAGGCCCAACCAGTGTACAAAGTAGACTTTGCAGATTCCCAATGTTCCCTCTGGTATATTGTGACAAGGACCTCTTGGTGCCCATATCTCACAGAGTGCTACCAATAGAAATCCAAATGCTATTCTCTGTCATGGCAACCATCAACCAACCATAGGAACCCCCTTCAATAACAGAAACAAAGACATTTCAGAACAGTACACCACAAATAGTTCAATCAGCACAGCAGTGTGCATCAGACTTCTACTACAGGCAGTGACAAAAAAGATGATGGACAAAGGACAAAGACCTCGAAAATTCACCTGCAAAACCCCACACCAGCGTATATGTTGAACATCAATGCCATATGTTAAATTGTTCAGACCATGGAAGTAACCACCTGTAAAATTCAGATTTTCAGTTTATGTACTATTTCTTGCAATAAGGAGGATATTCACTGCATCAGACTACAGAATGCCTCTTAACTTCAGTAGGCTGTCTCCAACTTGTTCTACCGAACAAGACTGACATTCTGAGAATGTTTACAAATCATATACTACCTGCAGTACAGTGACCTCCAGATAGTGGCATTTGCATGTCAGCCCTTGCAACTGAAGACTGCATCTCTCATACATATTACAATAAACAAAGAAGGAGCAAAACTTGTGCATAAATGCCACTTAAATTCAAAACCACAACATGTTTTACAATCCCTGCTTTCTAAGTCCTATCAGAATGAAACAAGGGTGAGGGGGGCACACACACCCACCTTGTAGAATTATTCCTAATATGCAGAGTTTCACTGCCCGTCCAACAGCCTTCAGTGTTGCCACCTTTTTATCATGTATTCTCTGTATGCCATGTGAGGGTCTGGAATAAGAGCTAACCATAGAGCTACAAGAACAGGTGATAAAACATAATACCAGAAAGCCATTCGCATCTCAATATTGGCATGATTTTTACTACCATAATGACATGGTAATTATGTCACCGAACTCTGGTTATCTTGTCATTGTGTGCTCTCACTGAGCCTACAGTATTCTTGCAATGCAGAATGCCATGATAAAATAGCAGAGAAATTTTCTGTTAGATTTGCAGAAGGTTGGGCACAGCATGTTTTTACCCGATATGTAAGTGCCAATGCAACTCCAACAATGAACAGAAAGAAAGGCATCACAAAGTCAGCAAGTGTCACACCATTCCATGGTGAATGGTTGATAGATGGCCACACACCACCTGCATTATCCACCAATATCATGACCTGCAAATCAACCACATCCAACTCAACAACTTCCCATACACACATATGTTTCTTCACTGCACAACCTCTTATCATCCAGGCACAGCAAACTCTCTTCAGATATCGAACTATTCAGCTGTCAAACTCATGTTTATTGTGAAATGTGCATGCCACAGTTCCTGGAGCCCCAACAAGTCCCACAAAATGTAGATCTCATGTGCAACAATTTATCTAACAAGCATTCCACAGCATGAAAAAAGCAGCCAACAACAAAAATCCACAGCAAGTTTCACTAGTCTTGCTATCTGTATTGGAATGACATAAATGATTCTTTGATCTGAGGAGACAGGTGCAAAAACTTCTGTAGACTTGCCGACCAGAGAGAGACATGCTGGCATTCTCCGATCCATGGAGGATCACTCAGTCCTATGAGCATCTTCTTAGCCATTATGAGAAATCTACTGCAGCCTGCAGACCAGCATTCTTATGCAACAATCCAAGATCTAAGGAAAGATTGATTACAGTTTCCAATGCAGGGAGCCATGATGCTTCACTTATTCAAAACCTTTTTTTTCTCAATCAGTCCTTCTGAGAGGAAATATCAAGAACAGACATACTGCTGCAACTTTCAGGCTTGACAAATGTTTTTTTTTTCTATTGATGCTTGCTGCATGACAAGTCCGAGAGCAAGAGTATGGACGGAAGAAAGGCGGGGCTAAAGAAGAGACGCATCTAATTTGGCCCCCGTCTGTCTGTTATTATCACAATGTCCCTGAGTCCTTTCACAAATTCCACACGCATTACAGGAACAATTGCGTGAACTGCCGGCCAGCAAGCAAGAACCATCACCTCTATCTACATCCAACAAAACTCCAAAGAAAATCTCCAAATCTGTCATACGATCCACTCTCGAGGGAAGGGAAAAAACACTCCTCAAACACAGAAATTCTCCTCCCCCCCCACCCGACTTCAGCCACAAGAAGAATTCTTTGCACAAACACACACACTGACCGCAATGGAAAGCCCCCGGAAGACGTCGAGGGACGCCAAACGCGCCGTCTTTCTCACATTATTCCGCGAGGTAGCAACAGCAAGCGCATCAACACCGAGAATCCTCATGCCTTCTTCTTCTGCCTTCTGCTTCAGCTCCCTGCAACCGTGACTCACCAACGAACGCCTCAAATCCACCACGGTTTCCGTACCATCCGTTGCTCCTCCTCCATCGACCATGATCAATGCCGCCGCTTGTTACATTCACAAAACTCCGAAAGGGGAAGGAAAGTCCCGAGAGCTCCAGAGCAACAGAAGAGAGACAAAACGTCTCGAGCAACACGAACAACCAAACAAAACAAAAACACAACAAACCAAAGAAACACACAATTTCCTTCTTCTCCTTCGTCTTTTTTTTTTCTAATCCCTTCTCTGTATATACAAGAAGTATAGAATTATTAGTATATATGAAACACACACAATAGTGTACACCAGGGTGTGGCACACGTATTAGAAACTGCATTAAACCCCCCACGGGTATCAGGATGGGTATTCAAGTCGATATTTACAGTTATCGAAAAATTCAAATGCCCGGTTCTGAGATATTAATCACAGTTATAAAAAAAATCAAATATCCGGTGATATTAGAGTTATCGGTAAATTAAGAAAAACACAGCACCAGAACCCTGAGTTTGGTCATACACAGGGTGACATTCAAAAAAATTCTGCAAACAAGTACGTTAGCATTCAACAGGAGATGAAACTCAGAAAACCATCAATTTTGGTGATAAACTGAGTTTCATCCTGTCTTTCCTTTTCCCTGAGCGCCTCCAGTGCTGCTGCATATACCATATTTTCACTGCTCCTAACCGTACAACTACTATAATTTGTCCCGAACCTTGTGCATTAAGTTCTGAGTATCAGCATTTCATACTGAGATTTATTAAAATGTCTTTACTTTGCGGGTACCACTGAAAGAGGGGATAGGGGGTGAAAGGAGGCCCAAAGACAGGGTGAAGACAGGGTTACTTTGCGGGTAACTCTATTATTATATAACTGCGGTTGTCTCTTGTTTTTTAAGTCAAATAACACCCTACAAAACTACTGGGTCCTTTGCCTGTCCTGTGGTGAAACCCAGCGACTCTTTGAAACCTGGAACCTGAACCAGATTTTTATTTTTTTAAAGAACCAAACATGGAACCGGGTTCCCATGTTTATTGGGCCCTGCCCCCACACGGGTAGGAACTGGAACCAGATTTTTATTTTTTTAAAGAACCAAACATGGAACCGGGTTCCCATGTTTATTGGGCCCTGCCCCCACAGGGACAGGGACTACCGCATTGGATTCAACTTTTGAAATTTTTTACCTTATTAAAACCGGTTTCACATTAAATGAACTGGATTCTTTGGTGAAAATGTTTAGACTCTTTAGATTGGAATAGATTTTTTTTTGGTGTTCAGAGTGTGGGCACAGTAGGTAGATGCACAACATCTTATCTCTTGGCAGGGTCAGTGTGTTTGTGATGCCTTGTTTATGTGTGGAACCAAAACTATGATACATGTTTTTGAAAAAAATAATAATGACTAGAACCAGGGGTTAACTGGAGGTTAACAAGGGTTAAATTATTATTTGTATATCAAAAACACAAACAAAGTCTCAACAATGGTCATAGTATTAGTATATAAATTACACAACATTAATAGATTAAAAAATTGTTATAATATTAGTGTAAAAAATGCACACTCAATATATAAACAATGGTTATAATAAACTCATGTAAAATAGACACTTAGCATATAAATAAGGGTTAGAATATTATTTTATAACATACACATTTAATACATAGGCAAGGACTTATAATATTAGTGTGTAATATGCACACTTAATATGGGAAGAAATAACATTTCCATGAAATTGCTTTGGAAGGTCTTCAAGTAAGGCTTGTGCTAATGTCACAACCTTAGCCTTAGACTTGCAACCAAGGCAAGGGCTTGCAAGGTTATGGACCAAGAGGGAAGCTTGGGAGTCACATTTTATGCTCCTCAGGAATGTAGGAGAATGTGAGGAAAGGAACCCTCACACTTTCAAATGAGCTCACACTTTGGGAGTTTGATTCTCGATGGACTCTCAATGAATTATCGAATTTTTAAAAAGTGATTACAAAGGTCAAAACTCATTGGATTGAGGCATCCCTTATATCAAGCTTAGAAGGGTCAAAAATCAAATTGACAATTCGACTCGTGACCACTAAAAATCAGGAATTGCCCAAATTCCCTTGTGTGTAAGTGACATGCGACACACCATTAGAAAGCTCTCAATGAGGGCTATCATTTTACTTTAAACTTCATATTAATCGAAGGTCTACATAAAAAATTATGGGCTTCCAAAATCACAAGAGTCTCAACTTTGGGAATTTCGAGACTCCCACTTAGAAATCCCGAGGAAAATGTCATTTGGATGCTAGTCCTATGGCTAGCCATAGAGTATATTATAAGGGGGAAGGTGGTGGCTTCCCCCAAGTTCAGGTGGTGTTGAGTTTTGTGAATTTGAATTTGCCCATGGTTCGTCC
>Ga0116229_10014057_pt1 | contig 11190 bp, 9 predicted proteins | sample S1TSphgellanicum_3_FD_87313 | JGI IMG/M metagenome (GOLD analysis project Ga0116229, IMG submission 87313) | Host-associated microbial communities from peat moss isolated from Minnesota, USA - S1T2_Fc - Sphagnum magellanicum MG | ecosystem: Host-associated > Plants > Peat moss > Unclassified... | reverse complement strand
GTTCGTTGCCCGTTTGGAGGTCAATGGATAGCCATACATGATGCCATCCGAAACATCATGTATGCTCTTGTTCGAAAAAATGAACATGTTGATGGAGAAAGTGGTGGTATGCCCTCACATTAGAAATTTCATCATAAACCAATTTTTACATGACCCAAGATGATTAGTTCTTCATTGTCAAGGTGGTGGTTATTGATTCAACGTGAAAAATAGTGGGTTCAAGTGTCATTAGTTGACCAAGAGATGTAATTGCGAAACTTATCGCCATTATTAAGATCTGCAAGTGTAGAGGCCTTCATGAGGGGGCACCACTTTATTTCGATGACCATGGAAATGCACGGGCCACTTTGGTGTGATATGTATCATTTCATCAGGGAGTGTGTTCATCTTTTTCACGATAGACAATCAAGAGATCATTTATCTTTATTTTTTTGCACTCAATTTTTTAAGTAATGTGTTAATATTGCTCTTCGTTGTGCGTTAGCCTCTATTATAGAGAGGAGGATTACATTGGTGGGTGATGTTTGTTCTAGGCCTCCCATTACTATAAGATCTCATGTGACATTAGAAGGGCTGTGGGTGAGATAGCTTTAACTACCATGATGGGGACTATCTCTCTCTCCCTTTTTTTGGGTTCCTAAGGCTGTGTGTCTTTTGGCCTTTCTTTGGCCTTCCCTTTTTGTCTCCCCTGTGATGGTTCTAGCCTTCAATCCTTTATTGGATTTTTGTTCCCTTGCATGATTAGCAAGAAGGCTAGGTGAAGATTCAACAGATTCCAAGCACTTAATGAGGAGGATTAGTCAGGGGCAGGAGTGGGTAGGTAATTGTCCAGATTCCAAAGGAGTTAGTAAAAAGGATTAGTGAGGGGCAGGTGTGGTAGGGTGCAGAGAGTTTAGTGAGTTGGTGAAGAGGATTAGTAAGTGGGAACGGGTTGTAATTGCCGAGACTCCAAGGAGTTAGTGAAAAGGATTAGTCAGAGGCAGGGGTGGTAGGTTGCACAGAGTTTAGCGAGTTGGTAAAGAGGATTAGTGAAGGGGGGGCGGGGGGAGAGCTAAGGTTGCAGAGATCCACAAGAGATTAGTAAAGAGGATTGGTGAGACGGAGGAGTGGATTTGGGGCAGATTCCAGAGGATTAGTAAAGAGGATTAGTGAGCGGAAGATGGGGATTGCAGAGATTTCATCCGAGTTAGTGAGGAGGACTAGTGAGACGGAGAGTAGATTTGAGGAGATTCTAGATGATTAGTAAACAGGATTGGTGAGCGGGAGGCAGGGATTACAGAGATTTCAAGGAGTTAGTAGGGAGGATTAGTGAGACGGAGGAGCAGATTTGGGGGAGATTCCAGAAGATTAGTAAGAGGGAAAGGGAGTGCGTGGTTTGCTTGCTGCTCTTGTGTCGTGCGCATTGGGTCTTTATATTGTATCTTTTGCGCTTGTAGTTGCGCTCTGTGTTTTGTCGTTGACGTAAGCTTAGGATCAGGAGAAGAGCAGCAGCAGCAGGAAGCTGCAATTCCTGCTTTGGTCTTGCAGCAACCCGGTAGAAAGATGTGGCTGTGTGTGCAAGGGTTGAAGCTGGGGGCTTCTTCTGTAGGTACCAATTTCAGCCACAGCGTGAGAAGCCACCACTGCCTCTCTCAGGCGCTATCGAGCTCACCGCAGCAGGCGGGTGGTATATCAGGCCGGCGCCATAGAGATCTTCGAGTCGCCATCGCTGGCGGTGGAGGCGGAGGAGGCCATGGCGGACGACTGAAGGTGGCCGGACTTCCTCCTGCGTGCATTCTTAGGGTAGATATGGCTTCTCAGCGGCGGTATTGTAACAGGGGGAATAGACGAGTTCTGGCCCGCTGTGCCGGGGATTCTGGACGCGGGGGTAACGAAGCACAAAGCCCGCCGCAAGAAGCTGTTCTCAAAGCTATAACAGGTTTTTTTTTGGGCCATCTCTATTTTTCTCGTCTACCTCCGTGGCTAAGAAGCTATCCTGAATCTGCAGATTTTTCTGTGTTTGTCTCACGGATTTGCAGCTCCAACCCTGTTGTTGCAATTCGAGATGGGAAGAGGCTGGGCTGACCCTGAAGAAGCTGATGAATCAGGAAACGCTTGCTGAATCACTTTTTCGAATTTCAAAACAGTAGGCAGTGTTGATTTTAAGACTGCAATGAATGCACATGATCCTTGAAGCAAGGGGGACAGGATACTCCCTTGCAGCTGCAGTGTCAGAACTCTGTGCAGAATACAATTGAGCATGCACACTTCACTGCAATGTGTAGAAATTGGGCAACCCTAGTGACTCTCTGTCCACGATATTCTGAGAGACAGAGCTGCCCTTTTCACTTCAAGAGAAAACAACACTTCAGGATTTTAGAGGAGAATATGATACGTCATATTGACATTAGGGCAGAATGGTCCTGGGCAGTCCATCTGTGAGCGAGGGTTTCCTATTGTGTGTATGAAAACTTGGGAACTCCACATATCTGATGAGCTTGTAGTGTACATGAAAGATGACAATGAACATCTAAGGAAGGCAGTTGAATGATCATTATGACAACCCAAATAATAACCAGGTCATTAGCCTTTGCAACAAACTGAGAAAGAATGTGACATCTTAATGTTTGTTTGTTTGCCTTCTATTCAAACAATTAGAATTTTGCAGCTTGCAAGACCATTCTGATCTTGATGTGGTGGGGTTTGCAGAGGTGTCAAAGGCAGAAGGCAGGGTAGCACAGACAACCAACATGGTTCTGGGTGGTACAGTGTCTGAGGATACCCCAGATGAGTGGAATATTATAGATCAGAAGGTCCACTTCTTCACTGGAGTACCATTTGCAGATCCATGATCCTGTGTGATAATGAATTTCTGTGCAACCTGTTCTTGATCTCTTGCATGGCCCCATTCACCTATATTTGATTTTAATGCAAATGAGATACCTAAAATGAGAGAACAAGTAGCAACATGGTTTGAACTGAAATGCGATTCTTGGGTATTGGATTTTGGCAGGTGAATGTGTATCCAATGGTCCGAGGCTTCACAGCCATTGGCATCGGAGGGGATGACTTTGTGCAGGCTATGGTTGGGGCAGTGGAGTCTGTCATTGAAACTCAAATTCCAGAGGTATAGATGCCTGATAAAAAAATTGACACTCTACTTGATTGCAGGAACTGGATCAGCACTTTCCCAGAGACCCTTTTTGATAAGGGTACATGGGGCTTTGATACACTAATCACATGCAACAATGAACAGAATCCTTTCTTGGCCCTATTTTTGTCCTACAGGATATGTGGTTTCCAGCAATCTGTTCTAAAGTATGGTGGTTGATGCATGAGTGTCAAGCTTGGAATTACTGAGTAGCGATAGGTAACAGTCCATTTCTGTTGTTTTCAGGGAGGAGTGAGCCAGAAGCTATCAGCTCGGGGCAAGTATGTGTCTGTCAAGATTGGCCCAGTTACTGTCAACTCCAGTGATCAGGTGTGTCCCTCTCCATTCTGAACACCATCTGATTACTCATTGTCAGGGATATGCATTGACTTCCAGTCTATGTATGATATGCTGTTGGTATAACAGTTGGCAGAAAAGCCTATTCACAAAACCTCATGCAGGGTCTCTTGGTTGGTAACTTAAAAATTGACACTGTTATGTGCAGGTCCGTGCAGTATATGATGCAATGAAGAGGGATGTACGAATGAAGTACTTCTTGTAGGTCTTGTGTGTTCTTCCTCTTTCTTAAATGAGTTGCTGCCCCCACCGGTTACACACACTAATTGCATGCAGCAGAAAGCATTCATTTTGCCTCAATGGGCAGGAGAGATGTATTTGGTGTGGGCCTATCAGCATCTACAGCAATCTAGGATTACAATTTGGCAAGTGATGTGATGGCCCTCATTGGGGTGTGTATGATATCTTCCAAAGTACATAGAAAGCAATGTCAGTGCTCCTACATTTTGGGTTTCTCTGGGTTCCTCTACAATGGCCAGTTAAAGTTTCAGGCAAGAATTCCAGGGTCGCCTTTGAGTGCAGTCCAAATATGCTATGCCTGGCACTTTCTCTGAACACTTTTGAGCTTTCTGTAACTGCTGTAGTGTCTTTGTCCATGATCAGGAGATTGTGCCGTCACACTGATGTGAGGGTGCAATATAGCCTGTGAGTTGTGATCAGGAAGTTCCACATTTTCCAACAGCTTAAAGTTTTGAGCTTGGCAGTGCTCAGGTATATGGACTAATTTTTTTGCTTCATTATTTTCAGCTTTAGGCTTTCAATAGCACCTTGATTGCAATGACACAGGTTTTGAAACTCCTCTAATTTAAATGTTTCAAACCCACCCTCTAGTTCATGGCTGAAATTGTATATTGTTACTTGAGTCTTCCCATAGATTCCAGAAATGCATCAGAAGCCCGGGACACAGACTGTTGTATGATTGCTTGCCCACAATTACCAGCAGATTATTACATTGACACCCACTGTTGGGAGCTGATAATGCATGGTGAGTGATGGCAGCAAGTCATGGCCATTGGTGACAAAAGCAATGATCTGACACTTTGTGAGTAACACTTACAAGTGTATGATCACACTAGTTTGTGAGTAACACTGATATGATCACACTCATTCTTGTTATTTTTGTTTTGGTTTTGCTGAAACCGACAGAACAGTTAATTTGAAGTAACTTTGTGGAATTTTCTCTGCAATCTCCTAGACAGGTTGGTGAAAGCTTTTTGAAGAGTAGGGTGTCCCCTGAGCATTTTGATTGTGCCTTCTTAGGCTCAGTACCCAATGTCACTGGGTTATCATCAAAAGTCTACCAGTCACGATCTCTAATGTTTCAAAACTGTATGAAGGCATGCTGGAAAACAAAGTACCAATGGCAGTGCAGAGAATGCATGTTCCAGGCTTTTTAGCTGCCCAGGATTTTTAGTAGGATTTGAGTATTGATCTCCTGTATGTGGCCCAACATTTCTTTGAGGAGCTGAGTCAATCCTCTTTGTCAAAGTTCATTGTGAAATTCCTCTGATCTGACTTAATCCTTTGCTCTAAACCAATAATGAAACTCAAGATCATTGCTGGTGCAGTTAGTTCTAACAATGAATGTTATCTCTTAAATTTTTGAGTGTCAATGAAGCCCAATTTCCATTATACTCAATTTGCATAATTTTACACTATACCACTTGCTGTATGTACATCTGTCCACTGAGTGCATTCTTTCTCCAAGGTTCTATAATGGAACCAGAATGTCATGGAGTTGCATGACGTTGACTGTGTACGGTGCAGGGTATGTTGATGGACTCCAGTTTTGATGAATGCATTAGCATGAAGTATACCTTTTTGCTGCAAAAACTTCACACATCTGGAAAGAGGTGAAGAACATGTACAGGACTTATGACTATGGTGTCTCCTTCCACTCAGAGGAAGAGACTGTCAGGTGAAGACCACTTAAAAGGAAAACCCAATGCAACAAGATCTAAAGGAAGGAAGTGGAAAAGGCAAGACTTGCACTCTGCCTGATCAAATCCTTGATCATTCCATATATTAAGCCAAATTCTACCTGCACTGAACCAAGTACCATTACATTTGTATTACAAGCATTGATGATGCTGACCATCCTGAGATGAAACCTATTTCACTGTCAAGTAGTTCTACAATGTGGCCACACTGCAATGTGAGCTCTAACCCAAAACTAGTTCTCCTCTCTGAGAAGCTACACAGCTGAGATTGACAAAAACCCAAACTTCTTCATCTCTCTAAGAACTTCTCTTTCTAAGAAGCTCCCAGAGCTGAGATTGAGAGAGCATGTTTATACAAGGGGGGGGTACAATGGCAAACAGTGTGGTACCAGTATGCCAGCCCGGCCCCATGGCCAGGGGAGATTGACAGCCCAAAAACAAACTGAACAAAAGGCATGTCATAACCTCCCATGATCAAAGGGTCAAAAGAAGGCTGTGCCAAAGTCTAGCCATATTACCCTGAAAATTTGTCAGCAGTGTTTACAACACAAATTCTGTCTTAAGTTTTTGATCTTCAGCAAGGGTGATCACTGCCATCAATGTGCACCAGAAAAACTTCATACAAAAATACCACAGTCTATCCAGTCTCTGGATCCAGACTTCTGATAAACTCTACCTGGTGCATCATCATCATCATCATCTTCTTCTTGTTCTTCTTCTTCACAGATGTGTGAGAGACAAGAAACACTATTTGATGATGATCCCTGTAGCATTTGATCTAAAATCCCCATGTTTCATACAGTATGGCAGGAAGAAGGAAAATTCAGTTTTTCTTCTGGTTCTGGTTTACACCAACCTGGGTCCATTGATGTCCTTTCAAGTCTTTGTGCACCAATGATGACCTTCCCAAGCTCTAGCTTTTGCCAAAAACAGACACAGACTGAGCTCCAAAAGTGGGTACAAACACAGGAAACCCATCATGAGCATCAACAACATCCTCCTGTTCCCATGGTTGATTCTAATGGGAGGGAGCCGTGGTCTTTCTTTGGACCCTTGGAAGGAAGGAAGAAAGGAAGATGATGATTGACGCTCAAAATTGATGAAGAAGATCAGGTCTCTGTAGCCCGTGGTGAGGTCAAGGGGAAGAGGCTGAGGAGCTCAGGTTGTGGCCGAGTGGGATCAAAGGAAGATGGAGATGGATGTAGGAAGAAGTGAGGAGTGGCATGTCTTTCTCTCTCAGTTCCTTCTTGCAGATGATTTTGGGTGCGTGGTTTCAGTCCTGTGTAGCAGCAGCTCTCGTATGTGGTGGTAGGAGTTCTTGGACCATGACATGCTTTCTCGGAGACATCCTGCATGGAGAGTGGAGTGAGGACAGGAGGAGGGCTACAAGATGCAGCAAGAGAGGAGGGAGAGGAGGATGAGGAGAACTTCTTCTGGTTGGAAGGAGATACTAGCTCTGCTGCTGAAGAAGCCGACAAGGCAGCATAGTTGGCGGCAGCTTCTCGTTTGAAAACTGTGGCAGTGCTCAATCCGGGCTTGATTTCCAGCTTCCTGATGTTGGATTGTCTTCTCTCGTGCAGCTTGAAGGAAGGTCTGCGAGCAGACAAGGAGTCGATTGCAGGCTTAGAAGAGATGAGGAGACCACCTCCAAACGTGTTGCTGCTGTTGTTGTTATCAAGCTGCTGCTTGTGAGATCCAGCAGGGCTCGACGACTCTAGCAGCTGCGCGCCGCCGCCGCTAGTCCTGGCAGCTTGCCTGGACGGTACAGTGATAGGCAGCTTCTTCTCCAAGTCGGAATCCGAGGCGCCCGTTAGCTTCTGTACCAGCTCCCTGAAGCTGGAAGTATCGGCTTGCACAAAAGTAGTCGGGGATGCAAACTCTGCTTTTTCTCGAGGACTTGAGGGAACGGATCCCGACGCAGCCCCCGCGCAAGTCTGGTTCCGTAGCTGTACCGCTCGCGTCGGGGATAAGAGAGTCGTCGACGACCCATAACCAGCGACCTTGGTGGTGCTGCTGGTGGTCACCGCTGCTGCTGAAGAAGCCGCCCTTGATCCCCCCAGCTTCCGTCTCTTGGCGACCTCGTCCACGGACGACGAAGCCGAGTCGCTTCCGCTGGTCTCTCTAGACGACGGAGTGTGAAGATGGGGCGGCGACCTGCTGGGAGGTGTGGGTGGACAAATGACGGTTCCAGATGCCTTGATCATGTCTTGCGACGACGACGCTGGTAGCACGGGTTGGAAAGCCAAGCCTGAGCCGCCGGGGTTGCAGCTTTTCGACAGCTTCTCGATCTTCACAACATTCTCAAGATTCGTGTGTTGTGCAGGCGTCGCAAATCCAAGCAGCGCCAGCGTTGTTGCGTACGTGAGGCTCTTGGAACTGGGCTGTGAGATGGGTGCACAGAGACGAGGAGAAGAAGACCCTGCTGCTGCTGCCGCCGCTGCATGACCATGACTCTCCATTCTCCTATCGCATACTCTCCTATCACCCCTAGATCTCCGTACCAACCACAAACACTTCTTCTTCTTCTATTCACCTCTAGATCTCAGCTTGGTGAGCAACGGGAATAGTGCAGCCCGTTCGCATCCCTTACTCACAGAAGATCTGTGCACCCGCCCCACCCCACCCTCTCCTCGCACTTCTCTTCTTCTCAAACTCTTGCAACCCACGTCCACGGAGCTTCTTCTTTATGCATGAAACCGGTGCAGCTCCAAGTCCTCCTTCTTAGCATGGATTTCTTGGATTTCTCTCTCGCAAAAAACACGGAAGAAAGAAGAGGAAGAAAAAAACAGGAAAAACAACAGACCCAGAGCAACAGACGATCAAATCCTGCAAAATCAAAGCGGACCTCAGCAGTTTCTCTCCCTCTTTTTTTTTATAAAAGAACAAAATTGATCGCTTGCGAAGCAGACGAGCCTGATTTTCTCGACTGCGGCTACAAGTGAAAGTGGATTGGGAAGCGCAAGAGACTCAAGAGCAGAGAAGCCCAGTGGGGCACAAAGGAAGGGGAAAGAACGCGGGGTTGGAGGCGAAGGGGCGACCGGGCGGGCCACTCGCGGAAAACTGGAGTCTGACCTGCCTTTTTCTTGCCAAATTTAGCGAGTTGGCTAAAACAAGTTCAAAATGGCTAAAAATATATGTATTTTTTTGGTTTTCTATTCAACAAATATTTACATTAAAAAAAATAAAGCCAGATTTCTCTGTTGAGTTCTAGCATGTGGCCAAAACTTTGAAGGAACCTTAAATTTTTTTACTTTAATTCCCTGTTTATAGCCAAATTTGACTAAACCCTATTATGAATGATTGCCAGTTCAGCTACATCACAAACATGGAAAAACAAAAACAAAATAAAATCTGGGTCTGACATCAGGCCTAGGTATGACATCAGGCCCTTTGACTAAAGTTTTTTTTCTTCTATTTTCAGTGATAGGGAAAAAAATTCACACACTAATTAAAAGGGTTACTTACTTGTTACTGGGTACTAGGTAGGGGTTTTGCATGGTTTCCAAATCCCAAAAATAAACCATTGCCAAGTCAAAACTTAAAAGTAATAAGATGACACTTATTGGTGGAGGAGGTCGCATGAGGAAATTCATTTTTTGGACTCTAGCATTCAGAAACTGGAAATCACCCTATTAGGAAGGGGTACCATTGGCCTAGGGTTTGAAAATATAAATTCCATGCAGCCAATAATAAGAAGGCTCAGTCTGCACTTTGGGGGGGGGATATCTCATTCTTTTCACCATCACATTTATAAGAACACGAAAGAGAAATGAACATAATTTGGTTGAATTCAATTCAAAATTGATTGTTTTCAATTTAAATTCAATTCAATTACATATGAATTCAATTGAGAATTTAATTGAATCTAAACTCAATTGAATTTGAATAGATTGAAATTGAAATGGAACTGAATTCAGCTCAAGTTGCATTTGAATGGAACTTAAATTTCACAAAATTAAATCATTTTTTTCATCATTCATTGTCACCAAGAGTGTGCAACAGCACAGACCTCAAGTCAACAAGTATAAATTAAAAATATCTCAACTTTACATGTACTAAGTTAATATGTTGAAGTGGACATATTTGTCTAACATTGGTTTGAACATTCGAATTAGTGTTGGCTGATTCTTTAGTTTTTTTATAAAAAAATTCAAAGAGAATCTCTAGTCTTAGTTGTGACATTATTTATTTGGGCTCTGTGCTGCTATGCACTAGCATTGATGATGAAATGACAAAAAAAAGGGGGGGGTTTATATTTGAAAACTTTGTTATTTTCATATATGTGTAGGATTCAAATTGTACAAAATATCGTTCAATTATCATCCAAGGGGAGATTTAATTAGTCACCCCTGTTTTTAATTCATTGAAATTTTGGAAACAATTAGGGTGAATAAACATTAAATGAGCTAAGCAAGTGGGATTGAATCTTTGAATTAAGTAGTTAAGGGTGAAGTTTTTATTGAAAATTAGCTTAATCTCAAAGAAAAAAAAACATGTTAATCTCTTGAAATAATCTCAACATATTAAAATGAAATAACACATATTTACATTTGTATGACATTACATGTAAACATGTGTATGAAATTGGAAAGACACAAAGATTGAATTTTTTTTTTGAAAATACACAAAGATTTCAAAAAACATTGATAAACAAAAAAAGTTTATCTTTCAATATCTAGGATCTATAATGACATTTTGAAATATTACAACTTGTAAAATGTTTATTTTCTTAAAATTCCGGTTTGAAATCGACCTCTAAGAAATTTGCAGTTTAGAATTGTTTTTTTGTATGACCTACGACTATAACCCATCCCACCTAACCCAGCTCTAATGAAATCATCATCACTGAAATTTATTGATCAGGTTTTCTCAGTGCAAGTTTGAGCTTGATTCTTCATAGCTTCTATTTTGACACAAATTTTCAAATTCAAGAAACTTTAGGGCCAATTTGAAAACAGTGTCCATTATGTATACCTACACAATTACACACTCTCAAGACTAATTATTGCATAGATATAAAGATTTACACAGAAAGTCTATCCTACTTGTCAACTTTTCAGGAGAAAACAAAGGAAAAAAAACCCTTGTTTTACTCAAAGAACTTGAACCTGTGTTCAATTTGTTTTTTCCCTCAAGGATATAGGTTCTGTTCCAGTTCTAACAAATGGCTAGTTTCACTTGCAAGGTGGCTATTCCAACCCTGTGGGCTGGTGTCTTAATGCCTCTTCCTCACCTAAAGACCTTTTTTTAGTGTGATGAGTCCTGAATTGACAAACAAGCTTAAGATATTTTCCTTCCTTCTGTTTCTAGCTACCTAATAATAAGGAAGGGCAGGAGATACCTAAAACTGGAAGAAAGCTGGGCCATGATGATGATATTATTTTAAAATTTTAGGGGAAAATGAAAAGGCTATAAATAACAGTGACAAAAATGGGCATGTTTACAGATTTCACAGAGTTTCCAGGCTCTTATGATCTGCTTGACTTGGACCAACAAGTGGTGAGTTTGACGAAGTCCCGGAATATAATAATAAAGAAGTAATAGTCATGTCATCATGTGACAACAACAACAATAAAAAGCATCTTGAAGTTCTCTATCTCTTTTGTAATGGAGATGATGAATCACAGAGACTAGAGTTGAAAGTTTAAACAAACAAACAAACAAACAAGCAACCTGGACTGAAAACTAACCTTAGAAAATTAGATAAAAGATCTGTCAGAAATTTCCTAGTGTATTTGGACAACTTGTTGTAAAGAAAGAAAT
>Ga0116229_10014053_pt1 | contig 11191 bp, 9 predicted proteins | sample S1TSphgellanicum_3_FD_87313 | JGI IMG/M metagenome (GOLD analysis project Ga0116229, IMG submission 87313) | Host-associated microbial communities from peat moss isolated from Minnesota, USA - S1T2_Fc - Sphagnum magellanicum MG | ecosystem: Host-associated > Plants > Peat moss > Unclassified... | reverse complement strand
GCAGATTGCCGCGGGCATCGATATCGGCGAAGCCGTGCACCGTGTGGCGTGCGGTGAGGTCGGCAGGGCTTCCCAAGAGATGGGTGTTGCCGTGGGTCGCCGAGAGGGTGCGCATGCCGCGCCATTCCGGGGGCAGTTGCATGTCTATGGTGCCGCCGGATCGTGCCCGGGCATTTTTTTGCAGGATTTTGCCGTCGAGGGAGATGTGCAGATGGCTCGGTGAGGGGCAGGAGATGCGCACCTGGCCTTCGCTGGTGCAGATGAGCCAGCCTGGCCGTTTTGCGGCAAGCGTGGCCCGGTCGCAGAGGCTGTAGACCTCATCGGTTGCTGGCGGGGCGGCCTGTTGTAGCAACGCGTCCAGGAGGTCTGTGGCCGTGCCGGTATCCCCCGATCCCAGATGCAAAGCTGCCAGGGCGATATGGGCGCTCCAGAATTTTGGGTGTTGCGCAATCAAGGCGTACAGAATGCGCGTGGCCGCGCCGGTGTCGGTCGCCGCCAGTGCGGCCGCGTGGGACAACATTGCCAGCGCATCGTTTGGCGAGAGGCGCCTTGCCCGGTCGTACCATTTTGCCGCTTGCGCCGGATCGCCCTTGGCCATGCATGCCTGGCCGTTTTCAAACGCAATGCGGGCGTCGGAAGAGGCGGGGGCGGTGCTCAGCGGGGGCGCGCGGGCGGCGGCAGGCCGCGTAACAAAGGCAGCTTTTCCTCCAGTTCCGTGGTGGCGTCATCGGCGTCTTCGCGCTCGTGCAGCATGCGCGGGGCAGAAATGACGGCGACTTTGCTCACCGAACCGAGGAGATCCAGCACTGCCTGGATGTTGTTGCCTTGCGAGAACAGCACGGAGACGCGGCCGGTATCGGCGGTGAGCGAAAATTGCAGCATCGATACGTTGTCATTGCGGAAACAATATTGCAAGCCGTATTTCAGCTGGTTGGTGATGTGCATCTCCCTACCCTGCGCGGTTAGGCATCGTCGGCACATAACTGCGTCGGCACGCCGACAAAGATGCCGCTTCAAACAAAGGCTAAGGGCCCGTTCGACCCCGTAACCCGATTCGGTTACTGTCGAACGGGCCCTTAGTGTGTGGGTTGTCCGAGGCCGATCGAATCGAGTTCGGCCAGGATTTCGCTGGAGAGCGCGAGATCGGGCGCTTTGAGGTTCTCGCGCAAATGGGCGAGCGAGGCAGTGCCTGGGATCAGCAGGATGTTGGGCGCGCGGTGCAGCAGCCAGGCCAGCGCCAGCTGCATCGGCGTGGCGCCCAGGCGCGCGGCTGCATCGGAGAGGGTGGAGGATTGCAAGGGGGTGAAGCCGCCCAAGGGGAAGAACGGAACAAAGGCGATGCCTTCGGCCGCCAGATGGTCGATCAAGGCGTCATCGCTACGGTGGGCCAGGTTATAGTGGTTCTGCACGCATACCACATTGGCGATGCGGCGCCCTTCGGCCAGCTGGGCCTGGGTGATGTTGCTGAGGCCGAGATGGCGGATCAGGCCCTTTTGCTGCAGCTCCGCCAGCACGGTGAAGGGTGCTTCGATCGATCCCTCCATGGGATCGTGGATGCCGCCGACACGCAGATTGACCACATCGAGCACATCGGCGCCGAGGTTGCGCAGATTGTCGTGCACGCCGGCGGTGAGGTCGGCGGCGGTGCGGGCGGGGATCCAGGAGGCGTCTGCGCCGCGTACCGCGCCGAGTTTGGTGACGATCACCAGCCCCTCCGGATAGGGGTACAGCGCCTCATTGATCAGGCGGTTGGTGATGTGGGGGCCATAGAAATCGCTGGTGTCGATATGGTTCACGCCGCTTGCCACCGCCTCCCGCAGCACGGCCAGGGCGGCGCCGTGGTCCTTTGGCGGGCCGAATACGCCTGGGCCGGCCAGCTGCATGGCGCCGTAGCCGAGCCGGCTTACGGTGCGATCGCCGAGCGGGAAGGTGCCGGGACGGGGTTTTTCGGTCATTGCGGGGTCTCCAACCATGGGTTGATTGCCATAGCGCGCTACGGCCAGGTGTGCTGGCGCTGTCTGCACCACCGATCCGGCGCCGTGACCGGGTATGACACCTGATAGCGGTTGCAGGCAAACCGGGCAGGCACCGATGGCGCGAGAAGGCGACGGCCAAGGCGGGCATTTTTGCTGTTTTTATCATCCGTTTGCATGACGACACCGCCGTTCGGCCCGGTAAGTTATGCGCATCGCTCCTGCATCGTGGGAGCGCCCTCGATATCTTTAAGATAGTTTGGAGACGACATGAAATTCATTGTTGCACCCGCGTTCATGGTCGCCTTGATCGCTGGCGTGGCGGCGTTGCCCGCTGGCGCCTTGGCCCAGAAGCTGGGTACCTATAGCGGCAGCTCCGCGGATGGCCAGAGCATCAACTTTGTTGTCTCCACCGATCCAAATACCGGGGCGAAGCAGATTACCTCGTTCGGCCTGGGCATTGCGGCGACCTGCAAGCCGGGCGGCTCAACCTACAATACCGGCTGGGGCTTGGGCGGTGACGGGCAGGACATTGTCGGCAACAAGCACACATTCAACTACGCGTTCGGCTATCTCGATCTGATCACAACGATGGTGTTCAAAGGTGACGCGGTGAGCGGCACAGTGGTGAGCTATACGCCGACATTTTTCCCCTATACCGGTTCAACGCCGAAAAAATCGGTATTGTGCACATCCGCCAAGCAAACCTACAGCGCGACACTGACGAGCCCTTCTGACCTGCCAGCCGCGAAACAGCCTGGTGCCGTTCTGTACAGCGCGCCGATGGCCAAGCCGCTGCCGTAATATTTTCGGGTTGCACGGGCATAAGCGGCAGAGCCACAGCGTAACCTGGGTTAAAACCTGCGCTACGCTGTGGCTAGCGCGCTATAGTGCCAAGCGCGCGTTGGGCGGTTCGGCACGCCGCCAGATCCCATGCGGCGCATCCTACGGTTTTCAGAAAAACCGGCCGGGGGAAATCTGGTGGCTCGATCAACGACATTGCCAGCTTCTTCACGTGGCACCACCCCGCGCCCGACGCCGCGATATCTCCGGCCTCGCCAGCGGCCCCAATGCCGTCATCCACATAGATCTGGCTGCCGGCGATCAGGCGAGCGCCGATCTCTATCATATCCAGCCTGTACGATCCGACTCCGATCACCAGGCGGCCTGGGTCGGCTTGCTCATCATAGACCGAAACCATGCTGCTGGTGACAGCGACAACGACGTCGCAGGCGGTTCTTGCCGCAATGCCGGCAGGCACCACGCGGCCGGGTGCGCCGGTGCGGCCCGGTGCCGATCAGAACCGGCACGCGGCCCGCCGCCTCACCGCGCCGTTCGCATCGAACGGGGTGATCATCACCGTGTAGGTGCCACAGAATCTCATCAGCGTACCAGGGACTCACTTTGTATCCGGCTTGTATACCGAAATTTCCGAGCCGCAGCCAGAGCGGGCGAAGCGGCGGCGGATCAGAGGGTGTCGAGGATGCTGCGGCGGGCCTGCCGCAAATGCTTCGTCATGGCATCGGCGGCGCGCTGCTGCGCATGGGCTTCCAGGGCCGCCACCAGCGCATCGTGCTCGGCCCAGCCAGGTGCATTCCGCTCGGGCATTTTCTGTTGCTCGAACATCTTGGTCAGCCGCCGCATATCCTTGACGATCTGGGCCACCAGGGGGTTGCCGCCATAGCAAGCGACGGTCTCGTGCAACTGGTCGTCGAACTTCCAGTGGGCGTTGGCGGAAGGGGCATTTTTCGGGGCAATCGCGTTCAGGCCGCGGCGCAGGCGCTTGACCACGTCGTCCGGCATCGCCTTGGCGGCGTTGAACGCCGCATGCGGCTCGATCAGCAAACGCACCTCCAGGCTGTTGAGGTATTCCTCCAGCGAAACCAGCCTTATCATCAGCGAACCGTCATTGGAGCGGATGATCAGCCCCTCGCCCTCCAGCCGCCGCAGCGTCTCGCGCATGGGGGTGCGCGACACCCCAAGGGTCTCGCAGAGTATGCGTTCCTGCAAAACCGTGCCGCCGGACAATTCCCGGCTGAGGATCATCTTCAGCACACGGGCATAAGCCCCGTCAGTGACGCTTTTTTTCTCGGCGAGCGCAGAATAGGGTTTTTCGCTGGTTCGTTCGAGCACGGTCAACTCAATATCTGTGGATAGGCGCGTTCTGCTATAGCCGAGCCGGCGCCACCCGGCCAGCACCCTGATCGGGACCATAGAATTTGCAATCGTGCCTTTTGTATACCATACGTATTCAGGTTCTGAGAGGAATGCGCCGATGGAGCTCGACCTGGTCATTTGCGGTGGCACGGTTGTCACCGGCTCGGACATGTTCCGCTGCGATGTCGGTATCCGGGGCGAACGAATCGCCTGTCTGGGCGACGGGCTGCGGGGCAAGCGGCAGGTGGATGCCGAGGGGCTTCTGGTGCTGCCTGGCGGGGTGGATGGCCATTGCCATATCGAACAGCTGGAGCCCGATGGCTCGATCCATGAGGAGACATTCGAAACCGCGAGCCGGTCTGGCTTTCTGGGCGGCACGACCACGGCCATCTGCTTCGCGGCGCAATTCAAGGGCGCGCCGATCGGGCCCACGCTCGATCGCTATCGGGCGATGGCCGCGCGATCGGCGATGGATTACAGCTTTCACCAGATCATTACCGATCCGACCGACCGGGTTATCGAGCAGGAGCTGCCGCAGATCGTTGCTTCCGGCATACGCAGTTTCAAGGCGTTCCTGACCTATGATCCGCTGCGGCTGGACGATGCGCAATTTCTGCGCGTGCTGGCGGCGGCGCGGAAATTGGGGGCGCTGGTTTCGGTCCATTGCGAAAATTACGATGCCATTGCCTGGCGCACCGAAATGCTGCTCGCCGCCGGGCTCTCCGCCCCGCTTTATCATGCCTGGTCGCGCCCCGTCGTGGTGGAGCGGGAAGCGACCTATCGTGCCATCGCCCTGGCCGAGCTGGTGGATCAGCCGATCCAGATATTCCATGTGTCCTCGCCCGAGGTGGCAGCCGAGATTGCCCGGGCGCAACGGCGCGGCGTGAAGGTGTGGGCGGAAACCTGCCCGCAATATCTGACGCTTGACGCATCGGATATGGACCGGCCAGGGGCTGAAGGCGCCAAGTTCATCTGCAGCCCCTCACCGAGAGACAGCCTGGCGCGCGCCGGCTTGTGGGAGGATATCCGCGCCGGCACGCTGGACATTATCTCGTCCGACCATTGCGGCTATTCCTTTGCTGGCGGCAAGGGGAAGCTCGTGCACGGGGCAGACGCGCCCTTCACCCGGATACCGAACGGGATTCCGGGCCTGGCCACGCGCCTGCCCTTGCTGTTTACCGAGGGCGTGGTGGCCGGGCATATCGATCTGAACGCCTTCGTTCGCCTGACCGCGACAAATGCGGCGCGGCTGTTCGGGCTATATCCTGCCAAAGGCACCATCGCGCCTGGATCGGATGCGGACCTGGTGCTGTGGGACCCGGCGGCAGAGGGCGTGATCACCAACGCGGCGCTTGGCCACGCGATCGACTATACGCCGTATGAAGGGCGCCGAACCATCGGCAAGGCGGTGATGACATTCAGCCGCGGGGAGATGGTGATGGAGTCCGGCATTGTGCGCGCAGCCTCCGGACGCGGCCGCTTCCTGGCCAGGGGGCCATATGGCTTCATCAAGCCGACTGGCCAGACTCCGAACGGCTTCATGGCATAGAGCATGAGCCGGCGGGTGGGCGTTCTGCCCGGAGGATGCGCCAGAGCTAAGCCTTTCATCCTAGCGGCGGCCGGCGGTGGGCATGGCCGGCCGCCGTTTATTCAGGACTCGGTGCGCAATCGCGCCCGCAGATCTCTGGCCGCCGTGACCATGTTGTTCAGTGCCGGCCGCACCTCGTCCCAATCGCGGGTTTTGAGGCCGCAATCCGGATTCACCCAGATCTGCCAATCCTTGAGTTTTTGCCGCGCCAGCTCCAGCAGGCTGGTCATTTCCCCAGCATCGGGCACGCGTGGGCTATGGATGTCCCAGATGCCCGGCCCTATTTCGGCGGGATAGGACCCATCCCCGTCCGGCCGCGGCACAAACGCCTGCAGCAGTTCCATCCGGCTGCGCGTGGTTTCGATCGAAATGGCGTCGGCATCCATGTCGGCGATCGCAGGCATGATGTCGTTGAACTCGGAATAGCACATATGGGTATGGATGCTGGTGGCGTCTTCCACGCTGCTGGTGGCAAGGCGGAAGCTGGCGGCCGCCCAGGTCAGATAGGCGGCCCAGTCCGCGTGACGCAACGGCAGCCCCTCGCGAAATGCCGGTTCGTCCACCTGGATCACCCTGATGCCAGCCCTCTCCAGATCGGCGACCTCGGCGCGGATGGCCAAGGCGATCTGCCTGCACACCAGGCTGCGTGGAATGTCCGTGCGCACGAACGACCATTGCAGCATCGTCACCGGCCCGGTCAGCATGCCTTTCATCGGCCGGCTGGTGCGGGACTGGGCGTAGGCGGACCATCGCACCGTCATGGGCGCAGGGCGGGAGACGTCGCCCCAGATCACCGGCGGAGCGACGCAGCGGCTGCCATAGGATTGCACCCAGCCATGTTGGGTGAAGCTGTAGCCGCTCAGCCTCTCGCCGAAATATTTCACCATGTCGTTGCGCTCGAACTCGCCATGCACCAGCACATCCAGCCCGATATCTTCCTGCCAGCGCACAGCCTCGTCGATCCAGCCATGTACGGCCTGATCATACGCGGCCTCGGTGATCTCGCCGCGGGCCAGGGCCGCGCGGGTGCTGCGCACCTCCGGCGTTTGCGGGAAGGAGCCGATGGTGGTGGTGGGGAAGAGCGGCAAGCCGAGCAGCTTTTGCTGTGCGGCGCGGCGCTTTGGGTAGGCGGTGGCACGCCGCTCCATCGCGGGCGTGATGGCGGCAAGAGCGGCCGTCACATCAGGCCGGTGCACTCTGGCACTGGCCGTGTGTGCGCGGATCGCCGCATCGCTGGCGGTGAAGGCGTCGGCGGCGGCCCCCTCACCTTGGTCCAGCGCGCGCGACAAGGCCGCGATTTCCGCCAGTTTTTGCGTCGCGAAAGCCAGCCAACTCCTGACCTCCGCATCCAGCTTCGTCTCCTGCGCGAGATCGACCGGCACATGCAGCAGGCTGCACGAGGGCGCGACCATCAGCCGGCGATTGCCGCGAATGCTGGCGGCGTGACGCAGCGTTGCCAGTGCGGCGCGCAGATCGGTGCGCCACACATTGCGGCCATCGACAATGCCCAGCGACAGCCAGCGTTCGGCCGGGAGGCCGTGCAGCACCGTATCCAGCTCCGCCTTGCCGCGCACGAGGTCGATATGCAGGCCAGCGACCGGCAGGCGCAGCGCGGTTGGCAGGTTGTCGGCCAACGGGCCGAAATAGCTGGTGAGCATGATCTCCGGTGTCCGGCCACGGGCGAAGCTGCCATAGGCGAGGCCGAGCGCGATCCTGGCTTTCTCCGTCAGGTCCAAAGCGAGGGCGGGCTCATCTATCTGCACCCAGGCGGCGCCGGCTTCGGCGAGTTCAGCCAGTATCTGCGCATAGACCGGCAGCAGGGCGGCAAGCAGGTCGAGCGGATCGGTGCCGTCGGTGGTTTTCGACAGCAGCAGGAAACTGACCGGGCCGAGCAGAACCGGGCGGGTGCGCAGATTGCACGCCTTGGCTTCTTCGAACTGCGCGCGCGGGTGGTTGGTGGTGAGCGCAAAACGCTGGCCGGCGGCAAGGCGAGGGACGAGATAATGGTAGTTGGTATCGAACCACTTGGTCATTTCCAGCGCCGGCGCGCCGGCTGCGATGCCGGCTGCCTGTTCGGCCGCCGTGCCGCGCGATCCGCGGGCGAGGGCAAAATAGGTGGGCAGTGAGACGGGTCCGCCCGACCAGCCATAGCCGGGCGGGATGGCGCCCAGCATGCAGGCGGTATCCAGCACGTGGTCGTAGAGCGCGAAATCGCCAGAGGGCACATGGCTGATGCCGAGTCCGGCCTGCAGCTTCCAATGGCGGGCGCGCAACGATGTGGCGGCCTGGTTCAGGCCGGCTTCATCCAGCGTGCCGGCCCAGAATTGCTCCAGTGCCGCTTTCAGCTCGCGCCGATGGCCGATTCGCGGGAAGCCGAGATTGCTGGCGACCGTCATGCGCGGCCCCCGTTTTCCGGCGTTGGGAGGCAGATGTAAGATGGGCGCGCCAAGGCGCGCACGCGGCGATGAGCGCCGGTGGTGATAGGCATTGGTCGTCTCCGGCCCCCGGTGCACCCCGCCCGGCAGCGTTGGTTGGTGCGACGATGGCAGGTCTCCTGGCTCACGGCTCTCTGGCCCGGCGCGGCTGCGCCGGGCAGTGATCGCTGCCAACCCTGTCTTCCCGAACCTTGCGGTTCAGTGACCCAGGCGCCTGGTTGGGCGCCATGGACGGATTGGCTGCTCGCCGCTGACAGTTGCGGGGGCAGCCGCTGACTTGTCCTCGAACCCGGGGGTTCAGCCAGGACTCACAGCGTTCCCTTTTCACCCGCTCGCGCGGGACCATCGACATGCTGATGATACCGCCTTGGCCGGGCAGTGCAAGGCGGGCGGCGCCCGCGAGGGGCAGAGGGCGCGCATGCCTTCCCTGAGGGGTCGAACAGGAATTTAGGTCTCGTAGTAGGACAATTCGTTTAAATAGTAGGTCGGTTTTGATGAGGCGGCGGCGGGCGATCGCCTATGTGCATAGGCTCGGGCTTTATTCGGTACAAAGTGTTGCCCGGCGCCGTTCGCTGCTGATAACCGAGGGCGATGTCGCTCATGCAATACGGAAATCGGTGGAAAAATCGCCGCAATCCATCCAAAAGAATGACGAGAAGGCGATTCACAGTGACCGATCGGAAAATTCATATCGGCATGTTCTGCTTTCCTGTGCGCTGGCGCTGACTGATGAGCGGGGTAGCTTGCCGCCTTTGGCGCTATGCGATCCGATGCCGGAGATTTTGAATAAGCCGGTGCCAATCGCCGCATTCCAGCAACATCTGAAAAGCTTTATAACGCCGGAACGAGGCGAAATACTGACCCGCAGGGGGCGCGGGCGGGCCTATCGGCTTCGGTTCACCGACCCGATGATGCAGCCTTATGTGATGATGAAGGGCATTGAGCAAGGGCTTGTCAGTCCGCGCGCCTATGAGGGTCTTTCCTCGCCGGCCCGGCTGCCCGCCTAGGCTTTGCGGCAGTTTCATGCCATGACCATATCCCGGTTGCCCCGGTTGCGCCGCGTTGATCCTCCACCGAAATGTCTTTCGCCATAAAGCCAAATTCCTATGATGTCGGATGTTGTCGTTCTGCTGGAAGACCGGCTGAGCCCTGAGCCAAGTGCCACGCTCTACCGCAATCCAATCGGAACTATTGAATGTTCCCAGCCGGATCAGGTGGAGCAGGCTTTAAGCCGCCTGGACGCGGCGCTCGATAACGGCCTTCATGCAGCCGGGTTTATCTCCTACGACCTGGGATACGCGTTTGAGGCCACTCTGCGGCCGCTGATGGCGCAGAAGCGGACAGCGCCGCTGCTGTGGTTCGGCCTGTTTCGCGCGCCGGAGTGTGTGAGTGGCCAAGCCCTGGACGCCGCATTGGCAAAACTGCCGCCGCCACCGCCAATCACCGATCTCGCCGCTGGCTCAGATCTCGACACACATGTCGAGAATGTCAGACAGGTTCTGGCTTTTATAGAAGCGGGCGACATCTACCAGGCCAATCTCACCTTCCAGATGCGGTTCCGCTACAGCGGAGATTGGCTGAGCCTTTACGCGGCTCTGCGCGTTCTTCAGCCAGTGGCGCATGGTGGTTTGGTGGCGATGGACGGTATGACGCTGCTGTCGGTTTCGCCTGAGCTCTGGATCGATGGTGCGGCAGGCGTTGCCACCATGCGCCCGATGAAGGGCACCATCGCGCGGGGTGACCATAGCGCGGCCGACGAAGCCGCCAAACTGGCGCTGGCCGCGGACCCCAAACAGCAAGCCGAGAACCTGATGATCGTTGATTTGCTGCGCAACGACCTCTCCAGGATCGCGCAGATCGGGTCGGTACGGGTGCCGCGGCTGTTCACCCTTGAAACCTATCCGAGCTTTCACACTCTGACCTCCACCATCACCGCTGAACTTAAGCCTGCTCTGAAAATCAGGGAAATTGTCGAAGCGGCGTTTCCCTGCGGATCCATCGTCGGTGTTCCGAAGATACGGGCGCTGCAGATCCTGGCCGGGCTGGAACAGGGCAGCCGCGGAGTCTATACCGGCGCGATCGGTGCTATTTCTCCAGACAGGACAATGAAGTTCAATGTCGCTATTCGCACCGCGGTGATCGCCGATGATGGGGCAGGCACGTATGGCGTAGGCGGCGGCATTGTGGCGGATTCCGACCCTGTGTCGGAATATGAGGAAGCCTTGCTGAAAGGCAGATTTCTCCGGGAGTTGGCGACTGATTTCGGCTTGATCGAGACTTTCAAATGGTCTGCTGAAAGCGGCTTTGTCCGCCTTGATCTTCATCTTCAAAGGCTGGCGAAATCTGCGTCTGAGCTCGGCTTCACATTCGACCGTGTCGGCGCGCGGGATGCGTTGGCGGTGCGGGAGAGGGAGGTCTACCGTGCGGACGCCAACGACATGCGGATACGTTTGCTGCTCGGCCGAGACGGCAATTTGGACATTACCGCTGGCCCGCTGCTCCCCGATTCGGCGGCACCACTCCGGGTAGGGATGTCCGAACAGCGCCTCGATCCCGCCGATCCTTTTCTCCGCCACAAGACAACGCGGCGCCGCCTGTATGAACAGGCTTATGCCGAAGCGCAGGCCAAGAGCCTGGATGACATGCTGTTTTTCAACACCCGTGGGGAGCTTGCCGAAGCATCGAGAAATACCATTTTCGTTGAAATCAGCGGCAGGCTGGTGACGCCGCCAGTGGAGAGCGGCCTTCTGGCGGGCATTCTGCGCCAATCCCTGATCGAGGCAGGCCAGGCGGGCGAACAGATTTTGGTCCTGGATGATCTTCGCCGCGCCGGCGCGTGGTTTCTCGGCAGCAGTCTGCGCGGGCTGCGCCGGGCCGTGCTGATGGAGGCGGCCGCAGCATTATGAGGCCCTAAGGCATCGTCGGCACATAAGTGCGTCGGCACGCCGACAAAGATGCCGCTTCAAACAAAAGCTTAGGGCCCGTTCGACCCAGCAACCCGATTCGGTTAATGTCGAACGGGCCCTAAGCGGCGAGCG
>Ga0116229_10014052_pt1 | contig 11191 bp, 12 predicted proteins | sample S1TSphgellanicum_3_FD_87313 | JGI IMG/M metagenome (GOLD analysis project Ga0116229, IMG submission 87313) | Host-associated microbial communities from peat moss isolated from Minnesota, USA - S1T2_Fc - Sphagnum magellanicum MG | ecosystem: Host-associated > Plants > Peat moss > Unclassified... | reverse complement strand
CTGTGCGCACAGCAAAGAGGAGTCCATGCACAAGGAGGAGCCCATGGCAAACCAGGATGTGGTCATTCTCTTGGACAGTGAGAGTGATGAGGAGTACTCAGGGCAGTTCAAGTTGCAATCTTCGATTAAGCGTAAAGTTGTTCCCAAAATTTGAGGTAAGTAGGCATCTCAAAGATTGTGTCATTGTGTTCATGGGCTAAGTCACTGTGTGCAAGTCCTGGTTTAGACATTATTCTCAAATGTACTCATTTTCCCTTGGTTGCCCATTATATTGTATGCTACATAAATGTGAGAGTAACCTCTGGGGGAAAAGTACTACCAAGGAGCAGCAGTGCACACTATTGTGTTGCTTACTTAAGCATAATCAATCTGTAGACTCTATTCCATTCACACATGGACAAATTTGCAGTAGGATCATCATGTTTCATTTTATTTATATTTGATAACTTCCTACTTATACTCTTAGGTAGTTGTCTCAGATGTCAGTATCCAAACATTCAAGCAATGTTTGTTGCAAAGCACTGTGTTGTGTGCAAGGAGATATGATGCATTCTAGAACACTATGGATATTGTACAATGTATCATATCTCCTTGCAAGAGGTGTGAGCAACACAGAACTTTGCAACAAACAGTCCTAGACTGCTTTCTCTTCCTAGCAGTGAAGGAAATTTATAGCCCATGTCCTTCATGAGCCATGGTTTCAGTATCAAGCTGGTTTTGCCCCAGGTCATACCAGCCTGGTAGGTTCTGGCTGGTATGGGGCAGGCATATCTATATCCCTGGTATTGAAACTGGTACAAAACTGGAACAATGCATGTTATTACCTCAAGTCCATACCTGGCTGGTAGTGATATCAAGCTGATTTTGCCTCAGGCCATACCAACCTGGTAGGGTGCTTGCTAATAGTATTGATACCATTGTTGATACTAGGTGCAGGCCTATATTCCAGAGCACATTGATAATGTCATGTAAACAGAGAGCTAGATTTAGTTGAGATATCTGTGTGTGATGAAATTTAACTGCCATGTCTTGTTGACCAGTGTTGTATTGGTATATCTGTTTTTTTATACCAGACTCGTCTTGGTAGCAAAGGTCCCGTGCATTTTTCCTGCCAGTTGGTAATGGTATCTGTAGAGGTACTAATTGGTAGGATATGGGTATGGTATGAACAAGTATATTTGGGATGGGTATCATTGTATTTGGAATTGTGGATTTTTTCATTGATCCTGAGGGTATACGAGCAATTGTCTAGTATTGCCTACTCATTTTTGAAATTTTGATATTGTAATGCCAAGAACTATGGAGTCAGTGGTGCACATGATAAGTTCACAAATGCACACTTGACATGAAAGCTCCATCCTTGTATCCAATTTGATTTGAGCTCTGCGCTGCTGTGTCAACTGTTTTATTTTTGTCTTATGTTTTCATATGGTTTTCAGTAATTGATCATTATTTATGTCAATGTCAAATTTAATTTAAATTAATATACATTTCATGGACATGAAAGATGTGTTAATTTGTTTTTTCATATCCATGGTGGTAGATGGGGGAAAGAATGGTGTAGTTATAAAATGGAGGTTGTTATAAGGGAAAGTGAGATAGTTATTAACAAAGTTAATAGGAAAAGGAAATGGTTGTTAAAAAAAACATGTAATAGTTAGCCTTGAAGGTGAGTTAGTTATTTTTTAAATTGTTCTTAGAATGGTCCATGGATGACCATATGAGGGATTTCAAAAAATCCTCCACATACTAATTTTGATTACTCATCATTGGAATTTAGTTCTCAAATGCACAATTCACCTGATTTGAAATGTTACACAAAATATTATGCAACATTTGAAGTCTTCATCTTAACTTTGAAGAGTTCTCAAATGAACCCAACTTGAATTATCACAAAGATTGCAATGTAAAAATTGTCCAAAGTTTGAATCAAAGATCTTGGAATTGACTTTTAATTGGTATGAGGTAGGTATATTCATTATTGAAATTGGTACAAGAGTGGTACTATTTCAAGTCCCTACCAAGACCTTTGATCACAATGTTTTAAGAAATGTTTGAAGCCTAAATTTGAATGTCTTATAAGAAATGTTTGAAGCTTGAATGCAAAGGTATTGAAAATAATGTACAAGACCAAAGTAGATGTATATTCTGCAACTTACAACTTCAAGTTCACAAACTATTCTTCCAAAATATATCATTCTTCCCCTAGGTCCTCTTCATGCACATCAAGTAATTATGTTTCAATGAAGAAAACTTATTTAAGAAAAACAATAAAGGAACAATTTGTTCTTGCATTTTCATACCAATTTTTGAAGGTCATCACAAGTACATCAATTTTGGTAATTTTGAGATGACACCTTTGCAAGATCTTAACCTTGATCTGAAATCCTAATACACCCAAAAATTGCTTAGCCAATAAAATAATAGTTGGGAATTTGCTTGCATGTTCTTTCCACCAAGTTAAACATTTAACAACCTTTTCTTTAGAGACAAGAAAACCATGAAACATCAACACCTTAAAACACAAGTAGAGTTTCAATAGCTTTTAAAACAAATGTTGGACCATCAAAGGAGTTTATAAACAAATTTGCATCTTTTGATGCATTATGACCAATAACAAGGTTTAGAGTCTTATTGACCTTGACAAGAAAAACATGTATAACCTTTTTGTCATACTCACCAACAATAACCTTAGTTCTATCCCTACCCAAAAAATTTGTGATGCATTGCATATGTTTAAATCATGGGTCAATTGTGAAAGCAAGCATGTTCTGAGCTTTACCACTTTGGAACCCACACATAAAAGACAAAAATGGTTCTAGTATACTTAATATTTTTATTACGATGCAATCATACATAATTTTCAACAATAAATCAAAATCCCCACATTGCAAAGGTGGTTGTGCAAGAAATCTATGATTGAATTCCCCTTTCAACTTGATAAATGGCAACATGTAGTGCATCAAACAAAAGCAAGTACTTATGAGTTTGGTTTAAAACACATTGTTTCACCACATGTGTTAATTTTTGTGATAGCATAAGCAATTGCCCATGTCACTCCATATGGCACCCTACCTTGCAAATGAATAGATTGCTTTTGATAACAAATGTTTATAACTTCCAAAGTTTCTTAGAAGAAGACAACTTTGCTTGCAAATCAAGTTTTCACAAGGGTCTTGATCTTCCAAGTGGGAAGTCCTACCTCTATGCATGCCTCATCCCACTCTTCTACCTTTGTTGGACTTTTTAATCCAAGTAATGGTTTTTTGCAAAACAAATTGTTCATTTTTCAATAACATCTTCTTCATGCCAACACAAAACTTTGTGTCATTTGTGGTATATTGACATGTTTTTGATATTGCATGGTCAAAAAAAAAACTTGAAAAAGGTCGTTCAAGTTGAAAAGGGACACATGTAACTATTGAAAATGATGTTTATTGCTAGGGTGTTGAGGTTAGAGCCCTCATCTTTGACATATGTTATCACCTTGTCCATTAATTACAATTTAGTAAATAAGGGTTTCACAAATTAAATTAGAATTTCCCCAACTGTGTCGAGCACCTCAAACAAGTCAATAATTACATGTTTTGACAATCGATGTTCATGAATAAAATTCACAACCAATGCAAAGGTATTGAAACCAATCTTAGACATCTAGAGATCAAAGGTGATGGTGATAGTTGCATAATTACTTAATGTAAGTGAAAGATATGTTTCCATCATTTTTGAAAGCAAATGTGGAGATGTGATCCTTCCCTAATTGCTTATGGGAAGGAAAACAAATTTTAAGATCATGCCACATCACCAATCTTGGAAGCCAAAATGATTCCACACATGATAGCACATTGTAACTTTTCACAATGAAAAGCACAAGATTTTCCACAAACTTGAGTTGAAGGGGGTAGTCATTTTTGTAACCTCCTTGACCACCAAAGAAATTAATGATGGTTGATGAATGGACTAACTTTCTTTTCTTACATGTTTTTTTACCCCTTTCTCCCTCACCTTCACCACCCTTTGCAAACCTTAGTAAAGGATATTCATTCAACATGTTTTTTGATGGAAGTGGTTGTGGTGTTTTGTGCATTTTGTGAAGGTTCATGGAATGAGAAGTAATTATGACATATCATGCACCTCATGCATCACTTGCATCACTTGCATATTGACATTAAAATTTTGATCCTAAAGAAAAAAAAAAGCTTTCAAATTTTGTAATTAATGGTGAGGCACCCAAAAACCTTTGATATATATATAAAACATATACAAAATTTTCAATGTAACTAGTTTTTCTACATCTTTGATTTATTTTAAACAATTTATTACACCTCTAATGTTGTGGCATCACCTTGTTAAATTGTGAACCTATTATCAAATTCTCATTTTCATCCCCAATGTAATTTTAAGCACACAAATCATTTAATTCCATATTCCTTGACATCAAGTTCCTCTAAAAACTTATAAACCAAATCTAACAACATTACAACCCACACAAAATCCCAAACCTTAAATTAGTTGTGTGAATTAAAAATTTGGGCACATGATGAAAGTTGTGAGCAAAAACCTAATCATTAGCAATAATCCTTAAAGGAAAAGCAAACACAACACTAAACAAAACATGTTGAAATCATCTTCATGTTTGAATTTGAAGCAATTGCAAACAAAGTTTGATATGCACATAACTTGACAAAAACCGAATAAAGCCTTAAAGATCAAAGACTATAATTCTAAGCATAGCGCATCCAAATACAAAATGCATTGCTTATAAAAGTTTGAATATTAGTTTAAACTTAAAGCTTTAACACCTTTGATAGAAAACCATCAAAAACAAAAGACATTCCACTAAAGGAACATGTTAATTGATAATCCATGAAGATTGTTGACACAAGGAAATCATTAGCACAACCATTAGCAACTTGCTACATCAAGGTGTCACAAAACCATTACATGACGATTACACCAACATAGAAAGTATTATTTAAAACCAACCTAACTTTTGCAACAATATTAATACCTTGTTGCATTTGAACTTGAAAAGCTCAATAATGGTATCACCCAAAGTAGGAAAACCTTCATATCAAATTGATTTGATATCTAAACCTTAAACCCTTAAAACATATTTCCCTCACTAAAAATATCACCTGGGTATATGATTTTTTTGTATTCAACTAGTATGTTATCTTATAATTGGACTCATGCCTATATTACATACTTGACATGGCACCACTCCACTTGTAAATAATGCCCTTTGCAAATAAATTTGGAATTTCACAACATGTTTACATCTTATTATCTTTGATTTGTACGCACATCAATATACTCTTACAAGAAAAAAAATTTGGACCTAGAGCCTATTTTGGTCTTTGATTATGTGCCTATAGTAGTACATGGGCAACTTCAACACATTCTAACAAAAAAAAGGCATTAACAACCTTTTATAGTTTGATGATTACAATGACAATCAACACACATTTTGAATATTTTATTACATCCAAGATTACATTATGTTGCAAGGTTTAATGTTTTGCATACACATCCTAGAGCTTCGCTCCTCTATTTTAGCATAAATTCACATATTGCACTAATATTCCAATAACTTATAACAACTCTTGAAATTGAAGGTGGTTTTTTTGGGGCTAGACCCTCACTTATATCACATATGGCTTTTTCTCTCCTCCCAAGATCCCAACTTGTGAATGCCTCTAAAATGCATCATGATTCAATTCCAATAGTTCATATTACACCTTTTCTAGTCCAAAGCCATTCTATGATTATCCTTAATCTTAAATCTCAATATGAATATAGAGATACATAAATGTATTGATCTTGAAGCTTGATATTCCCTTTCAACCTTCCCAACCACATTCGACCTTAATTTATAGTTATAAACACAACCTAAGTTGCATCATACACTAATATTGTTATAAATACTCAACTTTCCTAGCATGCTAATTATGGTGTTCATAGTCAAAATCATTTAAAACACTTTCACCCCATGCAAACTCCTTACTTTTGTTAGAATCTATCTATCTATCTTTCTTTCTTTCAATTCACAAAAGCTTTGACATTCATGCTTCTTGGGAATACATTTCTTCATTTACAAACAAAATACAATGCCACTCCTTGACTTCACTCAATGTATGTAACATCGTAAAGTCACAAAAGTTTATTCTTTGTCATCATTCCCCAACCATGTTTTTAATTATTATTATAAAGTACATTGCAAAGGATTTATGATGGCATGTACACAATATAAGAATTTAAGTTAAGATTTGTAGAATGTGTTTATGTATTTTCACACACATAATCTAAGACTATTCACATTCGACACCATAAAAAACTAAATAAATCTAATTTCAATTTATTTATAAGATTTGAATTCAAATTTAAAATTTTGAATTCAATAAATTCAAGTTGCATGTAATGTCATTGAACATTTTCATTTGAATGGAACTTAATTTTCATAAAATCAATTCATTTTTTCATCAATTTATTGTTCCTCATGTCGTGTAGAATGAAACACAAATATTAGTGTAGAAAATACCATTATGACTTGGGAATTGGTAGGCACCCCACCAAAAAACTTGAAAGTTACAACAAAGGATTCTAATTTTGGACTATGGAGTTTTTTGAAATTAGGTTCAATGAGCCCCGCCCCAATATATTCCCCTGTAGTTTATACCCTTGCCATTGTACAAATATAAATTATATTAAACCAGTGAGGTAACACTTTATGCACTTCAAAAGCCTAAGTTTTTTTTAATGTTTGGAATGGTTTTTGGGTGGTTGGGGTGGAGAGGGGGAGTGGATAGCTATTTGGATACCATGATATTCAATGGTTTTGAAACCTAACTATTGAATAATTTATTTGTTTTGACTGTTTGGTTTGGTAGCTAGATTTTGAATCATGTAATTTTTGGCATGTAAAATATTACTAATTAGAAAATAATTTATTTCACAAGTATGCAATTGGTGTACACCCCTAGTGTGATGCATAATTGAAATCTTGCACTAATATGCCCAAGTTTGAATATGGTTAAACATCAATTTAACATTTTTTCTAATGCAATCTATGGTCATCACAAGAGTTTTTTTTTGTTTGTTTTTCAATAAAAATTTGACATATTTAGTCCATAATTTTCCAAAATGTTGGCTTTTAAAAAATAATATAATTTTTGTTGAAGCCATTTAAGTACTATGGTAATCTGGATGTATGGAAAAACTTTCACATTTCTTGTGATATGAAAATAATATAATTCATTCAAGTAATATTTTTCCATCTTTTTCTTTAAGCAATTTATGAAATGGATTCAAATTTTATTACATTCAAGTGAGTCAAATTGTAAGGAAAATAAAAAGTTAAATTAATGTTTTTTTTTAAGTGCCCTCTAAAATTGAAACACAAAAACCAATGAACTTGTCACACAAAATTTGACAATTTATTTAGAAAATAACGTTTTATTTTATTTTTCATAGGGGCAACAACGTGCATCAACGCCAATTAGTTTTTTTGCAAGCAAGGGCAGGGGGAACCACAACTATAGAAATAAAGACACATAAGGTCAAATGGGAAGGATTGGTGATCAATAAAACATTTATGCCACTGTTTTTTGGAACATTAGTAAACATTAGCGGCTCTTCCTTCCTTCTATGGGCAACAAAATTTAATAGAAAATAAAAAGAATCTTTTTGGGTTTTGAACTTTTTGGTTTCATCATAAGGTTCTATCACCACGATCTTGAAAGAACTCCAGGAGAAAGGAGACAATAACTTTGGTGTAGTTGGTTCTTTAGGAATGGTAGTGGTGGTAGTGGTAACAATACATAGGTACTATAATGGATTTGGTTTTTTTTCAAATGTTTTTTTATGAAAGTAGCCAATCCATTCAAGTGGTTTTTATTTTTATTTATTTTTAAAAAAATTTAAAACATTTTTGTGTAGCGTTGTTTGTTTTAGGTTTTACATGATAGGGGACAAGGAGTGGGGATTATGATATTTTGCTATAAAGGTGTATAGGTTGTGTTGAACTTCATACAATAGCGATGATGGTGTCCAAACTATGGTGTCATTAGGGTTTGGCATTAATAGAACACCCTAACCAAAGAACCCTAAGCAGTTTTCTACCTTTTTGATTTTGACCTACCTAGTTTTTGTGTGGTTGGAAACTTAGATGTTCCGTAGTTCATGATGTCTTATTGAACTTTGTAATTCCCAAATCACCCATTTGCCCTTTCACGCGCCACCATTAACATTTTTTTCACCCCACCTCCTATGCAAATCACAAAACACACACTTTTCCCCTTACTATTATAACAAACCACACAACACTTTCTAGTTTTTCCTATCATCCTCTAACCCTTCATTTGAATGCAAGGTCCCAACCCAACAATTTGCCAAACCCCCTTAATAATGCGCATGCAAGACCTTTTTCACCTTCCACTATATTAGCCCATACAATTGATCATGATCAAACCTACCAACCTACCCCCATTTCCCCAACATGTTTATAATTTTCACCCAAAGCCTCTTCCCCACATGTGGGCATCAATTTACCATTTGAAGGTTAGCCCATTGCTAATGTTATTATCAAACATCCAATTCATTTAATCCAAACCCCTATGACTATCCCAATTCAATACCCTCCCTTGCTCCCACCCCACCTTGAGTCCTTCCATTTAAGCTTTCGTTTCCCTCGATTATATAATTGCATCCCTATTGTTCTTTGACATGATGTACAAGTGGCATTGCATTTTCCACTGGATAAGTCAACACAAGACCCCAATGATGTGGATGATTGACATTCGTTCCTCTTGTTACCCCAATGATGTTTTGTTTTGCCCCCTTGTGACTAGGCAATAGGCCATTGGGAAACATGGATTTAATTTAAACGTTTTTTAGTAGGTGACTAGGAAAACCTACAAGAGGAATTTTTTTATGGGCCCAAGCTTTATTGGCAAGTTTGAACTCAGTGCCTCCTCCCCAACACGGTCTTCCAACTCATACACACCTTCTCCATTGTTTAACATTTAGACGTGTAAGAGAATACTTTCGAGTAGTTTACATTTTAGCACCATTTTCTTCTACACCCACATCTTTTGACGCCACCTCAACTCTCTTTGCTTTACATCCTGAATTAGATGGCTTCCTTCCATTTTTCTTAAAAGATTATGAATTAGACCAAGACCTCAAGCTTTCATCTAATTTTTTCAAGTTAGCATTTTAACACATGTTACATTTATTTGCAGGTGGCCCTTCTGGGATGGTTTTTGAACACTTTCGAGTTTGTTTTCACTCGGAAGATTTGCAAGTGGATTCCTATGGTTGTTTCAACTTTGTGTCCCCATGTCAAATCACACATATCTTGAGGCAACCCACCTTTTAGCCATGACCAAGCCTTCAAGTGGAGTTCACCCCATTGTTGTGGGGGAAACGTTATATTGATTCACAAGTTGTGTTTTATGCCTTCAATTTTGTGATGTTTTTGCAACACATTTTTCCCTGCACTAATTTGAAGTTACAACCAAGGGGGAATGTGAAGTTGTAATCCATGACATTAAGTGCACTTTGGACTTTCGCCCTAAACTAAGTTATTTTTCAATTGGACGTGGTGAACACTTTCAATTTGATGTCTAAAAGAATCATATTTCAAAAACTTCATGTAGCAGGTGGGGACATCATGCATTTGAGTCTCCCATGTTTTGTAGTCACTATATTCATGAAGGCAAAGTCACGATCATCCATCTACCATGGGACCCATCAAGGTGATCCTTTAGGAAAGGCATGATTCACTTTAACTCATTTTAGAGCTTTACGTTTTATAGTTAGCCAATTCCCTTCTTATTTATTTTCATTTATTGTAAATGACACTCGTATCATAGGCCCCCTTTCAATTATATCATCTGCATATGAGCACTTCTAGACCGAACTCCATGCAATAGCTTTTTCTATCCAACTTCATAAATGTGCAACATGGTCCCCTTTTGGTCTACCACTTTATTTTGACACCCCATCCCTGTTTAACACCCCATTAGAAAGAATTAGAGTCTTGGGGGTTCCACTGGGTACCACATTCCATAAAAAATGTTTGTTAAAAAATGTTCAACATATTGATCTTTTGCCAATAATGGGTGATGTTCAAATAGCCTTTGGAATTATAATTCATTACTTCATCCAATAACCATCATATTTATTACAATACACTTCCATCTTCCACCTTCAAAAATACCTTTAACTCGTAAACAGGCCTTTCTCCCAATAACTTTCAACGGCATTGGCCTCATACCAACCGCCACCATCGCCCCGATAGCTTGTTTAAGGAGTTGGGCCTTTGTAGCTTCCATCACAGTTGTTAGGTTTATGATCAATTAATGTCCCTTCCCTCTTGAAGCCTTAGCACGAATTGATAACAACTCCTTCCCTTTCTAATAACACCTAAAGGCGGCTTGCAATTTTTTATCACCCCCAACACATGTGTTTTCCTCCTTTTGGACAACCCATCATGCCCCAAGGCCAATCGCTTGGCTTATAGTTCGACTAGCCTTTCCAGCCTTTTGATTATCTTCCCTCATCTTTTTCCACAATGCTCCGAATGCAACTTAGATTACCACATCCTTCAATTGTAGTATCCTTTGATGCGTGTGCACACATCCCATCAATGCTATGGGTGTTCACTTTTTATGTTACACCCATGGCAATGAGCACATGGGAACCCATGTTGTAATTCATGACACTTTTGCTATCATTGCACAAGATGTCAGTTTCCATGTCAGACAAAAATAATTACACGTGTTTCTTTCAACCACATTCCACTCCTTTCATCAATGAGTCAACATTGTGTTCACCAAAGATGGAATTCGCACCTTAATTGACGTTGTCATTGCCGACCCAACACAAGCGGATTTACTTTGTCGATCCTACACAATTCAAAAATTTGTTGCCTTTGAAGTAATTCAAGTTAAAGAAAGGAACTATTGTGACCAAACATCCCATTGGTCAATTCCTCCCTTTAACAATTGAGGTGTTTGGATGTCTAAACAAACAAGCTAATGTGTTCTTACATGATTGTGCCAATGCTATGTGGAACTTGAAAAGGAAAAGGCCAAAGGGCCCTCCCTTTTTGTTTTGGTTACTTTTTTACATCAAAAAATTTCAATTACATTACAAAGGATGCAATCATCCTCCATCTTAAATTGGG
>Ga0116229_10014049_pt1 | contig 11193 bp, 12 predicted proteins | sample S1TSphgellanicum_3_FD_87313 | JGI IMG/M metagenome (GOLD analysis project Ga0116229, IMG submission 87313) | Host-associated microbial communities from peat moss isolated from Minnesota, USA - S1T2_Fc - Sphagnum magellanicum MG | ecosystem: Host-associated > Plants > Peat moss > Unclassified... | reverse complement strand
CGCCGCATTGTCCGGAACTAGGAAACGGGTTGCTAACCCTACATCCCGGAGTGCCTATACATTCGAGAGAATTCGTAGCAATCCTTGCATAACGGATTGCTCAGACCAATGACACCTGCCTCTAATTTCTTAGAAGCCCACACCTACCCGAATGGAGGTGTGTGGAGATGTCACTTATAGCGCCTCGGTAAACTGCACCTAGTTAACAGCAAAATATGTCGTTAGAAGCACCTAAAACAACTATAACAACAATTTTGAAGAAACTGTAACAAAAATTTAAGAATATGACTGACTCGGCTTTGGGCAAGGCATAAGTTCAATACCTTGGTAGCTTCGGCATGAGTAAATATAAAGCATAAGATGGTTGAGGTAACAAGGGTTACAAAACCTTGGACACTGGCTTTGTTACTTTGAAAGTCATGCACGCTAAGGGATCTTGTCACCGTGGGTTCGGTTTGTATTGAAATCGTTGAGGGAAATCCCCATCTGAGGTCGCTGCTAGGCTGGCACTTACAACAACTGGACTATAGGGTGCATCAAGCAGCAAGCATTTATCAAGCGAGAGAAGTGTTTCTAAGCCATCAACCAACACTGGTCATCCTCGATGCTGATCTGCCTGATAGTGATGGCGTTGAATTTTGCCATTGGTTGCATCGTCAGCAGCAGCCTTTAATCTTAATGCTATCTGCCCGCAGTAATGAAGCTGATATCGTCGCAGGTTTGAAGGCAGGCGCAGATGATTACCTCAGCAAACCTTTCGGAATGCAAGAGTTTCTGGCACGGGTAGAGGCACTTATTCGCCGCAAACGTACACCTGTTGCACCAGCATATCTAGATTATGGCGCTCTGCAAATTGATTTAGTACAGCGTCGTGTTCGCTTTCAAGGGGAGTTCATCGACTTAACACCGCAAGAATTTAGTTTGTTGTACGTTTTGGCACAAGCTGGGGGTTCTCCTCTGTCTAGGTCAGAACTACTACGTCGTGCATGGCCAGATGCCATCGATAACCCACGCACTATAGATACCCACGTTCTATCACTCCGGAAAAAAGTTGAACTTGATCCTAGGCAACCCAGCTTGATTCAAACCATCCGCAATGTCGGATATCGGTTTAACATGGAAATTATAAATGCCAATATTCCACAGTCACAAACAAAGTTAGCTGCTAAAGAGAGATTCAGCAATCAACGTTCAACGCTTAGTAGTCAGAGGTGAAGTGGGGAGTGGGGAACTCGGTGCCCCCTCTGGGGATTAGGGGTAATGGTGAGTTAGTGGTATTTTTAAAAACCAACAACTAACAACTAACAAAATTTAAAATCCAAAATCTTCTTGTGCTTGCATTAAAGTTTCTTGTAAGTTATCCCAGTCTATAAGTGACGCTTTTTGATTGGCTAACAACCGACCTTGCTGTAGGTGTAACAGATGGGTACAAAACTTCTGGGCTTGCTCCATCTGTTGATTTACCATAAGAATCGTCGTATGATGACTTTGCGCAAGCTGAGTTAATACATCCAACACACGGAAAGCCGTACTGGCATCTAAAGCAGAAGTTGGTTCGTCTAATAATAAAATTTTCGGCTGGATAACTAAAGCACGTGCGATCGCCACCAACTGTCTTTGTCCAGCAGAAAGTTGCACTTCAATCCGCCCTAACCAATCATTCGGAATTTGCAACTGTTCTATCCAGTGACTCACTCGTTGCTGAATTGTCTGTTTGGGTAAACCACGCAAGACGAGTGGATAAGCCAACGCTTCTTTCACTGTCATCCCCAAAAGCTTAGACTCTTGTAGTGCAAGTGTCACAGAGGTACGTAGCTGCAAAACGGGAATTTGACGATACTCTTGATTTTCCAGATAAATTGTGCCGCTTGTGGGTTCACTTAGGCGATTTAAGAGGCGTAATAGCTGAGTTTTTCCAGCACCAGATGGCCCAACAATGGCAATGCAATCGCCCTCAAATACCTCAAAGGAAATATCCTGCAATATCGGGTGTCCTTGCAGATTGTCTTGACACTGAATTTTCAGCTTTGTAAATAAATTAACTTGTGCAAGCCGTAATTGGGCTTGTGGAGTCATCGGAGTCATCTGATTGCTGTGGTAATTGTCCAACCATCTACCAGCAGCAGCAACAACGTGAATCCCAGTAAAATCAAATACATCCACGGTTGCGCTAAAAGGTAAACATCTGTTGTATCAATTCCCGTTTTTGCCTGTACTTGCCTAACAAATTGGGCAAAACCTGCTACACGCATCGGTAGTAAATAGGCTTTCTCCTCTTTACTAACAAAGTAGTAAACTAACCCTCCTTGACCGGTAGTGCGGGGTTTTAACTCTTTGACCTCCGACCAAGGTAACGACCAACCTTTGCGAAAAAACCGCGGTACCCAGTTGGGATAAGTTACCTGAATACCCTGGTCATCTAAAACGACGCGTTCACTCAACACTGCATATAAAGCAACTAACCCAATACTAATACCCACCCACAATAATGCTGGCGGTACTGGTGCGTCTGTTGCTTCAGACAAAAAAGGTAATGGGGCTGTGAGTGACACATATAGACTCAACAGTGTGATCCGAATCAAAGGAGATAGGTGAAAAACAGAAGGTGATGCCATAAATTTACTAGAAAATCATTACTCGTGCAAACTCTGCTGATGCTATCCCCACTCTCCTCTTCTAGTCAAGGCAAATATTTCTGTACCACACTCCAACCAGTTAACGATACCCAAGAGAAGCCAACAAACAGGGCTATATTAGCACCAATGTGAATACGTCTAGCCCAAGGTCTTCTAGAACTAATTTGTAATGCACTCCCAGCAGAAAGCGAAACCAGCGCCACCACTATCAGCCCGGCAAATAGATGTGATGAGTGTCCCAAGGAACCAAAGTGACCTAAAGTGCCAATAATACCAATAAGCAGCAGCAAGAAAACCAGACTGACCATGCAACAGCCGATGATCAAGTGGAGGGAACGCATCGGGGGAATGGAAGGGGGATAATGCAATGTTCTGGCACGAAACATCCAAATACCCGTTACTGCCAATAGCAAATAAGCTAGCAGCGACAAGCCCATCGACCACGCCGCTATTCTCCACAACCAGAAAAAAGAAGGTAGATCCATATTCAGGATTGTAGATCAGAACGGGGTGTGGGGTGTGGGGTGTGGGGGAAGATAAAACAACCGCAAGATAGTTAGGGGGAAGGCGCCCTGCATTTATGTATGGGGTTCCCCACACCCTACACCCTTTTCATTCATAAAAAAGGGTTGCAGACAAGGGCAACCCTTAAATTGAGCAAAATTGTTTTTTAATCAACAGATAAGTAACCAGCGACTGCTAAAGGTTTTATGGAATCTCCGGTCTTTGTATTAATGATCTGCACAAGTGGTTTTTTAATGAAAGTGTCTCTTACTGGTTCTGAGTTCTTTCCCATGTCATAACTGTTAGCCTCCTCGATAGCAAGGCGATCGCACGGAATGTTATCCGATAAAATAGCACTTGCCATCATGCCCGTATGAATCTCTAGTTGAGCTTCTCTTGGGGTCTCAAATACTAACCGTTGTCCTGGAAAAACAACCCGTTCAAAGTACCAGTTGGGAATATTCGAGATGCGAGCAACCTGTATTTTGCTCGTGGCATTAACGTAGCAGCAGAGAATCCTACCTGATTGCTCAGGTGGTAGAGTGTCTAATATTTGAGCCATAACTGCTGAGGATTTGTACGCCACAATTTTATTGTACACCAGATAAGTTAACACTTGTTGATCCCCATGTGCTGTAACTCCGACTACCAACTGAACTTTTCTTTCTTTTTTCTATCGTTGAGATATGGCGAATATATGAAAATTTCGTAAGAATGTATGCTTTTTTTGCATTAGTATATTAAGTAGTAAACAGCCATTATATAGCAGTCCTAAATGATTCGCTTGCCGTGGAGAAACCCGGTAACTCTTACGAAACCGAGTTTTTAGGGTCTGAAAAATTTGGAACTCAAATAGGATTGCTATAGGCATTTGCTTGCTGGAAACATCTGCATCTTCCTTAGGGTATATACATATTTAGGCATGGTGACTATTTCCTGTATTCTTCCCGACAAGCCTCCTGACTCCTTGTACTAGGCATTCTTACGAGCAAAGCGATTTTCGCTCATTCCACAGATGCCAATAGAAAATAAAGGTTTAACAATAATCGGGTTAAATGTCAAGTACGATTGTCATAGTATAGAGAGAAACTAAAACAAACTTTAAGACCAGATTTTGCGATCATTTTTTCTGATGGAACAGCAAGATGGAAATTAAAACACCAACGATCAAAAGCCGAATTCTCTACGTTCGTCTTCCCTGTAACCCGATCTTTCCTATTGGGGTTGTCTATCTTAGCGATCATGTCCACAAGCTGTTTCCCACAATTGAACAGCGGATCTTTGATCTGGGATCTGTGCCTCCTTTAGATTACGTCTCCGCCTTGGAAGGCTGTATTGATGAATTTAAACCAACACTGCTCGTCTTTTCTTGGCGGGATATCCAAATTTATGCTCCAGTAGGCGGACGTGGTGGTAACCCACTACAATACTCTTTTGAAATCTTTTACGCTAAAAATCTTCTGGAGAAATTACATGGGGCATTGGGGGGCTTACGCGTCCTCATAGGTTACTTTACAGAACTGTGGCGTAATTTGGGATTAATCAAACGGGGATTCAAACGCGCCCGGAAATATAATCCAGATCCGCGCCTAGTTGTGGGTGGTGGTGCAGTTAGCGTGTTTTACGAACAGTTGGGTAGAAGCTTGCCTAAGAAGACAATCATCTCCGTAGGCGAAGGCGAAACACTGCTGGAAAAACTCTTAACTGGAAGAGACTTTAGTGACGAACGGTGTTATGTGGTGGGAGAAACTCAACCACGCGATCGCCTGATCCACGAACAACCAACTCCAATCCAAAAAACTGCTTGTAACTACGACTATATCGAAAGCATTTGGCCTGAGTTTAACTATTATCTGCAAGAACAAGACTTCTACATTGGCGTCCAAACCAAACGTGGTTGTCCCCACAACTGCTGTTATTGCGTTTACACCGTTGTGGAAGGCAAACAGGTACGCATCAACCCAGCGTTGGAAGTCGTCGCTGAAATGCGTCAACTTTATGATCGCGGCATTCGCAACTTCTGGTTTACTGACGCCCAATTTATCCCTGCCCGAAAATTTATTGATGATGCTGTAGAACTGTTGCAGAAAATCGTCGATTCTGGAATGACAGATATTCACTGGGCAGCATACATCCGTGCTGACAACCTGACCCCCCAGTTGTGCGAGTTGATGGTAAAAACCGGGATGAACTACTTTGAAATCGGCATTACCAGCGGTTCTCAGGAATTGGTGCGGAAAATGCGGATGGGTTACAACCTGCGAACAGTCTTACAAAACTGCCGTGATTTGAAAGCAGCAGGTTTTAACGACTTAGTTTCCGTCAACTACTCCTTTAACGTGATTGACGAAAGCGCCGAAACCATTCGCCAAACCATCGCCTACCACCGCGAACTAGAACGTATTTTTGGCACAGATAAAGTCGAACCTGCTATCTTCTTTATTGGACTGCAACCCCATACACATTTAGAAGAATATGCCTTCAAAGAAGGCATTATCAAGCCAGGGTACGATCCAATGAACTTAATGCCGTGGAATGCCAAGAAATTACTATGGAATCCCGAACCCCTCGGTTCCTTCTTTGGCGAAGTTTGCTTACAAGCATGGCGGCAAAACCCCAATGACTTCGGACGCGAAGTCATGGAAATTTTAGAACAAAAGCTAGGTTGTGCCGACTTAGAAGAAGCACTTTCCTCACCAATTGAGCCGAAAGAAAAACAACTGGCTGGCGTGCCATAAACTCCCCCCTCCCTCTGCGGTTCGTTAAAAAAAACTCAATCCCCATGTTAGAAGGTTCTATCATTCAGCTGCTAGACGCAGCACACCGAAATAGTAAAAGACCAATTAGATTCGGCGTTTACTACAAAAACACCCTAGTTTCCCTATGCCATGCCCTGGAAGACCATATCTTGATCGAGGAAAGTAAACCTCTAGTCATCGCAGCCTTCCAACAGGGGAAATGGTTTCTGCAAGAAGCAGAACGATACGCAGAGATAGCTAAGCGATCGCACCATATTGCTATCATGGCTACTCGCGACACCAGCTTTGCTGAACATCCCATTAGTTCGCTGCCCAATGTGAAATTAGTGTCATTAGATCCCACTGACCCAGTGGCGCAGGAGTGGCATTTGATTATCCTCTCGCCGAAGTACACAGCAATGGTAATTTGTCAAGAATTATCAGAAGCTGATTATGGCTCTGCTGGACGACCCGCATCAGATCAAGAGCGAAAATTCTATGGCTTGTGGACATTTGAGCCAGATTTGGTGCAAGAAACAGCCTTGTTAGCGATCGCCCACATCGAACGCTACAATCAGGAACTAGCGAAAAAACTCATTGCCCACAAAAACGAAATTCAGCCCACTCTTGCCACACCAGAAGACTTAAGTGCAGTCGTCTCCCGCGTGGTGGATTATCTCCAGGTAGGGCAGGTGAACATCACCGTACCTACAGCGATGGGTCACCAAGCTCTAGATCGCAACTTGGTTTCTAATGAAATCCAAGCATTTTTACGGATGGCGCAAATAATTGATGCTGCTGATATTACCAACCCAATGGCAGTCACGGAAGTGGTGGCACTCGCCGAGACAATGGGGCAGCTTTTAGATCTTCCTGCATGGCAAATGAAGCGCCTACGACTTGCGAGTATGCTGCATCGCATAGACCCGTTACAAACAACAGAAAGTGTTCTGACTCCTGGTACTTCCATACACTACCAGGAAGATGCACCTAGCTGCCCATTAACTTGCCCCTTGACACCAGGAGCGCAAGTGCTGCGAACAATGCCACGGTTACGGGCGGTAGCACAAATCATCATTCACCAAACCGAGTGGTGGAATGGAACAGGAGAACCAGCAGGGTTAGCCGGAGATGAAATTCCCTTAGAGTCGAGAATTTTGGGGTTAGCTGCTGACTTTCAGTACCGGGTAAATCAGAAAAAAACGTCCCAGTTGAGTCGCGAAGATATATTTACTCAGGCTTTGGAAGAATGTAAACAACAACAATTGCGTCGCTTTGACCCAAAACTAGTAGAAATCCTAGCTTTGTTAGTTATGGGTTTGCAACAGGGACTCGACTTACCCCTGATGACACCCAAAATCAGCGCTAGTATGTGGTTACTTGATAGCAGGTTAGACAGCGAAACAAGGACTGTTAGGGAAATACGCAGTTGCCAGCAATAAACTCTGACTGATCTCGTGTAGAACAGAGACTAAAATACAAGATGCGCCATAAATGAACATTGAAGCAATTCGTGCAGGAAATCTCAAACAACTGCCAGGAGCAGATTTAGAAGACGAGGATTTAGCAAACATTGATTTAAGCCACGTCAATCTTGCTGGTGCTCACCTTGTGGGGACAAATTTTACTGATTCAAAACTTGAAGGTGGGCATTTAGAAGGCGCAAATTTAATGGGTGCAATTCTTGTCCAAACAGACTTGCTACAGGTGAACTTGATGGGAGCGAACTTGATGCAAGCAGATTTGACAGGTGCCGACTTGCGAGGTAGCAATTTACGCGGCGCCAACTTCATGGGAGCTAGATTTAGTGATGTATCTTTTGCAGGTGCTTTCTTAAGTGGTGCTAATTTGACCAATGTCAACCTCCAAGGTGCTGATTTCCGAGGTGCTGACTTACGTGGCGTGAACCTAACTGGAGCAAATCTCAAAGGCGCAGACTTAAGTCGTGCGGATTTGCAAGGAGCATTGTTAAGTGAGGCTAATCTAGAGGAAGCTGATTTACGAGGGGCAAATCTTGCTGGGGCAAATTTGACAGGTGCAAATTTACTGTGTGCTGAACTAGAAGGTGCGAATTTGAGCGGGGTAAATTTGAATAGAGCTTGTTTAGTAGGAACATCTGTGGAGAAAAAAGGTTGAGCCGTGATCACAATAATTCGTAATCATACAGTGCTAGGAGGAGCGTCGCCTGAAATTTGAGTATGCTACTATGCGCGTTTTTGCCCCCTCGTCCACAACGCTAGCCCACTTAAAAACACCAACCCCATCACCCCTTCCAAAGGATTCTTATCCACACCAGTTATCCACTCAGGAACCTGACCAGAATATTTGATTAATCCTCCAACATTAATGATGTAGTATCCCCAGACTAAACCACCATGTAGACCCATTGGTAAGCCAAGGCGACCTCTACGCCAGCGCTTTCCCCATACCTGCGTTAACCCTAGTAGTACTAAAGCCGGAAATTGCGGCAGTGTGTGAATAATTGCCTCTAAGGGCTTAATAAAGTGGGATGTAGCAAAAGTAACGGCATCTATCCAAAGTGCCGTGCGGGGGCTGTAATCCCGCTGTAACTCATCTAGTAACCAGCCACGGAATAACAATTCCTCAGCAAACCCGATGCCCAAGCTTACTATTAAACCTTCTAAAATGACTTTTCGGAAGAAATCAGAGGATTGGGGTTTTTGCCATACTATCCAGCCCAACACCCCCTGTAACCCAAATAGGAGCAAAATGCTAATTGTCCCAATAGCTAAACCACGTAGCAAATCTACAGCATTTTGTCGCGTTATTTCTAAGCCATAATGCCGTAGAAGCTGAGGTTGGCTGTATACGTACTTGCCCCAGAACCTCAGTAAGAAGATAAACTCAACATATAGCAGCACTATTGTCAAGATACTAACTAGGTTAGCATCACTTACCAGTAAGTAAATCGGTGCAGCCAAGGGTAACCACAGTACCAATAAAGTGAGCAAAAAGCAACCCAACCTGATGGGGGCAGGGCGCTGGGCTAGATGGAGGAGGTTTATTTTCATACAAGGCTGCTAATCTTAGTTGAGCGATTAGCAATTAGCAGTTGTAATCGCCATTTGCTTATTCGTCAGGTTCAATTGTGCTGGTCAAACCACGATTCTTCAAGGTTTCGCAATAAAACTCAGCGTGTTCCTGAGCACAAGTAATGACTAAAGCTATCCCATTCGTGTGGGCTTCCATCATGATACTAACAGCCTGAGGTTGGGTGAGGCTTGGTACTGTAGTCAATAAAGCCTCCACTACATACTCCATAGAATTGTGGCTGTCGTTATGGAGTAAAACGCGATACTGAGGCGCTAGCTTACGGGTTGTGGAACGCTTCTCAATGGTTTCGACTGACACGGCTCTTTGCTCTTTTCTAGTTGATTTACTTCAACAGAGTGTCTGCTCAGCAGTTGCTCAACAGTTATTTATTGACCTATTCTATAGCATCTGAACGCAAATACTAATTCTGAAAAAAAATTGCAGGTGGAGACAGCCGCATTTGTGTAATTGCTTTGCGACGATATTAGCTCACATTTTTGTGAGCCTTCGTCTATTATACCTCATTGCCAGTTGGCTGCAACTAGGTTTTAAAATCAATAAATTACCTTGCCCATTAGGATTCCTATTTGATTTTTGAAATACACGTAGTCGGTAAACTGCCTACTATATTAGGGTTTTGATGGGTAGGTGTAGGATCGGCAGTGCCCACGCTACACCTGTTAAGTAATCGTACAAAATTAATTACACAAAAATCTGGGCTGAAATCCTTGACTGGCAAAGAATTTGTAAATAACCAATATGTAATTAATTCTGTCCTGATACTTAAGATCCTGACTTTTCACGCCATCTCTCTTATAGTGGGCTGGGTGTAGGTAGGGTGTGGGGTGTGGGACATGAGAGTGCATGGTTCGCTTGGAGGGTTTAGGGAAGGCCAATTCCGATTTCCCCGACACCCCACACCCTCTGACTTTTCCACATGCCGTGAAAAGTCAGGTTAAGATCTGCCCGTTAAGAGCGCTCCACTGGCGGCGCACCGCCCGCTACGAATGAAAGAAACACCTCCACTCCCCACTCCCCATGTTTCTTAACAGTTCCCTTTTAAAAATGATTTAGGATTCCTATATGGATATTAACCTTAACTTTCAACCAGGACAAATCGTATCTTTGGAGCATGGTGACAAGTCGCTGTATGCAGAAGTCATTCAAGTTGTGGTTTCCCGTCACTTGTGCTGGGTACGTCCTTTACTGCTGGTTACTTTTACTGAAGAACCGCCGATCATAATTGACTTGCGAGATGCATCTGACATACTTTGGCCTGTAGATGTATTTCGACCAGCCCTAGACACTGAAGTCATTACGCTGTTAAGCCAAGTCCTGGCAAAAGAACAAAAATCTGGGACTGATTCAGATGTCAAGCATCAACTCAATCAGTTTATTCATGAAGTTTGGCAAGCACACAAGAGTAAAAAGTAAAAAGTAAAAAGGTAGAATTTTAGACAGGAATGCAGAAGTTTGAACAAGTTTTCGACTGATTATTCTATCTCCAGCCAATTCCCAAAATTGATAGCGCTCAGTATATATTTTTGTTGAAAATTTTTCAGATAAGATTGGTACAACGCGATGTGTCTTAATTTTAAATAGCTAAGTATTTATTCGGGGAAATTAGCTAGAGTTCTATTTTAGTCCAGTTTTTTAAGTTAACTTAATTTTGGGAAAAGCCGAGAGCGCTAGGCAATCAAGATGACCATCCAAGGCTAGGAACCAACTGAATGCGCCCTGCATCCATTTCTGCCATTAAGAGTTCCAAGGCTTCGTAGTCAACATCTGAAATGTAACCCATTTCGGTCAGTTCTGAGTTGATTTCATTTTCTATCTCAGGAGTTAGTTTTTTAATGTCAAGAGCTTTTTCTACCAATTGACGAATAGCATACCTAGTTCTCATAGGAAATCAACCAACTTATGTTTAAATACTAATTATCCAGGTGAAAGCTTGATGTAAAATGTGATCTAAGTAACAAAAAATCTGTGATCTAGCTCACGTAAAATCAAGGAAATGGTTCTTCCTCCAGTTAGTAGCGGCAACTTGTTTATTATTTTTTGTGTGTCATCCAGAAAAAACCTGTGCTATAGTACACAGCCTTTTGGATAAATGTGACAATATCTAACCAGAGACTATACAGGGTAAGCGCATCTCAAACCCTATTGACACGGTAGTTTTGGGGTTCACCCAAAGCACAAATAAGTTCAAAATTACTACACTGAGCCAATGGGTGGGATTGACATTTCCGTCTTTATGTGGT
>Ga0116229_10014047_pt1 | contig 11193 bp, 9 predicted proteins | sample S1TSphgellanicum_3_FD_87313 | JGI IMG/M metagenome (GOLD analysis project Ga0116229, IMG submission 87313) | Host-associated microbial communities from peat moss isolated from Minnesota, USA - S1T2_Fc - Sphagnum magellanicum MG | ecosystem: Host-associated > Plants > Peat moss > Unclassified... | reverse complement strand
TTGGAAAAAAAAAGAATTGGAGAATCTTTTAAAGTGCAATTTGGAGAGAAAAACCCAATTATTGGGAAAAATCGCCAAAGTTTCAAGACCACAAAATTGAAAAAAAAAACACCGTTGCACACATGTCCACAATAGTTTTTTTTTGGGGTGAATTTTCTCACTGTGTCTACAAATGTTTTTGGAAATTTGGAGATTCTCGTTTTTCTTGGTGCAAAATCAAGAAAAAAAGCCCCCAAATTGAATTTTTTTTTGCCAAACATAAAGAAATTTTGAAAAGGTTTAGGGTTTTAACCACAAAATTGGGGCAAAAAGAAAAATCGGTTCAAACTCCATAGGGTTTATTGTCTATTCATGAGTGGAGTTCGAAAAGATGAATGTCTAATTTTTTGTAACTCCAAATGACAATTTTGGATTTCTCTCCTATTTATATCACTATAATTGTAGAGATTTAATTTTATTAATTAATTAAAATGATTAAAAATGATTTGAAGTTAAAAAGTCCTTTAAAATTTCTTTAAAATACATGTATGTAAGGGTTGCCGGGCTGAGGAGGCCTGTTGTGTTAGAATCACTAAACCTGTTGTGTTTCGCCTGTCCACAGATGATGGCTAGCATCTAGACTCTCAACAATACCTCAACTAAATACCCATGTTGAACCTACAATTTATGCAGGAAAAATAAACATGTAGTGATTTTGGCTATGGCTTTAGCTAGTCCACATTCACACATGTATTTGGAGCATCATCAAAAGTTCAATGTGGACCTAGCATATGTTGGACATCTCACAACTTAAAACTTCATGTTTTATTGTGTCCCACATGGGAACGAGTGGTTTTGTCTTTTGCATGCTACCTCAATATCGTGCACAAGAAAATCAAGCCATAATTTTTCCCTCCCCCAAAAGCAAGAGTAAAAATGTAGGTGGAAATAATCATCAAATGCATGATCAATGCTTGAAATGGGAATATATAGATAAAATATGTCACATTTAACTAATTAATTTACTACTACCCCAAACCCAATTAACCAGAGATTTTTCAATAATTATTTTAATAATGTTTTTAAAAAAAACCTAGTAAACAAACTTCACCCTTAGTAAACATTTATACCATACAGTGAACCATTTTCACCAATGAAAGTAAGGGCAGTGAAATTATAGTGAACTTAATTCACTTTTATGGTTGCACAGTGACATAGCCTAGTGAACTACACCACACTTTCCTAGTAGTGAATGTTCCACAAAATCTCTTAGACCAATGCAAATGCTCTAAATTTTCATTGGCTTGCAAATACCTTTAATCAATTGGGTAATCTATAGTAAGGTGTTGACATATCATCAGATTCAAGTACTATTTACTCAAACCTTTTACTCATAATTACTTGAATACTCTTAAGGAGAGTAATAATTCATCCACATAGCCTTGATATCATTGTTCCCAAATACCTTGCACATGCTTACCAGCCCCAAACCCCCACCAACATTGGGTAGAATATGCACTAAATTCAATGAAAATTACATGCCCTATTAAGCACGAACAATCATAAGTAAGGCAATTAACATGCATTAAGCCAGATAAAGCTTGCTTGCCTACTAGTCACCATGCCCCCTAACACTAAAAAAAAATTAATATATATATAAAAGGATATATTTCAAGTTTATTTTTCAAATGTTATACTGAATATACTCAACATTAAAAGCTAACAAAGAAATGTTCATGGAGTTATGGCAATAAATTCACGACATACTTTTAAGCCATGTATAGTTCTTCCATTGCACCAATGTCCCAAGCCCTCTTGGACACAATCAACAAAAAAAACCATGGTATGATATGCATAACATATAAATGTAACACAAACCCTTTACACATGATCTTCTAAGGCCATCACAAGGTTCTACAAAAAGTGTTTCCATTATAGGCCATCTTCATTACTACATTAATCATAGCAGCAACCCCATATTTTAGTTGTAAAACAATCTCCAAAAATTAACATCCATGGATCCTTACGACCTTAATCCACACCAACTTCTTTAACAATATTTGTAGATTGTTAACCAGACTAGTGAATGGGCTTCTAGTCAATTTGAAACATGTAATCCACAACCTAATAGTAGAATGGCAGAAAATTATATGAAGACACAATTTGGTGAGGTAACAAAATTGTATGATCTACAATGAATAACTAAGGAACATCGACTAGAACAAGGTATTCACGGTCCCATAAAATGGTGGTCCCTACTATGTCCTTGAGGTGTAGTTGAGACGGATCATTTACCTCGTTTGTCACAAACAATGGGACCTTACCATCCATTACATCTTCAACCCCAACTGAATAATATTGGTATGCCATAGTAAGAATCAATCCCTGGAAGTCATGTAATCCTTCCAATGGCCACTGTTTGATTGACATTGGCACCATCCAACTGCACTTTGGTGCGCCTGTTAAACTATATGCACAAAAACACAAGGGAGACACCAACTTCAAAGTAAAGATCCTTCATTAGCAAAAGATTACAAGAATGCCCATTTAAAATAAAGGTCCTTCATCAGCAAAGAAATTATAGGAATGCAAATTCAAATAAATACTCTTCATTAGCAAGGGATTACAAGATTGTAATTTCAAACAAGGTTGGAGCCCATACCTTTTGTGGGTGTGCAATTGGCATTTTATACCCTTCAACATCCTTATGTGGTTTCATGGTTCCCTTGTTTGACCGTGTTTCCCGCATTGATGTTGTAGGTACTATGGCCTTTTGAGCAACCATCCTTCTACCCAAGTAAGGTTTTCCTTCCCAACTGTTCCACAAGTGGGCTGAGTAATGTTGCCAATCATTGCTTCAGCCTCATTCCTAGCCTCTAGTTGCTTACTTAATTCCTTTGCACCTGTGGATATGTACCATCCACAAGCATGAGTCCCTTGAAATTGGTACTTGACCAAAACATGCACATATACTTCAACCCTAATGTGAGCATAGAAATAGATCTAATGGACAAATGTTTGAAGCAACACTTATGCACACTTGGTATGGCATTAAGTACCTTCCAATGATAATGCCTTAGGTTTCTTTTGAACCTCAAGTGCTTTAGGTTCCATCCCATTACTCTTTGTGATTATGTCCCCACTTGTAAGGTTAACCTTCTTTGTGCATGTAGGTTCCTCAACAAATTGGGTAAACCCTAAATATTGTTGTGTGGGTTGGGATTCTACTAGTGGGCTCTCTATTGCACTTTTGCCACCACCACCACTCCTTCCAAGATTCTTTCTGCCCTTACCCCTTCTTCCACTACATGCAATTCCCCACCACCATTCTCACATGCAAAGGTTTCAACAGATTGCTTTTGTGCAGGAGGTACCTATGAGACAAGGAGGAGGGGTTTGAGCCTTGACAAGAGTCTAATTATTGTTGACAAATTATTGTCAAACTTTGTCATCCATGATTGCATGGATGACACTTCGTTCATCACCTTCACTTATGTCCTTTGAAAGTGGTCATGCCAAGCTTGGATTGACACAACTTTTTTTGTCATCAACTATAGGGCATTGTTGAGAGCAACATTTGATTGTTCCAATTTTTATAACTTCCCTGTTGCAACCCTAACTTTGGGCTCGCGACCAAGGCTAAGGGGGTTGCAAGGTTGCGGGCCAAGAGGAAAGAAGCCTGGGAGTCAAAGCAAAGGCACTGCAAGAGTGCGAGCCAAGAGGAAGCCCGGGAGTTAAGGCAAAAGGAAGCCCGGGAGTCACATCACATATTCCCGGGAGTGTTAGAAAGTGTGAAGGAGTATGAGGGAGTGAACCCTCACATTCCCAAGGCAACTCCCACTTTGGGAGATGGAGTCTCGGTGGACTCTTGAAACTTCAGAGAGCAATTACAGGGGTCAAACCTCAATGTCTTCTAGCGTTCCTTATATCATTGGAAAGCTCTTGAAGCGTAGATGTCTAAAATGGGCTCGTATTGCTCATTTCAACATTTGAAACACAAGTTATGGCCAAAAGAAGGGCCGGGAGTCGAACTGCCAGTTTGACTCCCGACCACAAAAAGTCGGGAATCGACCCGATTTACTTAGATGCATGGGACATGCCACATATCGTTGGAAAGCTCTCGACGAGAGCTACAACTTTGCTTCAGATCGCATTGCGATCCGAGGTCTGCTCGCAAAGTTATGGGGCTCCAAAGTCGTGGGAGTCCCATTTGGCGCGATTTCGGGACTCCTCCCACTCGGGAGTCCCAGGAAAAATAGCCATTTGGATGTAGCCTCCGTGGAGAGCTGCAGGGTGAACCCCTTGCGGGGAGGGAGGCAACAGCCCCTTTAGTCATTAGAGAAATCAGGAAAGTACATAGGGGGGAGCAGGCACCATGAAATGGCAGCCTCACCCTCCCCAAAGATCCGGCCGTGAAACCATTCGGCCCTAAAGGCCTGCTCAATGTCTAACTGTTTATCCTGACTCCTATCCTGCTAGAAGATTTAATGGCCTTCCAGGTGGCCATGCCCACCTCGGCCGTGGCCTCCCAGGACTGAAGCAGGACCCTCTTGAGGGAGTACTGACCATCGAAATGTTTGCGGCATCTTTCGGACCAGAGGTAGTAGAAGAGAAAGCTTTTGAGAATGTCAAGCGGTTGTCGTTTGTAGGAGAAGCCGCTCGTGTTGTATCGTTGAAGGTCCGGGGGGTCGTCTTCCTTTTCAATGACGACTTCCCCGAGAAGGATGAAGGGCCAGGTGATGGAGAGGCGGTTGGGTGCCTCCCATTCATCCCAAGTGCGACGGAAAGCATTCTAGGCCTTCTGAGCGGGGGTGCACTCCAAGAGGCAGTGCTGAGCAGACTCAGGGAGACCCTGGTTGTAACCTTTACAAGTGGCTTGGAGCCACGTGCCCACCGAGAGCCCTCTGTTAAGGGTCAGCCAAATGAGGGCTCCCACTTTGCGTGGGCGGGCGTTGTGCCAGATCCTAGCAACGATCTGGGTGGTCGTGGAGTTTCGGAGGTTCAGCCCTTGGATGAATTCGATGATCCTGGGGGGTCGGTGCGATTTTCTTGCGTTCTGGTAGCCTCTTTTGGAGGAGTAATCGAAGAAAGGAGCGTCCCCCATGTTGCGCGTTTGCCGCCAGTGCCAGTCTCTCGGGTCCCATTGGAGGTCGGAAATAAAACCGGATCCGAGGATCTAGTAGAAAAAGGGTTTTTTACCTGAGGGGGGGAGGTCCTTGGCCGGTCTGAAGGTTGTACGATTGTTGTCCTAAGCGAATACCCTGACAGGTTCGTACCCCTCCAGGGGGATGGTGATGTTGTGGGAGCCGGTGGCTTGGATGCGACCCGTGTGGGAGATTCTCCTGAATTCTGACACATTGGCGGTGCTTTGGGTAGTCCCCACGACCTGGTAAACCCATTCCGGTGGGCCGGTTTGGCCGGCTTCCTTCTTGCTAATCCATTCTCCTGCTGAGGGGACGTTGTTGAAGGTGGCCGAATCCCAGGGTATGCTGGCAATTATGAGGTTTCGATTTCGCCTGTTGCTCGGGTGGAAACTTACCCCTAGGTCGGAGAGGCCTTTCCACTCCTTTTCCTCCGAGTCCCAGAAGTCCTTGACTCTTGAGCATCTGGCGTTCGCAAGTGAATTTCCTTCGCTTTTGTCGTTAAGGCCGAGGGGCTTGCCTTCTTGGTTCACAATAAGGGGGTTCCCAAAGATGGGTTGTCTGAGGGTCTCAGCTGAATTGGTCGGTTCTGATTTGTAGAGCCCCGGCCTCACGCTCATCCAAGCGTGGAGAATGCTCTTCCACAGGGAGGTGGGAGGTCTTTTGAGTTTCGTGGTGGTAAACAACCAGTTGATATCCTGCGTGGAGGGGCCTAGCCCGTGGACCGGTAGCCTTACTTGATTGGCCCTGTGTCTCAGAAGTTTTTTCCATGGCTCTCCACCCGGCGCTAGGCCCCTAATAAAAAGTTTTGCTAAGAGGGTTTCGGATTGGACCTTCGGGTCGATGATTCCCGGTCCTCCCTGGGCAGTGGGGAGGACCAAGGTTTCCCATTTGACTTTTGCCCTAGCGTTGGAAGCTTTCCCGCTCCATATGAAATTTCTCATGATCCCCCGAATCTAGCTACACATGGCCGGGTTTAGGTTCCAGGCCGCCGCCATGTACCACATGGAAGCGAGGAGCACTTGATTTATAACGAGGGTTCTCCCTGCCAGGGAGAGTCGGCAGGTGCTCCAATTAATTAGCTTGCCCTTGAGGGCCGTGACCATTTTGTTGAAGTTGGCTTCAGGGGGGAAGTGGAATCTGACTTGGATTCCCAGGTATCTCACCCTTTTGCCTTCCGGGATCCACTAATGGCCTACATCCTAGCCCCAATCCCAATTTTTTACCCTTTTGCTGGCCCAAATCGCGGCGATTTTATTCCAATTGACTTTTGTTCCGGAAGCTTTACAAAATATGTCTAGGACCCTCTGGGTTCTTTCCATATTTTCGCGTGTGCCTTGGAGGTAGACCGCCGTGTCATCGGCGAAAGTTTGGTCCCTGATCTTCCTTCCTCCCGGGAGGGTCAGGCCCTCCACACCAAAGCGGGGGTCGTCCAACATATGTCCTAAGACGTCCGTTGCCATGATAAAAAGATATGGTGAGAGGGGGCAACCTTGTCTCACCGACTTGGCGAGGGGGAAAGCTCTCCCCTCCACTCCATTCAACTTGATGGTCGACGAGGCCGAGGTGTAAAGGGAGCTCACCCAGTGGATCCATTTCGGGCTGAAGCCGAGTTTTGCTAGAGCTTCAAAGAGGAAGTTCCATTCGATTCTGTCAAAAGCTTTTTCGAAGTCGAGAAGCAAGAGGACTAAGTCCTGATTACTTTCTTTAGCCCACTATTGGGCTTCTTGCGCCAGAAAGGTGTTGTCGAGGATGCTCCGGCCCTTGACGAAACCCGTTTGGCTAGGTCTGATCACGTTCGGGAGGAGGTCTTGAAGTCTCCTGGCCAAAGTTTTGGCCAGGATCTTGTACAGACTCCCCAAAAGCGTGATCGGCCGCCAATTCCCAATTTTGGCGTGGTCTCCCGATTTGGGGATCAGCGTAATGAGACCTTTGTTGGTCCACTCTGACGTCTCTCCCCTTCTGAGCATTGCCGAAAATGCCTGGAGCAAGGTCGGGGAAATCTCTTCTATTAACTCCTGAAAAATTTCGTCGGCATGCCATCACATCCTGACGCTTTGTCCTTCGGCATTACCGTGATGGCCTCCTTGATTTCCTTTAGCGTGAGCTCTTTTGTTAGCTCGTCGTTTGCCACGTTGGAAACCCGGGCCGGAGTGCTGTCCCAGCATGCCTCCCAGGCTTCCGATGTGCCGGACGTGTTGGCCTCTGAGGTGTACAGGTGGGCGTAAAAGGATCGGACATAGTGGGCCAGGTCCTCCTGGCCCGTGATGTCCCCCCCCTCGATTTTGAGCTCTTTGAGAGGCGTACGCTTTCTCCCGATTCGGTGAAAGTCGAAGAAAAGTTTAGAGCACGTGTCCCCATATCTGAACCAGGAGGTCGAGCTGAGCTGGTGGTTCCTTGTAATCTTTTCTTGGAGTAGGTCGGCCAGGTGGCCTTGTGCCACCAAGAGGATTTCCCTAGCTGGCTCGTCTTCGAGGTCTCTTTGCAACTGAACCTCCGTTAGTCCGATTTTTTGTTGGAGGCTTCTGACTCTGGCCCCTTTTGCCTTCTTTTTTTCCCGCGCGATTTTGATGTTACATTGGAGCACCCTTCATGAGGCCACCTCCAGCTAGGCTGGCCATTCCGCGTCCTGAATGGGTGTGGGCTAGGAGCCTGTCCATGCTTCGAGGAGGGTTGTCCTGCTCTCTTTCTCTTTCAGGAGGGATGTGTCAAAATAGGTGGCAGGTGTGGGCGGGGCGGAGGTGCGTCCCCAGATGGTCAACACGAGGGGTGAGTGGTCGGAGATCCTCCGGATTGAGGGGGCAGCTTCTATTCTCCCCCCCCTGGCATCCAGCTCTTGAGAAACAAGGAATTTGTCTATTTTGGAGACGGCCGATCCCCGGCCCTTTTTCCCATTGTCATACGTAAATTCCTTCTTGGACATCTTCTTGAAACTATCAAGGGTCCAGGCATCGGTGAGGCCGTATTAGAGAGTCAGTTGATGCCAGGCGGTTGATTCTCTCCTGTGGATTCCCCTTTGTCCTGCCGTGCCTCTGGCTCCCATCTCTTCGAAGTGATTGAAGTCCCCCCCAATTATGGTGTGGTCGGTTGTGAGGTTGGCCTCGCTAATCCTTCTCCACAAGGGGGCCCTGCTTCTGGACGTTTTTGAAGCGTAAGTGTTGATGATAGTTAGTTCTGAGTTGTCTGGGAGGTGGAGGGTAACGTATTGTACCCTTCCCTCTATTAGGATTTTGTCCTCTTTGACGAGTGGGGCCGTCACTTTGTCCACCAGAATGGCGGTCCCTGCATTGGTTCGCTGAGATGATCCCATTGGAATTCCAGGGTTCCAAAATGACTTCCCTTGCTAGAAGTCAAGACCTCTTGTCGAGTTGGCAGTTCCCTGTTTATCTAGGTGGTGCTCTTGTAAGAGAAGGATTTGGGGCGGATTCTGGAGGGAGGCCAGCCAGGTTCTGATGAGCTTTTGCTTGTTTGAGTCCTTCCCTAGTCCCCTCACGTTGAGGGATACGATTGTTATGGGTCGTTCAGACATGATCTGAGTGCGCTTGGGCGGCCGATTGACCGATCGATCCCATATGTTTGAGACGAGCGACCCCTTGATTTCCTTGACCGGTGCCCTCCCCGGTTTGTGAGGCCTAGAAGAGTTCCGATGGGTTTGAGGGAATGAGGGTTGAGAGATCGAACTTTACATACCTCTTCTTTTTTTTGGTCGCTTGAGGAGATGCCAGCAAGCTCGCTGACGTGCTTTTGCGCGTTTGGCGATCCGTGCTTGCGGGTCCCGTCTTTAGTAGTAGGCCGTGTGCCGATCCCGCGAAAACCACATCGTTGTTCATGCTCGTTATGGATTCGAGGGTCCTCCAGTGAAGATTCTTTCTTTTCTGAGCGCTGATGTCGCTGAGGCTCGTGTTGATGTGAGCTAGGATCGTGCATTCCCAGCCTCCCTTGGCCTGGTCTTCTTGCCAGCTCCATTCGAGTGCGAGGCGTCCCTTGAGGCTTAGGTTGAATCTAAGGATCTTTTCTTCAAGCTCTGACTCGACGCTTCTGGTTAGATTTTCAAGGGCCGACGCCAGGGTCCATTCCTTTTGGGGTGCACTCATGCATCTGATGTGGAGTGGAAGGTTTGGCAAATCGTTGCTCCTGACGTTGATTAAAATCTCCTTCTGGTTATCTCTTTCCCTGGACAGAATCGGCTAGATTTTTGCTTTGGCGAATTCTTCTCTTGGGGGTACAAGGATACCCAAAGAGGTAAAGAAAGAGTTATGTACCTCTGAGCGGGTTCTCTTCCTTCTGCTTCTTGATGCGCAATCTTGCGTTGGGGTGTGGGTTGGAGAAGGGGGGGGGGGCCTTCCCAGGCGAAATAAGTCTAGGAGCCTGCTTTCTGTTCGCTTGAAAAACCCATCACACGCCTGTTTCCTCCTGGGAATGCTTGGGATCCTCTTCCTCTAAATTGATCGTTTCCAATGCCGCAAAAGGATTAGTGTTAATGGTGGAGAGATATGTCTGATGAGGAGCTTCTAACTTGAAACCAAAATTTGGTTTCTCCAGGAGAGGGTTCTCCGGGCGAGTTCTAACCGTTGGGCTTGCCTTGCCTTGCCTGGGGCCTGGGGGGGTTGTTGGGTCCGCCATAACCTGGTCGGATTCCAAAATTCCGGAGGGATCCTTTGTGTTTTTTTGTGTTGCTTCTGCATTGGGTAGAGCACCGGAGGAGGTGCGAATGTTAGGCTGTGCGGGATGGCCTGCTTGCTTGCTATCTTCTGGTTGCTTTTGGTTCGTCCCGGCAAGCTCTTGGCTTCTCTTCGCATTTTGCGCTCGGAGCTGTTTTTCGGCTTGAGCATTCCTCGAATGAGGAGCTTCGGCTCCTCTTGATTCCCTTCCATTTGCTCCCTTGGAGGTTGAGGGGTTGAATGTTGGTGCCCCCTCCCAGGGTTTATTTCTATTGGTGATGCATGCTCGGGCGTGGTGGCCGAAACGCCTGCATTTCCTACACTGATTTGGGAGTCATGAGTATAAATTTTTTTGAACTATGGTGATTGTATCTTCTGTACCTTCCGCCATTGACGGAATCCTTATGTATCCTGGGAGTTTGGAGATGTCTCTGAGTTCTATCGTTACCATGGGCCCGGCGGGCCTTTTGATGTACGAGTCCGCCGCCTCAATCTCTAGGACCTCCCCGAGTAAACTGGCCATCAATGTCAGAGCTCTGGTGTTCTTGAATTCCTCATGAAGATCGGGGAATTGCATATTGATTGCATGCATGAGTTGTGTTTCGACTCCCTGGGAGCTCGTGTCGAAGTGGAGAGCTGCAGAGTATACTATAAGGGGGAAGGTGGTGGCTTCCCCCAAGTCCGGGCCGTGGTGAGTCTTGTGTGTCCATGTTGCTCGTGGCTCGTCCTAGCACCAAGGGTACTCTAACTTTGCACTAACCACTTTGTGTGGGTTGTGTGTAGGCCCGTGTGAGTGAATGAAGCTTATCAACCCTTCCTAGTCCCATCCCGGAGCTCCAACACACCCCTCTACCCCTCAAAGTGTTGTGAGCTAGGGAGCGTGCTCCGACTCCTCCTTTTCCGCTATTTTCAACTTGGGCTCACATTTGAGCCCTTTAAGGAGTTGGGAGTGCGTCATTTGGTATCAAAGCTCGAGGAAAGCTCGATCTACTTATTGGGGAGTTCCGATGGCACCAAAGAAGTCCTGCAAGGTAGTCCAAGAGACCGTGGTGGAAGAACCCACCCAAGACCCGGATGTTCCACCCCAAGCCATGAGTGGGGAAGAACAAAAGGATTCCGAAGGTGAGCAAGACCATGATAGCCATGAAGACCATGAAAGTGAAGAGGAGCAACCAAATGCAGTGCTCTTCACCCCGGAACAATTGGAGGTCCTACTCAAAATGAATAGGCCCGATTACAATGAATTGGTTGCCGCCTTCAAAGGAGGATCATCCAAAGGTGTGGGGTTCAAGCCCGCTAGGCCTGGGAACTTTGATGGGGCCCGGGACCGAAAGGTTGTGGATGCTTGGCTTGCGGAAATGGAAGATTACCTCCATGCCGCCAAGGTTGGTCGGCACTCGGCCGTGGAACTT
>Ga0116229_10014042_pt1 | contig 11194 bp, 8 predicted proteins | sample S1TSphgellanicum_3_FD_87313 | JGI IMG/M metagenome (GOLD analysis project Ga0116229, IMG submission 87313) | Host-associated microbial communities from peat moss isolated from Minnesota, USA - S1T2_Fc - Sphagnum magellanicum MG | ecosystem: Host-associated > Plants > Peat moss > Unclassified... | reverse complement strand
TATGATGGTTACACTAGTGCACCATGAGGGATGAATGGTGGGTGGACAGGAAACACTTTTTCCATTTGATTCAGTTCCCTAGCTAACCATGGTGGTTAGCTCAGTTTCTGTTTTCACATACCTGGTAACAACCACCACTAACACTTATCTATGTACCAAGGTGTCCCATCCTGATGATCTGCATGTGATCTACTTACCTAGTAACCACCTATTATCCTAGCTTCCTAAAGGACCCATCCCTTGTAGGATAGATCATAAGGTGAAATCCGATGTCAACTCAGACAGTTGGGGTTCATCCACAACAGTGTCAGAATAGGCTTTCAATGGATGGTGCACTCATGACTGTTGGTTGGTTAGTGTTGGTTATTCATAGTTAACCAAGAACCACCAGTGCACTATGAGGGATGGATGGTGGGTAAATAGGAAGCACTTTTTCATTAGGTTCCAATTCCCTAGCTAACCACAGTTGTTAGCACAATTTCCTAGACAAAGTCTCTTTTGATGGTGTCATATACCCCAAAACATCTTGTGAGTTGATTGGACATTGAAGGCTTCTCTTGTTACTTTTTGAATCTAACTATGAGGCAAAGTCCTCAAGGTATATCCTATGATATCTTTGGTAAATGTTTTGAACTAGAGGATACAAGTGTTGACATGATTCATATGCCTCATGTTCATTCCAATATCTCTATTACTGCTAAGTTGGGCTTTATCAATAATCAATTTTACAAGTTTTTGAGGCGCTGTGTTTCTAAAGATTTCCTTGTTTCTAAGATGGTTAGTCTTATTGTCTTTTTGAAGAATAAAGGCTACCTTCTAAACTTTTGTTCAAGAGGAATAGAGAGTTGGTCAATTAAAAAGAAGTCCTTTTTAGAATTTCAGCATTTGAGATATTCTAAATGATTTCATGTAGAGTCTTGTAAGTGGGTAGCTTCTTGTAAGCCTACTTTGTCTCAATTTTTTTCTCCGATTTATTTCTCTATGTTTTGTCTTCCTTTCCTGGGTGTTTGTTTTGTTTTTCCATTTCTTTTATTTTTGTGTTTCTTCTTGTGTTGTTGTGTGTTGCTAGCTGGTTGAGTCATGGTTGAGTCTTGCCATTGCTGGGTTGAGTCATGGAACCCAGTATCATGAAACCAGACTCAACCCAGCAATGGCAAGAAACCCATTGCCTAAACCTGATATGCAGGTTAGTGTTACACTAGCCTATGCCCATTGCAGGGAGATGATGAAATCAAGTGATAGAGAAGTCAATATTATACATGTTATTGTTGATTGTCCCTGAAAAAGATAGACTATTGTTCATTCATATTGCAAGTGAGTATTTTTTTTCTATTTTGTACTTTTCTTAGTGTCCTTTCTTCCCAGTTTTATAGAGCCTTTATTTAAGTCTTTCTTTGACTTTACAAAGTTTTAACCTTGTTCAAGCTTTTTTAATCATGAAAATGGAGATTTCTCAATTCCCACAAGAGATATATATTAGGCTTAGTTTTGTTTTTATAATCTACCTACTAACCCAGTAGCACTCACCTAATGTACTAACCATCTATTCACCTATTTTGTCCCTAGTTAGATCCCTTATTTGTTGGTTCATCTCTTATTTTTGAAAATGAATTTGGATTGGTATAAATGCACAAAATATTGCTACTGATTAACACACGAAGATTAAAATGACTACAAATCATTTTCTAGTCACAATGATTGGTCATAGTTTGAATGTTATCAATTGGTTGGGCATAGTGATTAGCACACTTGATATGTAGTTGTATATTTAATTGTTTGTGAATGTGAAATGAGTAACATTAACCCCATAAATTGGATTTAATAATTGTTCAAGTTTTTTCTCTTTTTTTTTTGATTTGGGTTTTATGGATTAATTTTTAGTTATTATTTTTAAGGGTTTGGGTATTAATATTAGTGTTTATGGGTTATTTTTTAGTTGTTGATTTTTAGAAATTGCGCTTTTAGGGTTATTTTTTCAAAAAAAGGTTTCCGTTTTAAGGGATAGTTTTCAATTATTGATTTCTAGGGTGTGGGTTTTAAGGGTTGCAATTCAAAAAAAATTAGGATTTGGGTTTAAGGATTTTTCTTTTGGTATTGATTTATAAGGTTTGGGTTATATAAAAAAAAATCAATTTTTTTTAAAGGCTTTAAGTTCAGGGATTATTTTTTAGTTGTTGGTTTTTAGGGTTTGAGCGATAAGGGTTTTGAGTTTCTTTACACTTTAGATTTAGGGATTATTTTTTATTTATTCATCTATGCTTTGAATTTAGCAAATATTATCTAGTTGATTTCAAGGTTTGGGTTATAATGGTTATTTTTTAGTTGTTTTTCGAAGATCTACATTTCAAATTAAATTTTTCATGTTTATAGTTTAAAGTAAGGTTTGTGTTATTGTAGGATTTACTTTAAATGGTTATTTTTATGATTTGGTTTTTGAAATTTATTTTTTAAGTTACGGTTTTGGGCTTCATGATTCAAGATTTAAGGTTTTCATTTTAAGATTTATTTTGTAATTATTTTTCTAATGTTTGGGTTTGAAGAAGTTTGTTTTTATCATTTAAATTTTTTTGGGGTTTAAGCTTACATATCATTTTTTAGCTAATATTTTTTATTTGGGTTTCAATGTTACTTTTCATGAGATAAGATCGTATTTAAATGCCTTGGGTAATCATTAATCGTTAAACTTCAACATCATGCAAATTATGCATTTAAAAATACTTCTTTTGAGTTTTAAAAAAACTTGAAAATATAGTTCTAAATTGCATAACCCTCTTTTCCATTCATTGAAGGAATTATGAAGAAAGATGTCAAAAATTTTCATATGTTATTAATGCAACCTTGAACTACATCATACATAACAAAAAAATATGTGAAGTAAATATGAATTATCATTTTGATAATTCTTGCTTATTACAAGAACAATGGATTTTCATATGCTTATGTTGTTTGGATTTTTTTAATGAAAATAAATGGTTTTTCCCAAATTTTCATGTTATTTTTCAAATTAAAAACATGGTGCCTTGATTCCAAAATTGTGGAAAAAAAATTGAATGTATAAAACATGAAAAAAAGGTTTTAAAGAAATTAAATAAATCAAATCAAAATTTGAAAAAAAAATGTAATGATATTTCATATGTATATATTTAACAAATATTAAAATCACGCATGTGCCCCTTATAAGATCAAAGATGAGTGATTTAAGATGAATGAACCTGAAATTTAATCAAGATTGTATTTGAATTTGTTTTTATGAAACATTTAATCATACATTATTTTTGTCCATTGAAAGGATTGATGATTCAAAGGAGCTGTGTAAATGAAATAACATGAATTTTGATAATAAACCTTCACGTGACAAATGTAACTGAACTCTTTGTAAAAAAACTAACCTTCAAAATCACAACTATGAAGTTACACATCGCACATTGAAATATGTTTCAAAATGCATAACAAATGAAAACTTTCATCAATTCCAAAAGCAATTAAACATGAAAGACCATAAAAAGAAAATTTTGATTCAAACAAACATTGCAAGTTCAACATGATCCCTAACCTATGACATTAATTTTGTGGAAATAACTTGATAATTTGACATCACAAGACGAGAATGATATTGAAACTTGAACTAACATTTTCATATTGTAAGAGCCAAAGAATTAATATGCACTCCACATAGTTTTGAATATCAAGATTGGTTTAGTCATTTGTTTTACCATGGATCATATTTTTTCATAAAAATAGACGTTACAAATTGTGACAAAGAAGTCGTTATTATCACCTTGCTATGTTTTTTTCATCATGAAAATAAAGATGTTTTTAGTATTATGAAAAATATCTTACTATAATGGTCCTTGAAAATGGTGCAACACTAACATTGTTCATATTGCTCTTTTGTTTATATATTTTTTTGTCTTTTTTATTTTTCCTTCTCTAAAGTTTTTAAGGTTTTGATGAAAAAGTTTGTCTATAAGTTTTTTTTTCAATCATGAGAATGAAATTTATTTTATTTTTTATGAAAGATTTATGGTGCTTATAAGAACAAAAATTTATTGTAGACAACATGGTGAAGAAAAATAACAATGTTTGCAACTTATAACATTTTCAAAGCAAAGGGCACAACATCCTTTATTTTGTGAAGTTGGTGATAAGGCTTGGGTAATCAATGTTGCATAATGAATTTGAACAAATTACAAAAGATTATATGTTAATTCATCATGATGCCATGGTGGGCATTGTTGCATAACATTATTCCAGCAATTAAAACATCAAATTATATAAAAGCAATGGCACATTTGTTTTAATCAGATGAAACTATCTCAAGGTCTTATTTAGAGGACTTTAAGATGGCATTGTTTGGCCATAGGTATTGTCACAACATCAACGCCATGGGTAGGTAGGTTTTTATTCTTTAAAACTTACTCTTTTACATAATACATAATTTTACTTAATCATCTTTAATTAGAAGTTGATAGAGTTTTGACATTGTTATTACAATCATTTGATTTTTTAACCATGTACATTAAAATTGACTTAATAGATTTAAAAGCATGTATGAAAATTTATATAATTTTTTTCAACATCAACTATGTTTTTATTTTTTATTGATTTTTTTAAGGTATTAACATGGTAATAGAAGTGTGCAATCATAGAATACAATATTAATGGATGAAATAGAAACATTCACACATTCTTGAACAATTGAGTTTGTGAATACCCATTTGTGTTTAAAGTTTGTGTCATGGTTACAAGAGCTAGATGTTTTTTTCCCAAAGGAATTGTCATGCATGCGTGCTTAGCTTGAGAGAACGTATTTTACCACCATGGGAATGATGGGAAATTATGAATTAACTTTGCATACATATCGAAATCTATTCTATTCTATGATTGCTTAGGACATCCAAAATAACTTTTGTTTTTCACAAGTTACATGTTTTTTAGCATATCAAGTCAAAAACTTGAGTAAAACTTGTTTAATTATGTCATGTTGATCATGTTGATTTTCTTTTGATAGGGGAAGTTGAAAGGAAAAGACAATTTATTCTTTCAATCCTAACATGGTACTATTTTATTCACTACAAGAAAAGTTGTCTTTTGCGACTCGATTAATGACTAGGTTGTTAGTCATGGAAGACATTTGTGACTATGACTTTTGTGACTATAAAACCATGGAAGTTATCAATGTTTGATGAGGTCCATAAATTATGGCCATTATATATAATTCATTAAATATGAAATAAATATGTTTACCACCCATGCAATGTAAACATTTGGCATGTAGACACATGGTATGAAGGCTAAAAGCCCAACCTATATGTTAGGAATGTAAGCCATAGCCTACTTAGGAATGTATGCCCAAACCTACTAAGAATGTAAGCTAACTTAATAACTAACAAGCTAAGTTAGTTAGGCTAGTTCATTGAATTGCAAGTGTGAAGACTTTAACCCCTCACATCCACATTGAAGGAAAAAATCTTTAACCCCCATTTAGCCATTGCACTACATGATTTTTACATGACAAAAATTGTCACCATATTGTTATAAACAATTTTTAAACCTATTTTAAATTAGGTACCTAGGTACTTACCTAACAACTTAAAACCTACCTAGTAACCCAGTAGGTACCTAATTTGGTAGGTAATAAGTAAATAATACCTAGAGGTAGTAGTAACTAGGTAGTAGGTAAGTACCTAAAAATAAATACGTAATAAATAATTAAATGAGTATGTACTACCTATATCTAATAGGTAGATAGGTAGGTACCTAAGAATAAATATGTAATAGGTAATTAAGTAGGTATGTAGGTATGTATTACATATATACTAGGTAGGTAGACAATAAATAATATTATCCCATAGGTACTAATTATTTTAAAGGTAGCCAGTAAATAGTTAGCAAGTAACTAACACCTAGTTAGATTATTAACATAAATAAATTACTAATGTATGTAGGCTAATCATGTAGTCACAATGTAGTCACAAAATAGTCCTAATTTAGTCATGTTGTCAAGATGCAATTGCAATGTAGTCACAAATTTTAATAAAAATATATGACTAAAAACATATGATTACATCACTAAATTAAGACATTGGTCGTAAATGTCCAAGTCATGAAAGCCACATTTTGGCATTGTGATTATTCAATTTTTTTGTGTTGAATCATTACTATGTGCATGTATGAAATGAATGACATTAATATAGGTGTGTTTTATACGTACAAAACATTATTTTTTTTCAATACATAGTTTCAAAAAATAATTTGTCACACATTGGAGATGAATTTCAATAAATTTATGCAAAAAAAAAATTCAATTCCACAACATAAAACAAGGAAAATTAGTCCCTTACAAGGTTCCTTACAAATCAAATACATTGGCAACAAGATTGAAATGTTTCATGGGGATGAACCCAATAATTGAAAGATTGATTGAAAGGTATTATGGCATCATGTCTTTGCCATAAAAAATGAAAGTGAACATTCCCATACCTTGTATCCTTGATAGGGTGAAAACAAGCTCTATTTTGTTATGTTTGTTTTAAAGTTTATCTAGACGAAAGCAATTATAATTACCAATAACCATCCTGCATTGAAAATTTTGTGATACCCACCACCTTATTTCTTAATAACTTCCTTGGGGTAGTGCTAAGTTTCATGAATCAAATGATGATATCATAATTAACATGGTGTCATTTACAATGTTTCAATAAGTTTATCTAGGTTCAAGGTGTAGTTGCCTCCATAAAATAATTCCATACGTGATTGTTTGTGATATCTTTGAAAAGTGTTATGAATTAAAAGATGCAAGTTTTGACATAAGTTGTATGCCTTGTGTTCAATCCAATATGTTTATTACTTCTAAATTGATCATTCATGAATAAAAAATTCTATAAGTTTTTGAAAGTTTATAATCTAGAACTTTGTATTTATTTCTTAGATGGTCTGTTTTAATATCATTGTGATGAATAAAGGCTAATTTCTAAAGACCCTTTTTAAAATAATTAAAAATTTGTTTGATAAGTAGAAATTTCTCTTTGAAATTACAACATTAAAAGTTTGCATGATTCTGTATAAAGTTGTGTATGTGGAAATCATTTTAAAACCCATTTTTTATTTTTTGTGTCTTCTCCTATTATGTACTTCCCCTTAAGCTTTTTTGTTTTACCCTTCCTTGTTTTCCTTTTTGGCGTAAGTTGTGAGGGAAACCCATAGAACATTTTCCCATTACATCTACACTTGTGCTAAAAACTTGAATAAACATTGACTTGTACCCTAGGTAAATAGCTATTGGAACCAATGCATAAATTTAAGATCTAGGGTGAAAATTCACTATCATATATATTACTTGTAATCAACGAAGATTTGAAAGACTATCACTCCTAATCATAGTGTTTCTTTTATAGTTTTGAAACATTTATTATTATTTTTGAATATATTATTATATGTTTTAATGTTTATGATGACCTTAAACTCTAAGTTATTCTATGTTTTTATGTTTAAGATGACCTTAAACTTCACACCTTGTGGGATGCAAAAGTGTTTTGCTAAGACATAAGGGGCTTGTAAATTGTGAGGTCTAATGGTTTGGAACATGGGGGTGTGCAATATTTCATGGCACAATTTATTTTGTGTAAACAAAAGAGCTATGAATAATCACAATTTACTGGGCATCTAATTTGCATGTTTGTAATAGCTACTAGTTTCAAGCGTTTTGGTTGTAGGCATTAAAACTATTGTTGTTGAATAGAAACCACCTATTAATTATAAAACTAAGTCCCAATTTTAGTATTATAGGTGACAAATTGATATGGGTTTTAAGCCTAGGAGTATACATAATGATATATTAAAGGATACCAATATTTACCTATATGTTTTGTTTTGCACATGGATGATCTGAAGGAGAGCTTTGAGCTAATATAAAGCAAGAACTATGCAAATGCAAAGGGAGTTGATGTTATAATTAATGTGTGATGCAATTGAAGTAGTTTCTTGTAAAACATTTATTGAAACCTAGTTGTGTGATTAATTATTAGCATAGATCTACACACATTCTTGGCATGTTACATGGATATCAAACATGTTTTTAGCATCTATAGTAATAGGAGGTGTAGTTGCAAACCTTTTTTATCTAAGCCACATGGCCTTCATTTAGTGATTGATTACAATCAATCACATTGGGGTGTAAGATTTCTCTTCTAAAGTTGCCTCAAAAGCATAAACTTTGGCACAACTTCAAAGTTGTGATTTCTTCCCAAGGAATTTTTCATTGTTAAGGTGCAAAATGAATGTTTCAATTTTTTTAATCAATAAACAATGTGCTTTCAAGTAAAAGACTACATTTTAATCCAACAAACTAATGTTAACCAAGATCAAGATTAAACTACACTCAAATTAAATAATGAAAGCCAATTGAATAAGGTTTTATTGAGCTTACAAGGTGACCAAAAAATGAACACAAATACAGGGAACTTACTCATTCTTTGTGTATCCAAATGATATGATGCTAATAAACATTAACATTATGGGTAGTGAATATAAAATCATGCATGAACGAATAAAAAAGTTCAAAATAGTAAATTCAAATAGGTTTTGCAATATTATAAAAGACTTTTCAAATTTGAACAAGCTCTATAAAAGAGATGATCACAAAAGGGCAAAAGGAAGAAACCTTGTCTTGTGATCTTTTTGAAAAAAATATGTTCATATATTATTGTTCAATTCCATGGTCAAAACAAATAATTTTGGCATTTGTTGAAATGTGTTTTTCAATGTTATGGGTCTCAAAAACTCTTGAAGGTCAATCGGCTTGTAAAAAACCCGATCAATATTGATCAAAGGTCCTTTAAGATTGTACAACTTAAAAAGAGCCTTGGACCAATAACCAAAAAAAAACACATCAAAGGTTCATGGTGTTTACAATTTAGACATGATTTGAAGTACTTTGACATACGGCGAAATTGTTTTTGGCAAGATGCAACAAATCACAAGACATCTTTAACGCATACTTTTAACATTAGTTGAAATATGTTTTTCAATGCTATGGGTCTTGAAAGTTCTTTAAGGCGAATCAACTTGTAAAAAACCTAATAAACATTGATGAAAAGTTCTTTAATGACATAGAACTCTTAAAAATCCTTGGACCAATAATTTTTAAAAACACATCAAAGGTTCAAGATGTTTGCATTTTAGGCATGATATGAAGTCCTTTGAGATTTGAAAAATTTGCCACGAAATAAAGTAAACAAAGGCATATGCAATTTAGACATGACTCGAAATCCTTTGAGATTTGATAAATTTGTTGTGAAATGAAGCCAACAAATACAATTATCAACCTCAATAACAAGCATGCATGGGTTAGGTCGAACCAAAGAGTTGAACATGAGACACACAAATAACTTGTGTATTCTCTAAAATACTCATGTTTGCCCACTAGATTTTGCACCACAACAAATGAGACACTCCAACATGATTAACTACTTTGTACGGATCATGTTTGAGGTTGCTATGGTTATATGTTGAATATTAAGAACAAAGTCTTACATAGTTTTGATTTAACACCTTAGTGATAATAGATGTCATGGCCAAAAGATGAACAACATAAGCCTTTTTTTAAGCAAAAGAAAGTATGTCAACCTTCCAAAAACTGCCCCAATTAGCCATTCGCAAATTCTCCAATTTGTGGCACATACAAAATCGAAGTGTTTTCAGTTATGACAAGTCCACAATTGAATCAGATCAACACCCCAACTTGAAACAAGCAAATTGGTCGAGTTCCACTAAGCTTTGAAGTTTCCCAACTCCACTAGGAGATTTTCCAATTTGTGGCATTCAAACAATCGAAATGTTTTTAGTTGTGACAAGTCCATAATTGAATCAAGTAAACACCCCAATTTGGATGAAGTAAATAAGTTTAGTTCCACCAAACTTTGAAGCTTCCGGAACTCCATTTGTAGATTTTCCAATTTGTGGCTTTGGGACAATTGAAATCTTTCGAGTTGTGACAAGTCCAAAATTGAATCAAATAAACAACCTAATTCAAAACAAACAAATAAATCAAATTCCACCAAGCTTTGAAGTTTCCCGAACTCCATTCACAAATTCCCCAATTTATCACACTTGGATAATCAAAATGTCTTGAGTTGTGACAAGTGCACAATTGAATCAAGTAAACACCCCAACTAAGAATAATTAAAGAATTCCAATTCCACCAAGCTTTGAAGTTTCCCGAACTCCATTCGCAAATTTTCCAATTTGTCGCACTTGGATAATCAAAATGTCTTGAATTGTGACAAGTGCACAATTGAATCAGGTAAACACCCCAACTAGGAATAATTAGATAATTACAATCCACCAAGCTTTGAAGTTTCCTGAACTTTACTAGCAAATTTCCCAATTTGTGGCATTTGGATAATTGAAATGTCTTGAGTTGTGACAAATGCACAATTGAATTAAGTAAACACCCCAATTGGAAACAATAAGATATGTCTAGTTCCACCAAGCTTTGAAGTTTCCCGAACTCCACTAACAAATTCTCCAATTTGTCACACTGCAACAATCGAAATGTCTTGAGTTGTGACAAGTGCACAATTACATCAGGTAAACACCCCAACTTGGAACAATTAGATAAATATAGTTCCACCAAGCTTTGAAGTTTCTTGAACTCCATTAGCAAATTCTTTAGTTTGTGCCACAATTTAAAAAGCAGCAATTCTATGAAGGGAGCCACAAAAATCCCTTCCAAATTTATTTTTCAAAAAAAAAAGAAGGAACAACATAAGTTTTTTAAAAATTATGTTTAAGCTTTAAGAGGCCAGCAACAATTTGGGAGGGGGTTGAAAGCTTCCAAAACTTCCTCTCAATTTTTCTTTTCAAAAACAAAGATTTTCAATTTTTTTTCATGGTTGTGTTTAGGTTTTAAGGGTGTGGGGCACAAAAATTCCCTCAAACTTTTCTTTTCAAAAAATGAGTAGAAAGAAAAAAAATATCCTTTTTTCGTTTTTATGTACAAAGGATTTAAGGGTTGTAATTTTGTCTATGGGGGAGGGCACCAAAAATTTCCTCCATTTCTTTTTTCCAAAAATTAGTAGAAGAAAAAAATTTATCCATTTTTATTTTTATGTGAAGGTGGGATGGCACCATAAATTTCTTGGAACTTTTCTTTTCAAACTTGATTAGAGAGGGGTGGGGGGGGGGGGGGTTT
>Ga0116229_10014041_pt1 | contig 11195 bp, 6 predicted proteins | sample S1TSphgellanicum_3_FD_87313 | JGI IMG/M metagenome (GOLD analysis project Ga0116229, IMG submission 87313) | Host-associated microbial communities from peat moss isolated from Minnesota, USA - S1T2_Fc - Sphagnum magellanicum MG | ecosystem: Host-associated > Plants > Peat moss > Unclassified... | reverse complement strand
TTTTTTTTTTTTTTTTTTTTTTTTTTTTTTTTTTTTTTTTTTTTTTTTTTTTTTTTTTTTTTTTTTTTTTTTTTTTTGAAAACCAATGTTTCTTTGATTCTTGAAATTTAAAAAGAAATTGAAACCACCAATTATTTTTTAAAATCAAATATGAGACAACACTAGTTGTAACTCTAGTTTATAAAACTCATTGATTCTAGGTTCAAGGCATGACATTAATTTGAGTTGAGACCCTTTATTTGGGTTGGCTTCAAGGTTGAATTCAAGGTAAGTTTTAGACCTATTCAACAACATTCAACCCATTGCACTCACTATTTTCATTTGTACATTGAATGAAGCACATAGCCTTTTCAGAGTTCCTATCAAGAAACGACATTTGTCGTCTTCAATTGGTATATTTCGAACCAAGCATAATAAGCAAGGCTTAAAGCAACTTCCTATGAAGAAACCAATCGAATCATCTTTGATTATACCCAAATTGGTTGGATCTTTCAAAAAAGGTCTTTTTAAATTGTAACAAAAACAAAAAGATCTTATTCTTGAACAATGCAATAGAATTGGACCAAACACTTTAGGACTTAAAGATTGTAAACTTTAAGACCTTAAAATTGAAACTTAGGACCTTAAAATCTAAAAAATCTAAACCTAAGACCTTAACCTTTACCTATTCCCAATTGCCATGAAGCCTTTTCTCTTATTATGGTTATGAATTCAGACTTTTTTTAATTAAACAAAGAATATATATATATATATATATATATATTGAACACCCCAAAAAAAAAGGTGTAATAAGTTGAACAAACCCTAAATTTCAAATTTATTGACTCACAAATTCATTAAAAAAAAATCACTTGGTTTTGCATAGAGGGCTATATGTGTAATCAAAATTAAGCTAGCTTCTCACCTCTCTGGCCTGAGAAAAAATGTAACTTTCCTTTAATCATGGACAGTCATGATTCATTTGATCAAAGATGCAGATTGTGATGTAAGTTTTTTTTTTGGTTGTTTTGTTCATTAATTTAAGTCACTATCATCACTAGTTCATTATTTGTATCATTTATTTAGAACTTACAAACTTTGTTGTGTAACAATCTTGCATTATGGAATAAAAGAGTTCATGGAAAAACATGAAAATCAACAATGGTGTATAATGACATTTTTTATTTGTATGTTTTAAAACACATTTGTTTAGGTTTCAATTGTGATGTTTACCCACTTCAAAGTTTCACTAATGTGCAACTAATTACAATTGATGTGTTAAGGTTTTGTAACTTTCTACATATTTGGAGATGTTTATTTACATATTACTATAATTGTTCTTATTTTCCTATGGTTTATCGTTACTTGTCAATTTTTAAAAGTTTTTCCTCATCATAATAGGTCTTTTTTGTTAGCATGTTTTCTTTGAGTGTAGAAAAATGTTGTAAATTTATTTTTTTGGTATTTGCTAGTTCTTCATTTAACAATCAACATAATTTGATCATAGTTGGAAAAATTTTGTTATTTTTGAATCGTATTTCATACATTAGTTCATTTGAGATGTAAAACATTTTTTATCAACTATCTTCAATAATGTAATGATTTTATTTGTTGAAGGTTCTTGATTAATGAACACAGGTTCCTAGCATTGATGAAACTAATGTTGAACCTTAAGTTAGTGGTGAATATGCATTGCATAAATGAATTGGGAAATATTAAAGATGTTGATTTTTTTCATGATGAATTCAAGGTCAGTTCAAAGTAGTTGTTTAATTTTTGGGGCTTTATAATCTATTTTTATTATTTTTAGTTAATATGCATTTTTGTTTTGTTTCTTGATTAGTTTCATAATATTCCAAATATTAACAAGGAATTAGTAAGAACTAATTTAGGTTTGATATAAACAATTGTTCTTCAATGCACCATTGGCTTGTTATTATTTGCTAAGTACAAGATGTGGTTGGAACATACAAAATCTTGATGCAACATGTGTTTCAATTTATAGATCAGCCATCTCATCCATTGATCTTCTAACCAAAACACAAAGTTAAGCTTTAAAACATATTGTTTGGTTTACATAAATGTTTTTGGAAAGGAATACTTTAGGTTTCCTGAATAAATGGTTCATTAAATACAAATATAAACTATGAAGAAAAAACATAAACAAGTAGGTGCAAATTCATTACCCAAATGTCAGAAGCTTTAGTACATGCTAAAGACAAGATGAACATGTTTGATCATCATGATTAAAAAGCTATTAAAAATAAGTATAAATTTTAATTTGTTTATTTTATTGAAATTTATTTTTTATCATATTATTTCAAACTATTTCATATGTTTATTTTAATGATGATCGTGTAGATTCAAAGGTGTAAAGTCAAGCAATACAACAAATCATTTCTATTGAAATAAAGGATGACCATACTTTGATTTTCAATATGGCATATTTCAACAAATAGTAAGCATACAAAAAGTTTAGGGTTGGATTTAAAGTTATTTGTCTTATTTCGTTGTTGTATTCTAATGTATGTTGGATGTTGAAGTTAAATGAACAAGTTATTGAAAGTAGTTCGAATGTTTTTCAAACAATATCCTTTTGAATTCTAGATTTTTTTCATTATATTTCTTAATGTCAATTCACACTTGTTGGTAAAGTTAATGATAAGTTATCACAATACAAATTTGGTTCACATATGGTGATTTAATTTGGTAAATAGGTGACATGTCATGATGACATGGCATATTATACATAAATTACCCCAAAGGTGATAATGTGAGTGGTTAACAATTTGTGCAACAATGAAATCTTACAAAATTTTAAGAGTTTTGTTCCTATCATGAAAGGTAAACTATCCCACACATAACTCATATGATAAATTATTTCAACTCCAAAATTTCTCTACCATAAATTACTTACATAGCCATCACCCAAACATTTTTCACATGTTCAACCATTGCCTACACACACAACCATCGCCCGTGCACTCCTCCCACATAGCCATCACCCGCACATTCTTCCCACATAACCATCACCCGTGGACTCTTCATATGTAACCATCGCCCACACACTCTTTGCGTGTAGCCATGGACCGTGCATTCATTGCATTTTGAACCTTCCATCACACCTAAAATTGTGAGCATGCACTTTGTGGTGTAATTTGTAGTGCAGTTTGTTGTATTTTCTAGACATTCAAAGTAAACGAAAAATGAATGCACACTATGTTTTTCTATTTTCTTGAGCACTTGTCATCTATGTAATTTGTTTCTACACAAACCTAGCAAACATGGAAGAAACAAATGGAAGCAATTGTCTTCCACAACAAGAAAAAAATTCAAGGAAAGGAAAAGGAACATGTAAAGGATGATATAATCAAATTCCACATTGTACATTGCCATTTTCATTTGTCACAATTCAAACTAGAGGTGTTACATTTAGTGGTCACAACAATAGTCAAAGAGTTATAACACCAATTGGAACATTTAAACAAGGCCTTCATGTCAAAGGCAAGGGAATCGAGAGCACGTTGAAATATTAACATTCATACAATGCAAGAAAGTTAAACACATGGTTTTGAAACATCTAATTGATCCACAGTCCCAGATGTTTCATGCCACACAAAAGTGGGAGAAGATAGTTGAGGAATTAAGAATATCACATAATTTTTAAAAAAATCATAATGGTAGAATGTGTAAAGATAAGTGGAATGGTTTAAATTCAAACTACAAAAGAGTTTCAAATTTTCATTTAAGCATTGGTCACCATACTCCATTATGGGATTTGATAGTGGAAGAACATGAGAAGCATCATCTTCCAAGATAGTTCAACACAAAGTTATTGAATCATTTCAAAAAGAAAAAACAATAAACACATATTTGCATGCGAGAAATGTTCACATTAAGGGAAATGGAACGTACATTCCAACATAAAAATAAGATTCACATGATTTTGTGGCTCCTCAAACTTCAATAATGCAAGAACTTGAGAGATAATTACATTGTCGAAAAAAATGTAAGTGGAGGACAATAAACAACAAATGGATCATAAAAAAATTCAAGTAATTTTTGTGAACATGGATGATTTTTATGAGTCCATTCAAGGTTTTTAAGAAAATTTTGTGAACACCCCACTAGTAGCACCTACAAATCCACCAACAACCCCTATAGCTCCTAGGAACACTAGTGTGAAGCACAAAAGGTCTAATGTTTTTCCCCTAGTCATTAAAGCTTTAGACATGAACATCAAAAGCCTTATTGATGCGATGGAGTGCACTAAAAAACATAATGGCAAAATCATGAAACGAACAACCAAAAAACAGTTGAAATATTTGAAATCAAGAAAAAGGAAAATCCACCACACAAGCAAAAACATGGTTAATGTTCTTACAAGCTTGAGTTTAGCAATGTGTCATGCATTTATTCAAGACAAAACTAATTTGTTTCCACTTGTACATCTCCTTTCAGATTCATTAGAAGATGAAAATAGACAAGACAACATTCAAATGCTTAATGATGATGAAGAAGAAGCAATTTGAAAGATTCTAAAACCATTTTCAATATCAAAATTTTAGTTTCAAATTTCAAATGTAAACTTTAGTGTTTCAATTTCAAAACTTGCATTATGAGAAATTACGTCCCCCAAAACCACATTGCCTTGTAATTAGAACACAAAAAATAACTTGTATACAACTATTGTGTAATTATCCCTTGCATATCATAATTATTATGCAATTATACCCTTGAAAATACAAGGAATTAATAGATAAAGTATCACATCAAATAATAATTAATTATATTATAGTTGAAAAAGAGTTGAAAATGGGTCTTTTATACAATATTATATACACACCATACGTACATCCATAGTCAACCATGTTTGATTTTTTGAAGAATTATAATGTAATTGCATGTGACAACTATTTTTAAAATGTTGTAAATGTGTTATTGATGCAACAATTATGTTACAACTAGTAATTCATGTATGATGTACATACATGTGATGATGCCATGTGTTCACATTTTCATTGTTCATTATGGGATACATTTACAATTAGTTTTCAACAATGATTCCCATTGATTCAACTTGTACGGCCAATAATGTGCACTATTGAACTATCAGTGTTTAATTATGTTTTGACTATTGTGTAACAACTCATAGTTTAATAAAAATACAAATTCATATGTAATATTTGATAAAAAAATCCTATTTCAATAATTTGAGTATTAAATATTAATTCCACTTAATACACTTAATTTCTATGAACTTATTAATTATACTAAATAATTGACTATGATTTTGAATAAATTAGTTTAATTCATATAAATCAATTTTAAATGAACTAACTAATTATGTTAATTAAACTAAATAATATGGATGTATAAGAACAATATTTTTTCATCAAATAATAATCAAATAAATATTCACTTAATTGGGGATACTTAATAACATGAATTAAATAGATTAATTAAAATAATTATTATTTCATCAATAATTATGAAAAAATTAATTATTTAAAATCAATAACAAATAAATTATGTTGATACATATAATTAATTTAAATGTGAAACTAAAAGCAATGTGTATATTATATTAAAACTTCAATTCAGATGTACATATGGGTATGCCTATTCATACCTTGGTTTTTTTTACCCAAATTCATAATTAAAATTTTATTTTTACTAATAAATTATTTGTGAATAAATTAATAATGAATATGTAGTCTATTTAATTGCTATGAAAAAATTATCTAAACTAAATAGTTAACCATTAATATGGATTATAAATCAATTTGATTTAAATAATTAGTTTGTTAATTAAATAAAATAACTAATAATATTTTTCTAATTTTCTAATAATAAATGATTAATTACATTAATTCAAATAATTCGTCCTCTGATAATAAATTATCTGAAATAAAATAATTAAGTATTTGAAATAACTACCTAAAAAATAAAATGAATTAAACTGATTATTTCAAATAATTAATTATATTAATTAAATAGCTGTTATTGATTCTCCAAATTTATTAACTAAATAATTACTAGAATTAGACTAAATAATTTAGATAACTAGTTCACCGGTTAATTAACTCAAATAACGATCTAGATAATTAATTATCAGATATTTAATTCAAATAATCATTTCAGATAAAATTAGATAATTTTTTAATAATTAATTATTTGATTCAAAATAATTAATTTAAATAATTACTTCAAATGATTAAATAATTAATAACTAATTGTGTGAGTTACATAATTAAAAACAAACACAAAGCATGTTGAAAAATATTTTTGTATTTACAACTCAAATTGCAATTTAAAAACAACTAAAAGATTTGACCCATTTATTTTTTTTGAATCCCATGTCACAAACTATATAAATAAGGTGTCTTCTCTTATATCTCATATTAAAATACATGTGCCATTTTAAGATGAGCTAGAAAAACTTAACCTTAGAAGCAAAACATAAAATAAAATAAAATATTTACATGACTATTTTTTAATTCACCTAGTCTTATAGTCTCCTACCTACTTGCCTACATAAATAAATAAGTAAGTCCTATTTTTCTACTTACCTATGTAGGTAAAAAGGTAAATAGGTTTGTAGGTCTTAAAACCTACCAACCTACCAACCTATGGCTATGTATTGACCACCTAGTTATTATATATATATATATATATATATAGTTTTTTTCTGTTTTTTATTTTATTTAATTTTAAAAATTCAATTAGTATGCCATGTGACAATTTTTTGTTATGCCATATGTAATAGTCTCGAACCATCATTAGTAATTATAATAAACGACGAAATCAATACTTCAAAAAAATTTTAAATTTACAAATCTTCATAATGACACATGTCAAATTTTAATGGATGGATGAAAATTAGTAATTTCAACATGATATTATGGTTGTAGTTATAATGGAATTACATAGTAGTTGAAAATGAATTATTTTGATAGAGTTGCAATAGAATTGCAATGAATTACACTATATACACAATGAGTTACAACTTTTGCAACTCATGCAACTTGTTCAATAACACTCATAACATAAAAATATGATGAGTTCCAAGTGGTCATTGGAACTCAAAAATTGATTTGCAAGGCTAGTTGTAAAACACCCCTTTATCTTATAGTGTTGATTTTCAAAAAAATTCACTTAGAAAATTTTTGTTTCAAATTTTAGATGCAAACTTTAGTCAATGCTTCAATTTTAGTTTCAAAATTTGATTTTCGAATTCGAATTCAATTTCAAATGCAAATTTTAAAGTTTAAAATTACATATTTCAAAATTCATAATATTAAATTAATCTACGCATATGTGCCTTTAGTTACAAAGGTATTGTTCAAGTTGCATCTATTACATTGTACCAAACATCTCATTCTCATGCAATGGAAGATTTTCACCATCAATGTCATTACCTCTTGTTGCTACATTTATCTATTCATCTATTTGCTTTACACCTACTTATGGCTGATTCTTTTAATCTAGTTGAAACAATAATGATTCTATGTCTTCTTCTTTCCCATCCAAAATCAAATTATGTACCATGCAACAACACATTACAACATCAAATTAAAAAACAATATGTAAATTGGTCTTTAACAAAAGCTCCTTGAACATCTTCTTTAAGATTTCTTAAAAGTTTTCAACCATAATCCTCCTTTGACATAGTTGTGGATTATACAAGGCTTCAAGAAATGTGTGGCATACCCCCAATTGCTTGTGCAACACCATCAATTAAGGTAATAAGGGATAATCTTTGTTGTCTATAAGGTAAGGCCTTATATCCTCTTGTCCACAATTAATTGCAAACAAGTTTTTTTCACTAGCCTTATGGTATAATGAAGAAAGTCTAAAGATCTGAACATCAATGACAAAGCTAAGAATGTAAATGAATACATTTCAAAACCTTTTTCAATGGTCCACAACAACTTGAAATTGGATGTTATAGCCTTTACACTTGAATGAATAAAAATTAGTTGCAATGACTTCCACCTTGGGCTTTTGAACATGGATCTATGTCACATTAGGGCACCATGGATTGCAAGGAGGCCACATAAATCCTTAAACCCATCCATGACCTCAATCAAATTTTTACCCTTTGGCCATTTGAATTTATAATATTAAATGGACAATTGATTTCCCAATTGTAAACAATTCAAAACAATGCAAATACTCATATGCATGGGTTGATTTATATAAACTACATGCTACATGAATATTCAAAGGGTAAGTAGAACCGAATTTGGTTTTTTTCTCCATATCATTGGACTCATGATTTGTGTTAAATGGTACATGAAAAATCTATTCACATGGAAATGTTCTATCCACTTGGAATTGTCATATTATGTCATCAAAAATTGAGAATACTAGGTGGTAAATCAAACCTTAACCCAATCCCCTAGCTCCCTACTCCCTAGTAATGCATATACACATGAAAGTTAATAGTGGTGTAGAATTAGAGCATTGTTCATTGTTTCATAAATAAACAATGCATCCTCATTTGAAAAAAACATTAGAACATCACACATTATCACATTGTAAGCTTGTAAGACCAATTGCAAAAATGAGGCTAAAATAACAACCTTGAGTGAACACATTTTACAGAAAAACAAACTATAAAAAAAACTACAAAGAACATGGTAAAAGGAAGTTGTAAAAGTTGGAGAAAACATATAAACCACAAAACATAAGAGCATGTGCACAAGATTGTAGAATGCTCCAAAAAATTACCCTGTGTAAGTTGTGTGCAAGATAACAAAGCACTCCAAGAAATTATTGCGGGTAGGAGAAGAACAAATCATCAAAATTGCACAATTACAAAACATATGAATGAACGAAATAAAAAAACTTACATTATAAAAATCAAAGAGCTTGTGATAGTAAAAAAAACTTAACAAAATCAAAAAGGTTGGAAAAATAAAAAGCTTATTAAAAGCAAGAGTTTACAGAGCTTGCAAAAGATTCCAAAAAAATGAATGTAAAGATCACATGTAGCTTGTAAGAAAAATGCAAAGCGGAAATATCACAAAATGTAAAAAATTCATAGAAATTGCAAGAATCACAAAGCTTGTGGAAATAAACAAATGAATGGAAAAAAAAAAATTATAAAAGGATTTGGAAAGGCAATGGCTTACCTCAAAATGGTGTTGTTCATTGATCTTAATTAATGACAATTTGTCACAAGCTTTTTGCAGTATTGCATAATCAATAGGTGTTTAAACAATGATAGCACATTAACAATAATTACCTCAACATAAATTAGTAATAACCCTAGCTTTTTAATATTGATTAACTTTTTAACTATTTTTTAACATCCTTGTCAAATAAATCCTTTAGTTACTCTTATGTGTGAACTAACCTTTAGTGAATTAAACTTCCTTGACTATTTTTTGAACATCATTGTTATTTTGCTTATTGTTTAGTCATTTTGTTGAAAAGATTGATCAAATTCTATCAATTGTGTTCTAGGTCAAAGATGCCTAGAGAAGGAAAAAAGCCTTGCAAGTTTTTCAAATATGAATATCCCGTGTTTGCCTCAAGGTTTGAAAGAGACCTTGATTTTAATAATTGGAATTCTACTAAGAGCATGGTAAGTTTGGGATTAGTAAAGTGCAGCAACATGGAGCCCAAGTTGATGAATTAAATTCAAATTTAGTTAAAATTAATAGTCAATTAAATTGAAGAAAATTGGGATGCAAATTCACATAAAAAATATATTGAATTTTTGCTTTAATTTAACTATGGTGTTTAAAAAGGACATAATTCCAAAAAGACACACCTTTCTATCCCTCTTTACTTGAGAATTGAATAAATAAATTCAATTTGGAACTATGCAAAGGATGACTTATGGAAGTTCAACAAGCCATCCTACCTAAATAGGGTTTGATGAACCAAAGTCCCTAGAATTTGTAACATTAAAAATGCAATATATGTTTTGAAGTTTGTTGGAAATATATGTGAAACATGGAAAGAAAAAAATCAAGTAAGATAGGAAAAAAAAAACCTTTATGTGTAAGGTGCCATCCTCTATGGCTCTAATCTCACTATGAAGAAAGCACCCTCCAAATACACTAGAAATTTTTTAACCTTTTTCACATTTAAAGGGGGACTTCCCTTGTGTAAAACAATGGGATTCTTTTATAGGGTTTTAATCTTTCCCTTGCATATCAACAAGTTTGATGATACCATAATACCTTTTCAAGTTCAATACTTAGGTGCCAAATAATTATTTTATTTTTAAAAAACCCACTTCAATAGTTTTTAAATTTTATGAAATTTCAGCATTTAATGAAAAAAAAAAACATAAATTTCCACCAATTTTTGTATTTTTCAATCCCTTGTAAGGAGGAGAATTTGAGGAAAAATCAAAATTTATAGTGTAAATTTGACTAGTTTTGCTCTTCTCTTTTTTTTTTGGAAAAATTTGCCCAATTTTGAATATCACAAAATTGGAGGGAATTTTTTTTTTGGGACTTAGACAAACATACATGCATGATTATTTTTTAATTATAATGTAATTTTTCCACCAAAAAAAAACCCCGGATTAGTTAGTGATTGTTTTGGTGGTGCATTTTTTGTCATTTTTTGAAAAATATTCTGAAAATAATACTTTTTCATAGATTCTTTTTTTGGGGGGGGGGGAAACACACCAAAAAAATAATTTGGGTTTAAAAATTTGCAAAAAAATCACCACAATGTTGCCTACAATATGAAAGTACACTTAAGATTTTTATTTATTTTTTACTTTCATAATTTGAATATTGCGAAAATTGGCTAAACCTACCTACAGATGATTGCCACTTGAGCAAGATCACAAAATTGAAAAAACAAAACAATCCCCCCTCAAAGGTATTTTACAATGATTTACTAAATTACCAGAAAAATCCAGCTGAGTCTCCATGCAGTGTTTTTTTTAAGGAATTTTTGTTTGTAGCCAAAAAGTGGCTATCATCCATAAGAAGGTGTAGAAAATTTTGCAAGCAATTCATGCATGGGAAGATTTAGCCAAATCTGGCTAGAAACTAAATATGAATTATGATGAATCTTTAATTATCCTTCTGACGTTTTTTTACTCTTTTTTTTCCTTGCAGTTCTGGTGGCGATTGAGTTTTTTTTTTTTTTTTTTTTTTTTTTTAAATCATTTGTTTTTTGATTTTTTTTTTTTTTTCTTTTAAAAAAGTTAAAAATAATTTTTCTTTTTGTTTCCCCCC
>Ga0116229_10014040_pt1 | contig 11195 bp, 5 predicted proteins | sample S1TSphgellanicum_3_FD_87313 | JGI IMG/M metagenome (GOLD analysis project Ga0116229, IMG submission 87313) | Host-associated microbial communities from peat moss isolated from Minnesota, USA - S1T2_Fc - Sphagnum magellanicum MG | ecosystem: Host-associated > Plants > Peat moss > Unclassified... | reverse complement strand
TTTAAGTCAGGATGAAAACAGCACATAGGAAACAGAAGAAGGGGACCAAACTGTTTTTCTCACCTAAATTCAGCATCAGAGGAGTTTCACCCCCAGTTGTGGATTTTGCTTAACTGCGCCCTCGCAGTTGCTCATATTCTCCATTGAAAAAAGTGTTGTCATAATAAAATCCAGTAAATTTTGTGAACTGATACTCAATTTCATCAAAACAGCAGTCAATTTCTCTCATTTTGTGGCTACACTCAAATTGGGGATGAAACATGAATTAGATGGTCAAAATAGGGCCCAAAGATAGGGTGATTTTACTGATAACTTTCACTATGTGTAGTTTGTGCCTCGCTCAGAGAGTATAAACAATACTAGAACATGATGAAGAATGACATTAACTTTGTCCACAAAGAATGAATGAAAGTGCTTCACCTGTCAGGCTTTCAGTGGTTCTTTCTCAAAATTCTTGAAGGATCATAGTGACTAGTGTTGAAAGTCTGAATGCAACACCTCAAACAGCACAAAATACAAGTCTTTTTTATTGGTTTATACCAGCGTTGGCTGGTTCTTTGGTTTTAGAAGAACCTTCAATCTAAGTCTAGATTTTTTTTAAATGGAAACTTTTTAGTTCCAAATTTAAAGAATATTTTTTAAAATTAAAACTCCTCAGTTTGAGAGCTAGGTCCAATTTTTTTGATTGCCAATTCTCTATTGAAAATAGTTTTGGGTTTTATGAGACTTGCTTGCTTCAGGTTTACGACAACACCAATTTTAGACCTTTATTTGAGATGGTTCTAAGACTAAATCCAAGACCAATTCTAGGTTTTTACATTTATTAAAAAACATTGCAGCTACAATCCATGGCCACAAATTCCACATTGCCATGGCATGAGAATGCAAAAGAGCAAGAGGGGACAAGCAACCACAATATTCTTCTAGCAAGTAAAAAAGTAGGACTTGAAACAAGCTTCATGAAATAGGCAAGAGCTACACATTTGTAGATGTGAGCTACTCATTGATCAATTGCTTCCTTGCAAAAAGCAACATCTTGATTGACCTATTCTCCACATTACACTCTTTGTTTGTTTGTTTCTTGAACTTGAAGACAAACCACATGTAAAGTTCAACAAAATTTGGGGTTGCCCATTTTGTATTCCAAGGAGAGAGGATGAATGTTGAGCAAAATTTATATGTGTTTAAGATTGTAGCAACAATAATGGAGAACATGAAGATGAAGATTATATGAAACATACCACATGTAGATGGGATAGAATTGAGTTACTACATATTCTAGGAATGCAATTCATGGAAGCAAACAAACCAATGTTATTGACAAGTTTCATGGGTTCTTGGGCTACATGCCATGACTTGGTGTTACAAAACTCCAATTTGAACTCTATCAATGAACACCATGGGAGGTCTTTAGTTTAGGTTTTGTTGCTCCTTCCCATGCCTTGCTCCCTCAAACCACTTTCCTTCCCAATTTGAAAGGTTCAAGCCAATGTTGCATGGGTATTAACTTTTCTCAATAATCAACTAATTCAATTCTTCAATTTTTTATCAAAGAAGCAAGAAAGTTTTTTTTAAATTAAAAAAATTCATATCCTTCATTTAATTCGTTATTTTTTTTCCTTTTTCAAAATTGGTTCTTTCACAACCAATCTTACTTCAATCAAATTAGTTGTTATATTCAACAAATTTTTTAAATTTTTTTTCAATTTTTAACTCAATCTATTAAATACAAAATATTTCAAACTTTCAAATATTTGATAGGCCAACATAAAAACCAACATGTTTCATTAAAAGTGATGAAATTAGCACAAAAACATCAAGTTTTAAATTTAACACAAAAGATGAAGTTTTGAAATATTTGAATGTCCAATGCTAAATTATTTCATTAATGTTTAGTATTAGATTTCCCTAAATTCATCTCCTTCACATGGATCTTCAAACTCTTCTAATTCCTCCTCCAACTTTACTTGAGAATTTATCATTTCTACCAAATTCAAAAAGGCCTTGCAATGAATTCTAGTTGCATCATTTGGCCAATTGTTACTCACAAATCAAAGTTATTTGACTACAAGTGACATCTCCTCAAATTAATGAATATACCAACAAAAAACAGATTTTCAATTTTGATTTGAAAACCAAGAATCCCCGAGTATTTGTTGAACTAAAACCCCAACAATAGGAAACATAGATTCATGTTTCAACCATTCCAAAAGGCACTTGATACTTCACATCCACTTGATATTTTCAAAATGTCAACAATTCTCAATCAATGGGCTCCTAGGCAAGTTCATTGATGCTTACTACCATCTCAAAGATATCCAAAGTTTCAAACCTTCCTTACTTTTGTCAACAAATGAAGTTTCAACTTTTGATAAAGGATGCAAATGATGGTAAGACTTCAAAAAAATAAGAAACAAATAATATTATGAGAAATAAGATGAAAATTTTATAATAATTGAATTAAAATTTATTCAAGAAATTTCATAAGGAAATGAATCTCACTTTTGACATTACATAATAAAAATTTGCATGTTTTAACATTTATATATTTATTTTATTATTTCTAATTTCAAAATAAAAATATATTAATATATTTTAAATTCTGCATGTACATTAATTATTTATTCATTTTGGAATAAACTAAAATTTTAAGAAATATTTTGATTTTCCATTTTCTTTAGATTTATCTAGACTCTATGATTTCAAGTTTCGTATACTTGTGCACCATAATTTTTGAAAATACACATTTGGACTTAATTACATGTCAAAAAACACATTGTTTGATTTTCATTTTTTTCAAAATTGTAGTTAATTCAATGTACACTTTCCCATCATATGTTATCCAATCATACAATCACATAATGTCCTAAACAACTATCATGGATGTAGTCATGGATTTGGATTTATTGGGCCATGACTTTAGGCAATAATTATGCATTCACTTGGGTCTACAATACCTTATTGAGCTACAAGTAGCTTGCCCTTTATGGACAGAAATAGGTGATGTTTCAAGATTATAAAAGTACATTTATCAATAACATACTTATGAAAATTAACAATAGATCAAAAGAACATGATGAATAAATTAAAAAGAATATATGAAATTGTTTTCAGTTTGAAGAAGATTGTTCTTTGTATCAGCATGTATTTTGAGAGTGTTAACTAGAAACATTGATAACTTATTCTAATGATGGGCCAATCAAAGAGGCTCATTGCTAAGATGTTTAGTTGTGATATATGCTTATGCTTTGAATTGAAATACTTGCATGCAAAAACCATGACATGGCCCCTTTATATTTTTTATTTTTTATTAATATGATTTTTTTCCAATCCAAAGATTTTCCCGATCACGAGGTTTTGGTTCATAAAGTTTTTGTTATGTAATTACTTGCATAAGTATAATTTTGTTATATTTCAATTGAACTATCCTTATTTTTACTTTTATGTGAATCATTAAAAATGATGAATGAGAACATGACATCCATAAACTATTTTTGTTTTCAAAAAATTCAATTCAAAACATCATTAAATAAATTTTTTATTATCTTAGTATTGCCATGTCATCAAAAGCAAGATTACAATTTTAGTCAATCATATCTAGATGATTAATTTGAATTGCAATAATCACATTATTATATCAAACATGGGTGCCACATACATCACATGCCCAACAAAATGTTTGTTTTGATTAAAAGCTATTTTTGAAATCAAAACAAATAAACCTAATTTTGATTTTAGTTGAATTGAATATGATCAATCACTTTAGAAAATGGACTTAACATTATAGTTATCTTGGTCGTAATGTTCCTAGTAAAAAAATAAAAAGTTGTAGTAATGAATTGAATGTTGAAAATAGCCAAGGATTTGGTGGAAAAGAACAACACCTGGTATACCATTATTACTACCCTCAATAAATTAATTGGTGTTTTAGTTCCAATAGTGGAATTAAATGTTAAATTTTCAATGTAATCGACACACCACTTGAAATTAATGTCCCCATAGGGTTAGGAATTGTGTTCATTAACACAAATAATTGTGGAAAACAAACCTAATGTTGAATTTCACCATGTTGAAAATCCAACCTTTCATCAACACCCCATGGTTTTGATCTTATCACATGTGTAGTTGTCAAAAACATTTCAATTAAATTGGAAACCCCAACCTAGTTCCCACCACCAATTGATTATGATCCATGGTCTCTTAAAATGTCTTAACATAACCTCATTAAAAACCAATAGGCTTGAAAACTCAATTCATGCGAATTTGATCTTAAGGTTCAAATTAATTTAGTTTAAGCTAAATTATGGTAAATTAAGCTACTTAGGCTAAAATAGGTCAATTAAGTTAATTAAATAAAATTATGTTAAATTACGTTTCATTAGGCTAAACTAAGTTAAATTAAACCAAATTAAATTACTTGAGTTAAATAACCAAAACTAGGTGAAATTAAGTTCAATTATGTTAAATTAAGGTTATTTATGTTAAAATATGGTAAATTAAACTAAACCTAGTAGTTTAGCATTTAGGTAACCTAGTATATTAACCTAGGGATACTTAGGTTAAACTTCGAAATTAAACTTAGAAGCTAAAACTAGGTTAAACCTTGGGGTTAAACTTAGGTTAAATCTAGGCATTACACCAAAATGTGTCGTAGTTCACTTTGGGTTTCATTAAATTTTGAGTGAATTTGAACATTTTTACCATGGTGAAATTGGTCAACCCCCCAATGAATGAGGATTAGTTATTATGGATAGTGAATTGGTCCATTAATACTTAATGAAACAAGGTTATTTTCAAATGAAATACAAATTTACCAAACCATTTCATTTCCTAATTAATTAACTAAGCAACATGGAAATTAATTAAATTTAAAATTTTTAATATTCAATGCAATATTTAATATTATTGATAATTTCATTATTTTCAGCCTATGAATTATTGGCATGTGTCATTATTTATGTTAGGTTTAAAACCTAGCCTAGGTGCATAGGCCATGTAATCAACCTAAGTAGGCACCTACTATAAGAGCCTATATAAGATAATATTCAATCAATTTACCACTGTTGACCAAAAACACACCATTTGTGAAATTTGATCCTTTGACATCTAAAATGGAGGCAAACAACTCTACTATCAAGCCATAACACTTGTTGTGATAATGTGTTACATTGCATTCTATTTATCAAATACTTCATTTTAAACATTACAAAAACATAAATTTTGAAAAATTCATATTTTATTGAATTTTTTTCCAAATGAAATGATTAAAATTTAATTTTTTAAAAATTCAATAATGTACATAATTACATTTATTTCCTTTTGAAACTGTAAAATCATTTGAACAAATATTTTTTTGAATATCATTATTTAATAACATTTCAATGACCATTTTTTTTACTTTTAAAAAAAATAAATGGATAGGATTTTTGTTAATATAATAATATTACCTATGTTAAATTATTTTCAACTATTTTAAAGCTACTTTTCATTATTTTAAATTATTTCACCTTATATTATTTATGGTTATTCTTAGTTATTTTTGGTTATTTTTAGTTATTTCACCTTATGTTATTATTAGGTCTTCTAGATTATATTACCATAGGCTATTTCTGATTATTCTATTAATGCCTATATATTCTATTGATGGCTATTGGTGGCTATTAGTTCTTCTTCTATTGATGGTTATTCTATTAATGACCATTAGTAATTATTTTATTGGTGATTATTTTATTAATAATTATTAATAGTTATTCTATTGGTGGCTAGTAGTGACTATTTTATTAATGGTTATTGTCGGTTATTATATCGGTGGCTAGTAATGGTATTTTATTAATGGCTATTAGTGGCCATTCTATTGATGGTTAATAATGGCTATTTTATTAATGGTTATTGGTGGCCATTTTATTAGTGGCTAGTAGTGACTATTTTATTAATGGCTATTAGTGGCCATTCTATTGGTGGCTAATAGTGACTATTTTATTAATGGTTATTGGTGGCCATTATATTGGTGGCTAGTGGTGACTATTTTATTAATAGTTATTATTGGCTATTCTATTAGTGGTTAATAGTGGTTATTTTATTAATGATTCTATTGGTTGCTAATAGTGGCTTTTTTATTAATGGTTATTAGTGGCCATTTTATTGGTGGCTAGTAGTGACTATTTTATTAATAATTATTATTGGTTATTCTATTGGTGGATAGTAGTGGTTATTTTATTAATGGCTATTAATGGCCATTCTGTTGGTGGTTAGTAGTGACTATTTTATTAATGGCTATTGGTGGCCATTCTATTGGTGGTTAATTATGACTATTTTATTAATGCTTATTAGTAGCTATTCTATTGGTGGCTATTTTTTGGTTATTCTAAGTTATATTATGACTATTGGTGTCTATTATATTATAAATTATTGTTGAATATTTTAAATTATATTATCATAGGATATCGATAGTTATTTTATTGTAGGTTATTTTAAATTATTTTAAGTTGTTATACTATGATAAAATAACTTATAATAACATAAGATGGAATGACCTTGAATAACCTAAAATATAATTTGAAATAACATATATTAACTTAAAATTAAAAAACTTATAATAAGTTAGTTATGATACTTCAAGGTAGAATAACATATAATAGTTCAAGGTATAATGATTTATAATATCCTATAATAATTTATAGTAACTTAGGGTATAAGTTAGAATAACTAAAATAACCTAAAATAATATAGGGTATGTCATAAAATAACATAAGCTATTTAAAACAACAACATGAAAGTAAACATATTTACCATAGTAAATTATAATAATGAATTATGTCAACTAGTAGTGAAGCACGATGTTTACATAGTGACGTTCTAATGAAATAACTTTCATCAAGGTGAAATCACTAAAGTGCAATGAATTTATTTCACTTTTAAAGTCCCATAATGATTTAAGCTGATGAACTACACCCCATTTTTGTACTAGTGAAAGATTAATTCTAAAGGTTAGATTTAAATGTTAAATTTAAGTTAAACCTCAAGTTCAAATTGGAAGTTAAACTTAGGCTAATTTGAATACTAAATTTAGAAGTTAAATTTAAATGTTAAAGGTTATAATCGGAATCAAAATGGTTTTTGGCTCATTATAGGTTTACTTTTTAGGTTTTGCTTAATTTTCATGATCACAATTTAAAACTAAACAAAACCTAAAAAATAAACCTATTTATTAAATTTAGAGGCTAAAACCTAACTAAATTTAAGTAAATTTAGGTTATTAATGAAAAGCTAACTAGGCTAAACCTAAAGGTTAACCTAAACTTATGACATTTTCAAGATTGATGACATATACATAAAAATGGTTTAATTTTCAAAAAATAATTTGAATTCTACCTCTATTACTTCATTTCATACATTTATTAAATATTGGTTTAATGTGGTTGAATATTGGCAAGCCCCACTTCCAATACATTTTTTATCTCTTTCAAAATAAATTCAATTGCTTATATAAATATATAGACTTTCCATTTAGTTAAGATTGTCATAATTTTGTCAAACAAATTAAACAACATAAGCATGACTACAAATTCATATATATTTTATTTTTTAATGTTGGTCAAACAAGGTCAATCATTTCAACATGACTACTAATTGTCCAATCATATTTATAGTAGTGTAGTCCTAATTATGGCTATAGTTGAAAAAATGATACAAACTCAAGTCCAAAATCATTACATTACTACAATTGGAGAGTAATCGCAAGTTATCTTAATTTTGAAAACCATGTTTTGGTGTCTAAGTGACCTAACTACACACCCATTCAATAAGTTAAATAATATAAATAAAAAAGTAAAATAAATTACCATACCATATTCCATTGACAATCCATGCACTACAACAAAATGTATCCCTATTTGTCAAGTGCTTTCACTAGATTTTGAATGAATTCACTAATCCCACTAAATGGGACCTAATGGGAATCCAATGGATTCATTGGTCTAATGAATGGGGACTAGTGAACCACACCCACATTTTGTAGTAATGATGATTAGTCATCTTCTAACACTATTGCAAATGTTGACCTTAAACCAACAATTGCATCATTTGGAAATTCATATACAAGGTCATGTCTTTATACATGGTTTGCAACTATAATAATCAAATAGAAGTTCACCCCTTCAACATTTTTAAACTCAAAATTAATAGCAACTTTTTTGCCAATTTCAAATGTACATGTGGCTATTAAGTCATCATCACCCTTTATCCCAAAACACATCTCTCCATCCCAAATATCTATTCATTTATTTTATAAAAAATATGTTATTAATAGGTTGTAAATGTCTAGGAATCTAATCCTTGTCCATGGCAAATTCACACATTGATCCCATTGACAACTTAGGCAACTAATAAAAAAACAAGTTAGAATTTTAACAAGGGGTTATATCATGCATTTTTTATTCAAATCACACAAGCAAAATGGGTCCTCATGGTACCTTCAATGGTTTCACATGCATATGTGGTGGACATGGTCAACATAAATAGATTTGATGTGCCAAAATAATTGAAAGAATGGTTTCCATTTACTTGTGTATAAGGATTTAGGATGGTAAAATAATTCCTTGCTAAGAAAATGGACAATCTATCAGTACACCAAAATGCATCTTAATTAATTCTAGGTTTCATAATAGCTTATGTGAAGTTATTGTTAGTTTACTTTTGTCTATTAAAGGTTATTTCACTTTATGTTATTATTGGTTATTCTATGTTATATTACCATAAGCTATTTATTATTATTCTATTAGTGGCTATTGGTGGCTATTCTATTGGTGGTGTTGCAACCCTACCTTGGGAGAGTGTGGGGATGAAATTCACATTCCCAAAGTTGGGACTTGGGAGTCCTCCGGGACTCCCGAAATTTCAGAGCTCGATTGCAAGAGTCAAAACACCTTGCATTGGGGTGTTATTTATATCATTGAAAAGCTATTGAAGTGTAGATGTCGAAAATGGGCTTGCATGGGCCATTTGGACATTTGCAGCACAAGTTATGGCAAAAAGAAAGGCTGGGAATCAAATTGACAATTTGACTCCCGACCATTAAAAGTCAAGAATCAACCCAACCCCGATGTGTGCAGGTGAAGTGCAACACACCGTTGGAAAGCTCTTGAGGAGAGCTACAAGTTTGCTTTAGACCTCATCCCAATCGGAGGTATGAGCAAAGAGTTATGATCGCTCAAAGTCTCGGGAGTCCAAACTCGGACAATTTCGGGACTCCTCCTTGGGAATTTCAGGACAAAAAACCATTCGGATACGGGTGCTACGGAGAGGCACAGAGTATACTATATGGGGGAAGGTGGTGGCTTCCCCCGAATTCGGGCCGTGGTGAATCATGTGAGTCCAGAATTGCCCGTGGTTTATCCTAGCACCAAGGGTGCTCTAGATTATGAACTAACCAACTTGTTGGTTGGTTTTGATGCAGGTTTGAGTAAGTGAATAGCTTGTCACTCTCCCTAGTCCCATCCCAGAGCTTCAACATGCCCCTTTACCCCTTTTAATGCTAAGAGTTGGGAGCGTGCCCCAAGTCCCGCACAATTCCGCAACTTGAATAACATAGCCTTCACTTGGGGCTAACTAGGGACTTGGGAGTGCGTCAGGTGGCTATTGGTGATTATTTTGTTAGTGGCTATTAGAAGCTATCGGTGGCTATTGATGGTTATTTTATTGGTGGTTATTTTATTGGTTGTTATTAATGTTTATTATATGAATGGCTATTGGTAGTTATTATATTAATGGTTAGTAATGGCTACTGGTGGATATTTTATTGGTGTATATAACTGGTTATTTTAAATTAAATTATCATAAGTTATTAATGGTTATTGTTGCTCTTATATTATAAGCCATTGGTGATTATCTTATTAATTGGTATTGACAGTTATTAAAGGTTATTATATTAGTGGTTATTAATGGCTATTTTATCAATGGTTATTGGTGGTTATTTTATTCTAAGTTATTTTATCTTAAGTTATTATATTGTATTTTAGATTGTTTCAAATTGTTATATGTAAAATAAAATAACTTATAATAACATAAAATTGAATGACCTCGATTAACTTAAAGTACAACTTGAAATAACATATATTAACTTAAAATAAAATAACCTAAGGTATAGCTTTAGGTTAGTTGAATAATTTAATTTAAAATAACTTAAAGTAAAAAACCTATAATAAGTTAGCTAGGATATCCTAAGGTAGAATAACGTATAATAATTTAAGGTACAATAACTTATAATAACTTATAATAACTTAGGGCATAAGTTTAAATAACCAAAGTAGCTTAAAATAATATAGGATATATCATAAAGTAACATAAAGTATTTAAAACAACAACATAAAAGTAAATATATTTACCATAATAAATTATAATAGTGAATTATGTCAACTAGTACTGAAACACAATATTTACATAGTGATATTATAGTGAAATAACTTTCACCAATGTGAAATCACTAAGTGCAATGAATTTATTTCACTTTTAAGGTCCCATAATGATTTAGGCTAATGAACTACACCCCATTTTTGTACTAGTGTTTTTATATTAATTAGTTTTCCCCATGAACATTGAGTTGTTTGCACAAAATAAATTTCTTTGACAACTAAACATGCCCCATCGTGGGAACCTTTCCCATGACCATTCACAAAAAAAGACCACATGATTTTGCTCCCCTTAGTCATGTTAAGATACATATTCACAAAATATCAGGGCTTCATGTTTTTGAACTATGTCACACACCAATCTAACCACACAAAATGCCATTTTGGGCAATATTGATCACTAGAAGAAAATTATCATTTGTAACAAATTTTTGCAACTAAGAATTTTCAATTGCAAATAACATTTTCCAATTACAAATGAAAATTTTGAGTTGCGAAAAATGGTCATAGATGACAATTTTTCTTCTAAAGTGAATGTTCCATGATGTGTTGCCAATGAATCTTGAAATAATGTTACACAAATTCATAATCATATTTGCGATCATTTGAAATATAAAAATGATATTTGTTGAATATTATTGTCTCATTGGGGTCAAAATCAAGGTTATGATGAAATCATGTGTACAAATACCAATGCATGTTTTGTACTTCATTTTGGATTTCAAAAGGATAATTTTCAGCAAAATTCACCATTGACACAATGTTATTTTGAATTATTTGTGGTCAATG
>Ga0116229_10014039_pt1 | contig 11195 bp, 7 predicted proteins | sample S1TSphgellanicum_3_FD_87313 | JGI IMG/M metagenome (GOLD analysis project Ga0116229, IMG submission 87313) | Host-associated microbial communities from peat moss isolated from Minnesota, USA - S1T2_Fc - Sphagnum magellanicum MG | ecosystem: Host-associated > Plants > Peat moss > Unclassified... | reverse complement strand
AGTAGAAGGATCTGGTGAAAGAACTGGAAAACCGGATACTTCACAATAGGTACTATTTAGAAACTGCTCTACCAATTTAAGTATATCCTCAATTAAGTAACAATTGGTATCTGAGTTTGTAAAATAATCCTGATTCTCACAGATCAACCTTGCACATATCCCCTACTTCACCCTCCCCACCTCCAACGAAGAAACCCTAGGGATTTCCAAAAACAAAGGTGCAGCAACGTTCGTGTGGCTGCTTGCACGGCCCTGTCAGAGTCTGAAAGAAGACTCGAATCAACAAATTAGTGTAATTGAAATGCTCTCCCCTCCACCCCCAGGCGTGAACAAGGTTAGTTTCCAACTACTGATGATGGCACATGCACACAGCATCAGATCATCAGTCAGTCTGCAAACAAACAAGAGATGTCGCTTTAGAATAATTCTGCAACAAAAAAAACACCGGTCGGATGATCGGCTTTAGATATGATATTGCCTATGTGCCAGGCGTGAATATTGATCTTTCAAAGCTCTAGACATCCACTAGTTTAGTACCAGAGATCATATTTTTTAAGATGGATGTGTTGTCTCTACTGCAAGCTGGATTCAACGGAGCAATGCGGGATCAAGAAAACCATATACAAAGCAAGCGAAAAAAAAAAACACAAAAGTTCAAAAGGACAAAAAGCAAGCAAGAACAAGGAGTGTTGCAGGAGTTTTGTACAGTGCACTTGTATATAACTGCTGGTGTTGTTGCAGTGGCCAGCTGCAGATCCTTCTCCTCCAACTCCTCCTCCTCCTCCTCCTCCTCGTCCTAGTCCTCCTTCTCCTCCTGCTGCAGTGGCAACAAACAAGGAGTCACGTGAAGAAAAACGCAGCCTGTGGAGACATGCACGTGAACTGGGGGGCATGCAGCCAATGCAAACAGAGAGTGCCAAAGTTGTTTCTATTTTTTCTTCCTTTGCAATTCTCTTTTGTTGTTACCCAGAAGTTTATTATAATTTTATTTATTTATTTATTTATTCCAAAATGGGTTTGCATAAAAACTCCAAAAAAGTTTCTATTTTTCCTTCCTTTGCAAATTTTTTTTTGTTCCTCAGGAGATTTTTTTAATTAAAAATTATTTTTGAAAAAAAAAACAAAATGGGTTTACACAAAAACTCCAAAGTTTCTGTGTTTCCTTTGTAATTTTGTTGCTGATTTTTTTTTTTTGGTATTATTTCCAAAATGGGTTTGTGCAAAAACACCAAAGTTTCTATTTTTCCTTCCTTTGCAAGTTTTGTTGGTTCCTCAGGAGTTTTAAAAATTTTTTTTTAAAAAAAAAAAAAATTTAAACCAAAATGGGTTTGCACAAAAACTCTAAAGTTTCTATATTTCCTTTGCAATTTTGTTGCTGAATTTATTGTTTGTTTGTTTCTCCAAAATGGGTTTGCACAAAAACTTACACAGCTGCTATTTTCTGTAATTGATGACATCCTAGTGGGTTACCTAGTCCATACTATTCAATATTAGATCATCCATAAATCTTATTAACTTGGGCTTTATGTTTTTACACACTACCAAGACCATGAAATGATGGAAGTAAAATGAAAACCAAGTTTCATTCGAATGAAAATACGGAAAGACATTGCATGCTTGATTTGAATTGAATTCCAACTCAATTCAAATTTCAATTCAAATTTAATTGATTCCAATCCAAATACAATTGAGGTAAGAATCAATTAAATTGAATTGAAAAAACATTGAATTGAATTGAATTAAATTAAATTAAATTTCATTGGAATTAGATTCCAATTGAATTGAATTGATTTCAGTTCAACAAAATTGAATTAAAATTTAGTTGAATTTAGATTCAATTGAATTGATTTCAAATGCAATTGAAAAAAAAAATGGGATGTAAAAAATGTTGAAAATTTGGTCATCATTTTCATTTGTCATGACTATGGTCTTAAGAACATAAGTAGTCTCAAAAAATAGTTTTCAAAAAACATCTTTCAATTCAATTTAGATCAAATTTGAAATCAACATCTACTTTGGTAGATAGGATGAAGTAGTTTAAGATCTTATAATCATCCCCCTAAATTAGTTTTGATGCAAAGAAACACCTTTCCATTCTATTCAAAGCAATTTTTTAATTGAAATTTATTTTGGTGAGATGAAATAATATAGGACCTAATATAGTCATCCAATTCCAATGTAACCATCATCACTAGGATTAATCACTAGTGTGCCCTCTACCATTGGCTCTCAAGTGTGAACATACTTGACACACAATTAATTTTTCCTTCTTCCAAAACCAATCTTTGTAATATAGTTGAATTTCTAATGACAAAAAAATTCAAAATTCAATATCTTCCATACTTTTGGTCTAATAATTACAAAATTGCTTTTGTTAAACCCTACTCATTATTCCGGACTTTCCCACAAAATCTAAAACACACCCCAATTTCCCTAAACCTTTTAATTTTGATTTCATTGAATTTTCAATGGAAAAAATGTTCAAAATTGAATAACTCTTAACCCATATGTCTAAACACTATGAACCCACCTTAGTGAAACTGTGGCCTGGAAATATTTCCCTATTGTTTTCCAAGGTTCACATTATGAATAGGGGTTGTCTATCTTTGTCTAAGTGTCAACAACCAACTTGTATCTTGTCATTTATCATTCACTTGAATGGGATGTAATTCGTGGAAGTTGTGATAATGAAGGCGCAAGTTATTAAGGAACGAGGATAGAAGTTAATTGGTTGTTTTGTTTTGTTTTGGTGTGTGTGTGGTTGTAGAGACCTTGGAGTTGGAGCTGAATTGGTGGAAATTGGGCATAAGAAGTGAGACGTTGAGAAACTAAATATCAATTTTCCTAACTTTTTATTGGAGCAAAAGGCTTGAAATCATAGAAGTGTTGTTTTGAATGTTTTGTTTTCTTGGCTTTTGCACATTGAAGCGAAGAATGCCTTGGCGTGTTCATTTTTTTTTGCTCATGCATTAGAATTTCTAATTTCTGCTACCTAGAAGATGCCATGCAAGGTGGATGGATTTAGATAGGTTTAAGGACATTGATGGAGATGATGCCAGGTTCTAGAGGATCAAGAAAGGGCTAATCTATTTGTGGCAAACATTGTTTAAGTTTTGTTGATCCCATTATGTTTGTAATGGTGTTTTCTATGAAGCAATGGGGGATTGAGTACCTAGTTTATGGGAGCTCTAGGCATACCCTTTGGGTTATTTGGGAAATTTTGGGGTGCCAATTTTAGATTAGTTTTGAGGGTTCCAATTGTTTGAAACTTGTGTTTATTAGTGTCCTCTTGGTTTTGGTTATAGGAAAGAGAAAATATCCTTTTTGCTTGGGATCTAATGGAGGGAGGAAAGGGGATTGTTTATCGATGGTTCATAAATTTTTAGTGTTGATTGCTAAATAAGAAAATCATAATACCCCAATTGAAAGGAGATTTGAAGGGGTTTGATCCATCTATTGTCCTTAGGTCAAAGTCTATAGTTTACCTACTTGCAAATTGTAGAATGATTATTTTACACTGAACAATTTCAACATTGTAACTTCTACATGACATTCCTATGCATATGTGTTCATGGAAAAAATTATGTCTTGTAATGAGCGATGATGTTATGTTGCTCTTTTTGGTATCAAGTTAGTTTTTTTTAGGGAATTAAGGTTAATTATTCAAACTTTGAACTATGTTGGGTGTTGATGTATTTAAATAATTTAGAATGCCAATGGTATGGCTATGCACCAAAGGAGGAATGATATTGTGGAAAAATTCAATATAGAAATGATATATATATTAGGATTGTTGATTTCCATTCCCCACATTTAAGAAAATGAGGTTTTTCTTTCTAGGAGTAGATAAATTGTTTGATGTTGGAGTCAAAGTGGTCCAAGTTGAACATTCAAACATTGAAGCTAAGGCTTTGATTTGGAGATTGAGAAGGTATCTTGAGGGAGAGTGGTTATGGAACTTCAAGCATGAAAAGAAGATGCATTATGAATTATAGCAACTATTAGTTGTATTTTACATTGATAATGATTAAAACCAAGATGATCAATTATATTTAAGGACTCATTTTTGAAGTTCTATGATGAGTCCTACTAAGGATAACAATGCATGGTCAAGTTGGGAGCAACTCCAATCAAGATAATCTTCTTGATCTTTCCATTTTGTATTTTGAAATCCCTAGTTTTGAAAATGGAAAACCTACCCCTAGATTAAGAAAAATATGGATTCCAGCAATTATAATTATAGAACAACATTACATTAAATTTTATATACTCAATATGGAAAAGATGTTTAGTGAAAAGGATAGAGTCATCAAGGTTGATCATTTTGGGATAGTGTCCAAAATGTCAAATTGGAGGTTGGATACGATCAATAAGTGGATTAAATTTTTTTTAGAAAGCATTGATTTTGCTATGGGTTTGGATAAAGAGGGATTTTCCTTTGATCAAGTTATATGCAATAGAAGTAGAATTTTAATTTAGAAATTCAAAAGGTGCCTCAAAATGACAAGCTTTAAAGGCATGGATGAATTATTTTGGGGTAAGGAATTTGAAGATGTTCATGATTGGGTTGAAAGATTAAAGATGGCAGTTGAAATGAAAGGTATTGATGAGCTGAAGTTATTCAAAATTGGTAGGCTCAATTTGAGAAATAAATTTAAGGAATGGTCCAAAAAGCTAACTACTACCCCTACTAATTGGGAGACCATGAAGGAACCATGTTATTAAATGGAACAATGGACAAGGAAAAAATTAGCATTAAGTTGGATTCATTTAAACAAGAGCCCAAGCAATGGGTCCAAGCCTATTATGATAGGATGGAAAAGTTGTTTGTAAGGGGAAAGTTGGAAGATGTGGGGCAAAGGAGAAGGCTTGTGTTTTGATTCTATTTTGAGATCAAAAAATTATGTGTGATGAAGGTCTATGCAAATATGGAAAAATGTTCATTGCAACATTGGAAGTGGAACATGTTTTAATAGAACTAGTGAAATTCTTTTTGAACCATTAAAGGAGGAACAAGATGATGGAATGACAAATGAAATGGTAATAGAGAAACACGTCAATGCTCTCAATGACTCATTCAAAAAAAAATTTAAACAAAATGGTTTTGTAAATCATGAAAGAGGTTCTATTAGAACTAATAACTCTTCAACATGTCAAGTATGAAATTCCATGGAATATGTTACTATGATTTGTCCAAAAATTAAAGATGTAAAACCCAAATGTGGTAAATGTGGTCTCCTTCATAGGATAGAAAATTATAGCATTCGATGTGGATATTGCTCAAGAATGGATCATATCAAAGATAGGTGTTGGAAGAAAGGGAAGGATGTTAAGACCCCAACCAATAATTACTTAAAGCTATAGTTGATGATGAGGCAGCTATTTTGGAACAATTGAATAAAATATGTGGGACTAAACATGACATTTTTTGGGAGCTTGGATGCCAAGGAGGAGATTGAACATGGAAATGCAAGTAATGAACAAATGATAGGGCTATAGAATTGGAGCCAATGGATGATATAAAGGAAGGCTCCTTTAGGTAAAAAAATTTCACAGACTTCATCAAATGTAAGATTTCATTGTTTCCTATGGAGACAATTATTTCTATCCCTAGTGAATTTAAGCATTTTGAGAGCACGGCAAAACTTGCAAGAAAGAAGCATGATGAGAATTTGAAATTAAGTAATGTGATCAAAATTAAAGGAACACTAAATCTTTTGCAACATTTGCATCAACAAAAGCCACTATAATAAGACCTAATTGAAACAAAAGTAAAAGACTTAATTGCTACAAGAGCTTCCATGTCTATCATTGTAGTTGGTGTTGTTTAAGAATTAAAGATCATTCACTGGGTTATTGGTACAAAATCATACAAGATTGCTTCAAGTGTGATTACCCAAGTGTTGGGGAAAATAAATGAAATGCATGCAAAGGTTGGAGAGATCTAATGTCTTATGATGTTCATGTTCATTGACACCAACAGTTATAATTTACTTTTAGGGTTGGGTTTTTTTATCAAAATAGGAACTATCATTAATGTGGAGAAAGGGATGATTCAACTTAGACAATTAAATCTTGGGAACAATATTCAAATGCTCCCACTAAATTCATGGTTAACATGCTACAAGTGGTCAAAGATAAAGCCTAACAAGGTTCTAATACAACGAAAATGATTAAATTAAGGTTAAAACATATGGATATCAACGATGATGCACAACTTTTTGATTACTCTCCTAAGAATAGTCAATCTAGTGGAGATTCTTGCCAATATATTTCTAAGAGTGGAAATGATGAAACAAAAGCTATGGAACTAGATGAATCCGATTTCTTTGAAGATTAGGAAGTTTTGGAAGAACTACAAGATAATAGACTAAATACTTTTGTGATGTAGGAAAGGCCCAACCAAATTATAAATCTATTGTTGGAGGAACAAATTGACAACATAACTTTTGGACAACTTTTTAATTATGAAGCTTTTGAAAATATGATATGTGTTGTGAAAGATGACAATATGTGGAATGAAGCATTCAATAAACAATCAGGAGAATGTTTGGTTGTGTTCCAATTAGGGAAAGGAAATGATAAGCACAAGGAATTACAAATGAACACAACAAAGTTGATGTAAAACAACAAAGCAAATTGGAAATCAAGTTTAAAATTAGTATAGATCCAACATTGGATCAAGGGAGGGTTGATCAATTGTGGAAATTACTAGAACAATTTCTTGATGTGATTGCCTACCATAAAAGCGAACTAGGTTGTTACAAAATTGGGGAACATATTATGGACAAACAAGGTTTCCCACCCTATTGAACTACCCCCAGCATGTTGTCATTTCATCATGAAAAAATTGTGTCCATTGCAACTTGTTTGATGCAATTCAAAAGTGTCCAATATAACTAGATTACAACTAGATTAACAAGTTGCAATGGACATAATTTTCTCATAATGTTTTGGGAAGAAGCAAAGGTCAAAAGGCAAATTGATGTTTTGGTGTTGTTGGGAAAGATAAAACCTAACACATCTTAGTATGCATGTGAAGTAAATTTACATGTTAAGAAGGATTGTAATAGTAGATTTTGTGGGGACTATAAACTATTAAATCAACAATCCAAACATGATGCATTTCCAATGCAATTGGTTAAAGATGTCTTGATGTAGCTAGGGAAATCTTAATGGTTTTATGCATTAAACTTATAGTCTAGGTTCTATCAAATAAAGATGATGTTAGAAAATGTATGAAAATTAGCCTTAATAATGTTTGATTAGAGTACATGCCTTTTGACATGATACATGCAACTAGTTCCTTTACCAAAACAATGACTAATGTATTCAAAGCCTATATGGACAAGTTTTTTAAGGTGTTTGTTAATAACCTCAACATACACAATTTGACATGAGAAGAACATCTAGAACATTTGTGTTTTGTAGTAATGACGTTGAGGGAAGTAAATCTAAAACTCAACCCAAGCAAATCCGAATTTACAAAAACCAACAATTGTTTTTAAAAACACATTGTTAATAGAGAAAGAACTCAACCATATTAGAGAAAAATTCAAGGGATGACAAAATTTCTAGTGCCTACATCTATCACTAATGTTTGTGCTTTTCTTGGGCTCACTAAATATTATAAGAACTATGTGAAGGTGGTAATCCTATCCTTAATGACGATACCATATTTTGAGTTGACAAAGAGCCATTATCACCTTCAATAAAAATAAGTCTCGCAAGGCTGGCTGGTAATCCTGAGAAAAGGCAAGGAAAGAAAACTATGAATGGAAGAGTAAGCATCTAGTTTGCCAAACTAGGAGCACACGCAGAAGAAATTGACAAGAAAACAACCCAAAAAAAAAAAAACAGTGAAACAAACATACATAAAAACATGCTCACCTGCGCGAGAAGATTGTGATATTACTGCGTCGAAAGAGATTTCGTGAACTCGCACCGTGATGAAAAAACTACAACATCCACAAAGGAGTTCCTGGAGGCTTTGGAGCTTCGTCGATTACGAGTAGGCATCTTTCCTGTATCTTCGTTTCTTTTGTAATCATTGTGGAGGGTGGTTAAAAGAAAAGAAAAGGGCCAAAATTGGAAATTTCTAAAGAAAGAGAATTGTTCATATAGTAAAAGGATGGAAGGTACACATTTTGGTGGCTTTTTTGTGAACTTTTGTTGCTTTTTGTTGCTTTTTTGCACACACAACTGTACACTAAAAATAAAATTACATTCCATAAAAAAGCAAAGGGGGAAAAAAAAAAGATTGTCATGTGGCATTTTCTTGTTCGTTTCAAAAGTGTTGTGATTTGTGACCAAACGTGTCTTTCAAATTTGTGAAATATGTTGTGTAAGTTTTGGAAGATTTTGAAAAGGTGCATTTTGTCCACATCGATGACTTTGATTTTGGACAAAGAAAATTGCTAAACTTTGTGTTTCAAAAGTGTTGTGATTTGTGAATAAACGTGTCTTTCAAATTTGTGAAATTATGTTGTGAAAGTTTTGGAAGATTTTGAAAGGGTGCATTTTGTCCACATCAATGACTTCGATTTTGAACAAAGAAAATTGCTAAACTTTGTGTATTAACCATCATCCCATTACAACACGACATGTAAGAAAAGTGTGGGCCTCTTAGGGTTTGGTGTCACATCTATCTTGTACTAGGGTTAGTTTTGTAGAGGAGAAGGTGTAACAAAAAGAAAGGGATATGTAACCCTTGATTCTATCCTTTTAATCTTTAGTCTCACCTTTCACAATACCTAAACATTATTAGCACTCTCATACTTGAACTTCTACACATTTTAACACTTTCATAATCACATCGTCAGTCACAAATCATTGTTCACTACAAATTTGTTCACATGAATGAAATGTCAATAATAAATTATCGTAGTACATTTACCATTTTGGCAACAAATTGTCGAATATTTAATAAAATTTAAAATCTTAACTTTGGCACTTGATTTTTTAAGTCTGAAATTTTTAGCAAATAATGGTTAAACAAATAATAAATTGGGTTTTGTTTATTAGTATGGAACAATTTAGTGTGACTAACTTGAATCAATTTTAAGTCAATATCCTAGGAGGTCTACGGTTCAAAACCTAGGAGGTCTATGATTCAAATCTTGATAGTTGAAAATTTTTATTTTATTAAAATTTTGACACAAATAATAAATAATTTTTCAAAAGTTTGGCAAAACGGAAAAATAATTTTTTTATGCCCAAATGGTAAAGGTATTACAATACGTTGTCAGGCTATCCTAATCAATTGATCTAGACCAACAATAGGGGGAAAAGAAAACATGATAAATTTGTGGATCTAAATGGATCAAATCATTTCAGATCTCCTTTGTGGAGCTATCATTGTCTTACTTTGGCATTGGTTTGACAACATTGTTTGTCCATAACATTAATGTCTCAAAAGTTACCTTTAGGAAGTTTAAATAAGAAAGGTTTAGTTAGTTGAACCACTACAAAAAATCCACTTCCCCCAAGTCACAACAATGTTGAAACAATTCCCTTCTTGGAGCTCCTAACTTTGGGTCTCCTTTTCCATCTATACATTTCCAAAAAACTTTCCCCATATCTCAATACGCCATACCTAAAGATCTAATGCCAATTCAAACAAGCTCATTAACTTGCTTATGAATTTTCTCATCTCCACACTTGTTACTTTATTCATGTTTTTGCATATGACCTAGTTAATCTCCAAACTATAGTATGCATCAAAAATAATTAAAAAATTAGGAATTGCTCTATCCAAAACATTGATTGCATTCCTCCCATAATGGCACCAATAATACCAAAAAAATCTAAATCACATTTTCAATTCCCAAAAACATTTCACTTATTCTCCCATTATACACACACATTCCCAAAACCCAAATTCAAAAACTAAAATGTTTACACTACTAGAAATCTTGTCATTTGCAACTAATCACTATGCAACTAGCATGCAACTGGTTGTGATTTGTAATTAATTTGGTCATGTTTGCAACTAACATACAACTAAATATGTACAACATAAACAAGTGTCATAAAAATAATGGGCTAAATTTATACATATTTAGATATTATACTTAATATATCTACATAGGTTATATATAATAGTATTATGTACCTCTAGTACTAAGGTTAACCCCATGTTAACTTAGGCTAGCCCAAATTAACCTAGGTTAAATAAACTAAAAAGTTAAACTAACCATGGCTAAATTAAATTAGGATAAACTAATTATGGCTAATTTAAATTGAACTAAATTAAATCAAATTAAATTAACCACGGTTAAAATTAAGCTAAACTAAATTCATTATGGCTAAAATAAAAAAATTAATTGAAATTAAACTAAATTAACCATAGTTAAATTAATTTAGGTTAAAATAATTATGGCTAAATTAAATTAGGCTAAAATTAACCATGGCTAAATTTATTAGATTAAACCGATTATGGCTAAATTCAATTAATTTAAATTAATTATGGCTAAATTAAGTTAAGCCAACCTATTTATGGCTAAATCAAATTAGACTAAATTAAATTAAACTTTATTAATTATGGCTAAACTAAATTAAGTTAAATTAAACTAGGCTAAAATAAATATGGCTAAATTAAGTTAGGCCAAAATAATTATGGCTAAATTAAGTTAGGTTAAACTAATTATTGCTAAACTAAATTATGCTAAATTAAGTTAAACTAAACCATGGTTTAAATATGTTTGACTTCATTTTATTTTGGAATATTTTTTCAGAAAATGTACATTTGATTAAACAAAAAATTATTCAAAATCAATTAATATGATAATATTTTTTAAATTATTATAAATAATCATAATTATTTAATTAAATGTTTATTATAATTATAATGATAATCAATTATATATATAATCAATAGTTTTTACATATTTAAATTTTATTATTTATGTTAAAATATGAATGTAAATAGGGTACAATAATTAACCTACAAGTATACAAATGTTTTAAGCAATTATTAATTTAAACTAGATAATAATATTAAAATCATATTTTCATTAAATAATCGTAATTACTAAATATCCTATAATCACCTTTGAAGTGCAAAAGAAAAAGAGTAATGAAAAACTAACAAGAAGAAAAATAAGAAAAATAAGCTTTCCAAGTTATAAAACGTTTTTTTTTTGTTTTTTTTCTTAGGACCCCTCCTACTTTCAAAGCTCATAACTTTCTTATTT
>Ga0116229_10014038_pt1 | contig 11195 bp, 9 predicted proteins | sample S1TSphgellanicum_3_FD_87313 | JGI IMG/M metagenome (GOLD analysis project Ga0116229, IMG submission 87313) | Host-associated microbial communities from peat moss isolated from Minnesota, USA - S1T2_Fc - Sphagnum magellanicum MG | ecosystem: Host-associated > Plants > Peat moss > Unclassified... | reverse complement strand
TCCCCCGAGTCCGGGCCGTGGTGAGTCTTGTGTGTCCAAGTGCCCGTGGCAAGTCCCAACACCAAAGGGTGTCCCGAATGCTAAACTAACCTCTTGTGGTTGGTTTTTGGATGCAGATTCACATGAGATAAGTTAGTCCCTCTTCCTAATCTAATCCCTGGGCTCCCAACTCGACCCTCTACCCCTTTTTAGAGTTGGAAGCCAAGAGCGTGCCTCCAAGTCTCAACTTTCCGCAACTTGACTTTGTGAAACCCTCAAGTGGGTTTCACCCCGTGACTTGGGAGCGCGTCATATTCCAATTATCTGATCTACACACTAGATTCTAAACACAAACAACATTCCCATAATAACAACAAATTTATGTGGTTTTTCATGCATACTTGCCAATATGGTAAGTCATACAACACACTTTAACGCTTCACACCATACTCCTTAAAAGGGTCCTTAGTTCCACCATCTCTTCCACCTAATCTTAACCAATTTTGCTATTGCACAGCATGTGCCAATTATTCTTTTGCACCAACAATTGTAGGTCTACTTCATGTTTCCAACTACCCGTTGAAATGATCTTTCATCCTTGCTGACATATAAAAGCAACCACCTTCATGTTCTAGTGTATGTTTGTTTCCCTAACTCCACAAAATGTTCACCCCTTAATTTGAGCCCACATATAAGGCATGTAGCATACCCTTAGTGAACAACCCCTGTGATTATACCATACCCTGAAAAATCATGTATTGTCCAAAACAATATACCTTTCAAAGTAAAAAACCTATAGCCTAAGGGTTTTTGCACAACATATGGAGGAACTCTGGCCCATAATTTTTGAAGTTCATCAATTAATGGGCGCAAATGAACATCAAATTTTTCCCCAGTCATAGATTCCTTCCCTAGAATCAATAATGCAAACATAATAAAAAATTTATTGGTGGTCAACCAAGGAGGTAAATTGTAATTCAATAACATCATTGGCCATGTGAACCGGTTGGACCAAGTCAACTTAAATGGGTTGACACCATTTGCAGCAAAGCCTAAATGCACATTCCTTGGTTCTATTGCAAAAGTGGGATACTTCTCATGAATATGTTTCCATGCCTTGGAGTCACATAGATGTTTCACAAGGCCATCTCAACTAGTATTTTGTGAATGCCACAACATTAACTCTAACATTGCATGGGTCCTAAACATTCTTTAAAGTCTAGGAATTATAGGAAAATGATGGAACACCTTCATGGGCAACACCTTGTTTACCCCATCTTTGTAACGATGCCCTCCACACTTTGGACAACTTTCAACATCCTTATGTTCCCCTTGAAACAAAACACACCCTTTGGGACATGCATGAATGATCTTGTAATCTAAACCAAATTTATGAATCAATGTCCTTGCAGCATAATAGTTGGCTAGCAAAATGTTGAACTCAAGAAGTAAATGATGCCCTAAAAGTGCAAATAATTCATTTACAAACTTGTTATTAACTCCATGCATTGTGCACAAATTCATAAAGAAGGATTGTACAACTATTAATTTTGTACACTTTGAACTTGCATACAATTTTTTCATTACATCTTCCAAAGCCACTAAATCAAAACTATGGTCTTGGGCTCCATCCTCAAAAGACATATTTCCCAAAGGTTGTTTCCCATCAATATCAATAGGAGCGTCACCGCCACCATTGTTGTAGCCCTCATTTACTTCATCTTCTAAGCCATCATATACACAATAAGTCTACTCAACAACATCCATTTCTTTTACTTCCAATGCTACAAGTTGATTTATTTGTTGGAATGCATCAACTACCATCCTTCAAATATCCGTGATAAACTCAAGTTCTAGGGTTGGTTGTCTAGTAGGTCTAATTTTTAATTATTTTTCCCACTTTTTATTTGATGAATCTCTGTTCCCTAGACCTTTCCAAACTCTAAAGCTATGATCCTTTCCATTATGTACAAAGTGGTGCTTCACATTTGCCAAAGTGCATGATGAATGTCCTTTGCATTTGATGCAAGGACAACATATGCATCTCCAATTGTAAAATTGAGTCTTTTGTTCTTCCTTAGCCCAAAGTTTGTCATCTCAATGTTGTTGCCTTCTTATGTGCCAAAGTGGTAGTCTCCTTATGTTTTTCAATGCATCTTGAAGGCCTAATGCCATTCACGATTGCCTAAAGGCCTAAAGGACAATTGCCTTAAATGGGAAATGAAACAAAACCTTAGTTCTCAAAAGTTGATTTCATGGAAATCCAATTTTGAAAGACCCTTCAAACACAATATTACTAATCAGTAACTATACAACAAATGAATGCCATTGAAAACCTTGGATAAAGGCATGCCTTTTGAATTTGTCACTATCCATTAAAAATATAGCTTCAAATTTGGATGTAAGTACGATTAAATTTTTGCATCTAACATAATTTATAACATTGTAGGCTCTAGGGTAGAAGCCCACATCACCTAAAGCTACTTGTCCCAAGTCTAGAAAATGTTTATCCTCAATGTTTTGAAGATACATCATTACTTTAAAAATTACTTAACTTCTATTCTTTGGAGAGTCCTAGTCTAATAGTTTTGATGTTCCATATCTCTATGTGAGTTATCCCAAAAAAAAGGTTCAAATTTTGATTGCCAAGACCTACAATTGTCTTTTTCTTCTTGTTGTATTCTAATTAGAACCCAAAATGTTACAAATTCTCCACTTGTTGGATGTTGCCTTCTTGCCACCACAACCCAACATTTGAGCAAGTCTAGAAATTAATGGCATTTCCAAGGAACCTACAAAACATGACCAGGTATTTACACTAACATACAAAAACATCAAAGTAGTAGAAACATCATCTATGATTTCAAGTTGTCACATCTAACTAAATTGTCACAAGGTGTGGTAAGTATAGATCCATGTGAGGTGAAAGTGCACTTGAAAATTCATTGTGTTGACCCTTTGGACATGTGAATTATAAAATTTGAAACCTAGGCCAACCTATGGGAAGGACATCTAAACATTTATTCAAGAGGGCAAAGATTTGAAAAACTAGACAAGCGCCATTCAAATGGTTACTGACAAAGTTTCTATGACAACTCACATTGTATGTGTTGTCATACTCCCCATCATAAAAAGTTATGTTCAAATTCTAGACAAAGAATTTAGCATCAACTACAACCAATAAACAAAATCAGTGAATATTCCCAACATGTAAATGGAACATTGCTTGTTACAAAGACAAATGATTGTGAAATTTGTAGCTAAAGCATTTGAGTATTTCTATAATGCGGTGCAAGAAATCCCAAAAAATAACATTTAAAGTATGAGATTTCCTACAATGAAAATAAATTGAAGATGATGTTATTAGAATTCGATGTATTGTTGGAGCAGGTTATCACATCTGCACGTCATCTGTTCTACAACAAATGTGTACATGGATTGCAAAGCTAACATTGGGAATATTCCAAATAAACTAAAGTTCATGAAAAAAATATGTTTTAACAATGACTTGATAAACCAACATTTTTTGCTATTTGGCTACACCTTTCAAATGTTGTTAAATAAGTAACCTTTTATCCTTTGCCCACATTTGATGTTCTTGTTGTTTTGCAAGCCCTAAATAAACTCAAAGACAAGCTTCTTATCTTCAAATTATGACCCCAAACAAATGCTAGTTGTGGATCAACTTTACACCACTAGTACAAAAGTGGGATGTAGTTCATTAACTTAAATCACTATGGACCTTAAAAGTGAAATAAGTTCACTGCACTTTAGTGATTTCACCTTAGTTAAAGTTATTTCACTATAATGTCACTATGTAAACATTGTGTTTCACTACTAATTGACATAATTCACCACTATAATTTATTGTGTTAAATAGGTTTATCTTTATGTTGTTGATTCAAATACCTTATGCTACTTTATGATATACATTATATTATTTTAGGCTACCTTAGTTATTCGAACTTATACCCTAAGTTATTATATGTTATTATAAATTATTATACCTTAAACTATTGTACATTATTGTAATTTAAGATATCCTAGATAGCTTATTATAGGATTTTTTACTTTAAGTTATTTTAGATTAAATTATTCAACTAACCTTAGGTTATACTTTAGGTTATTCAAAGTCATTCTACTTTATGTTATTATAAATTATTTTATCCTAAGTATAACAATTTAAAATAATCTAAAATAAAATATAATGACTTAAAGTAAAATAACTTAGAATAACCAGTGGCCTATGATAGTATAACTTAGAATATCCAACAATAGCCTATAATATAATAACCACCAATAATCGTAATATAACATAAAATTATCAAAAATAGCCACCAATAACCATAAATAATTAATAATAAAATAATTACCAATAGCCATTAATATAATAGCTTCCAATAATCATTAATATAATAACCACCAAACTAATATATAAGCACTAATAAAATAGGCACCAATAACCATTAATAAAATAACCAACAATAGTCACAAATAACTTATGTTAATATAGCCTAAAATATCCAATAATAATACTAGGTGAAATAGCCTTCAATAGCCAAAAGTAACCAATAATAACCTCATTTAGTCGAAAATAACCTAAGATGAAATAATTTATAATAGCCGCAAATAACCTAAAATGAACTAGTTTATAATAGCCAAAAATAACATAAAATAGCCAAATATAACTTGTAATAGTTGAAAATAATTTAAGGTGAAAATAATCTTAAATAGCCAAAAGTAATTTAGAATAATTGAAAATAACCTTGGGTGAAATAATTAAAAATAACTAAAAAAACTAAGAATAACCATAAATAACAATAAATAATGTAAGGTGAAATAACTTAGAATAATGAAAAGTAGCCTTAGAATAGTTGAAAGTAACCTAACATAAGTAATGTAATTATATTAGCAAAAAATTTATCCATTTATTAAATTTTTTTTTTTCAAAAGAATGGTCATTGAAATGTCATTGAATAATGATATTAAAAAAAAAATTCAAATGATTTTACACTTTCAAAAGGAAATAAATGTAATTATGTACATTATTGAAAAAAAATTTAAATTAAACTTTAACCATTTCATTTGGACAAAATTTCAATAAGATATGGAATTCAATGTTTATGTTTTTATAATGTTTAAAATGAAGTATCTAATAAATAGAATGCAATGTAACACATTATCACAATAAGTGCGGTGGCTTGATGGAAAAGGTGTTTGCTTCCATCCTAGACGTAAAGGGGTCAAACCTCACAAATGGTGTGATTGTGATCAATAGTGATAAGTTGATTTAATATTTTCCTATGTAGTTCCTTAAAGTAGGTGCCTATTTGAGTTGATTATGTGGCCTATGTATTTAAGTTAGGTTTTTAACCTAACATAGGTAATGAAAACTGTCAATAATTCATAGGCTGAAAATCATGAAATTATCAATAATATTAAGTATTACATTAAATATTAAATAATTTAAATTAGATTGATTTCCATGTTGCCTAGTTAATTAATTAGCAAGTGAAATGGTTTGGTAAATTTGTATGTCACTTAAAAGTAACTTTGTTTCATTAGATACCAATAGGCCAATTCACTATACATGGCAATTGGTCCCCGTTCATTAGGGGGTTGACTTGTTTCATCATGGTAAAAATGTCCAATTTTTTTCATTAGGTACTAATGGGCCAATTCATTATACATAACAATTGGTCCCCATTCATTAGGGGGTTGACCAATTTCACCATGGTAAAAATGTCCAAATTCACCATGGTAAAAATGTCCAAATTCACCATGGTAAAAATGTCCAAATTCACTCAAAATTTAATGAAATTTAAAATGAACTAAAACACATTTTGGTGTAATGCACTACCACAATGTGCATCATAACCATATGAAAGACATAAAATCATCTTCAAGTCATGCCTATCAATTACTATCAACAAAAAATCTTTTATATAATCCCAACAATCTATCAAAGACTAAATTCAATGTAGTTAAACCATATATTTTTTTCACCAACACTAGTTATTGAATTGTGATTTAGTTTCAAATTCCATAAGTTACAAGTTTTATAAATGCCATTTAAACAATCTAGTGTTATCCATATATTCCTATTCCTAGAATGCACATCATGCCCATCTAAAACTATCTAAAATTTGGCCATTATAGCACACATAGAATTGTAAGCTCTTGAAAAAAAAATTGTACATTTCTTTCAGTAGGTTAACATCAAAGCTAAAGGCACTAAGAACCTTAGAAATTGATAAGTAGGAAGGAATCTAGAAAATTTTCAATAATACATACCTACTTGTGAAGATGTGATGAATTGTAGACTTGAATCATTTGTTACAACTTTGCATTTGATGCAAGTTTGTTCTGATGTTGGGTTCATGTATACATTATGCATCAAGTTGTAAATACATAGCATCATTGAACAAAACAAATAGTAGGAGAATAAAGACCTTGCATTTGTACCATGTAAGAAGAGTTATGCTCCAATACACTAAGAACTTGTTGCAAGGTGTTACATCATCCTAAGGATTAGCGACAAAATTTAGATCAAAACATTATTTAGTATTAAAGATGAATGTAGTTCCTTTGTAATGTCATTCATTTGATCAACGAATTTTCCTAGGTAGTTCATAAGCTAGTACAAATTACATGAAATTTTGGTCACACCACTCATTTTTTGCAACAATGTGAGAGTTAAAGGCGACAACCTCACTTGAGGATGAAAACAATGACATTGTGCCAGCTACAAGTGAGAAGCCTAAATATGAATTGGCTAAGGACGCACGTGTTGCTTCACTTGTGTACTTGCTGAAGCCTTTGCAAGACACAACAAATGAGTTGTAAGTGTTTAATTTCCTTCACGACTTCTAATTAGCAATCAACCAATGAAGTTAGGTTTTGGCGTGCATTATTTGAATTTCCCCCTCTTTTTGTATCAATCATTATAAATGCATACTGGACCTTCTTGTTTATGTTCGACCTTTGTTCAATCCTCAACATTTCCATTTGCAAACTAGCTTTTCAACCAACTATTGTGTTTTGCATTGCTTGTGTCTAGGTGATTTGATTGCTTTTAGACATCATTTTTTTGGGGATGTATTGCACATTGTTTGTTTTTGCATAGACTTGTTACTTGCACTACCAAGAAAACTTGGCAACAACGTAGCTTCTTAGTTGAACCTAGTGTCCCACCACGACAAAGTACAAGGTTGGCAAACATTTGAAGTTTGTTGATGTCGAATAGTTGTTCGAAGACGCTTGACAGCAACTAGAAGGCAATGGAGGATGATGCTTCTACGAAAACAAAAACCACTGATGACAAGTACATGATAGGTGCAAATTTTTTTGCCTTTACAATTTTTGACTTTTAAAATGCCTACTTTTAGTTCTACTATAGTTAGTTTTACTATAGTTTGTGACATTCACAAAGCTTGAAGTTGGTGCTTAACATAATGTATTTGTTGTTGAATCCCAGCCAAAGGACCACTAGCAAACCTAATGCCTATATTTATGCATTGTTTGTGTTGAATGTCTTAAGGGTTATTCCGCACCTTGCATATATTTTAATCATCAAACAAGAAGTTATAAAAACTGAAAACAACATTTGAAGTTGTTGCCAAATTGGTTGGACATGTACAAGATCGGTTAATATGCAAATTGGAATTTAATCAAAATTATTCAATCAAATTGGGTAAGTTAAAATGATGTTTTAGTTATGTTTAATGGACAATTTGATTATGTTTGAGTTGTTGTACTCATTGTAGTGTAAATTTCATCTCCATAATTAAATCTTAACTTGAATTCCCTAAACTAGACCATCAAATTATTTATGTGGACAACTTACCATTCTATATGTTCATTCATTGACTTGCCATCAAATTGGTCATTAAACCCATAATCCATTAAGTTATCTATATGTAGAGTTAATTGCCTTAATCATCTTACTTGCCAATATAATTGTTGTTGAATACAATTGTGTCAAATTGAGTTTTTTTTTGTTGTAATTTGATTTTAATTAACCAATGCAACAGAGTCAATTAGGCTATGATTTGGCATCAAAATGTATATAATTGACCCTTCATAAGTGACATAAAATAAAGTGTAGTTTGATTGCATTGATACCCTTGGGCTAATTTGAATTGTTTAAAAATGGAACAACATGTATGGTTGATGCCTTTAGTCTGACCAAGTCATTTCCTATGTCTAAATGAACTCAAAAGTTGCAACAATATGTAATGGCTAATTTTTTTTATTGTTTGAAAACTAGAGTAGCACTTGAGATTGTTGCAAAGTTGGTTTGCATAAGTCACCTCTTATGTCTAAAATAAGGAATTGGAATTGTTTCCATTTTTATTTTCTTTTTAAATGGAATTGTTTCCATTTTTTTGTTGTAAATAAATGAAAGCCAAGTGAGTAGCATCATATATTTAATTTTGCCCATAAGTGTTGGGACAATTATTTACCCCAAACAACCTACATTGTGGTTTACATGTTGTAACAGAAATTACAACCTTAGTTTGGTTTAAGTTGTGTGAAAATGTAGTAGATCAAAGTAACTTCTTTGATTGAACTTCATCAATCCTCATGAATTGATGTCCTCAATTCACTTCCATTCATCTCCTCAATCTGAATGAAATCAACATTATTTGTTGTAGAAGTTAATCCATCCAAAAATTAATGTAATTTCATTTAAAGGGAAGTCATCTTGTGCATTTTCTATATTGTTGAATGGAAGGAATATAGAGTCCTGAGGCTACAAGGCTATAGCCAAGTAGATGTAGTCTTCACTTACAAGTTGTATAGGTCAGCAAAAGAGTATTAAAATGTATCACCAATCACCCAATTCACCATTAGTTACGCACATCCATTTGGGCATTCATAACTAGACCAATCTATTGAAATTGATTATGACCCTAACAAGCACATTGAAGATTTTGATGTGAATACTTCAACCAAATCCATTCAATTAGTGAACTATATTTGTAGGTTTTGCAAGAAGTTATTAACCTTGGTCATTGCCATAATTGTGAAATGTGATTTCATAAAATGGTTTATGTTCAAGTTTCAATATTTTGCAACTAGATCTGTGTACTTAGGAGGCAAGTTATGTAACATTGTCACATCATCATCATAGTTTAGTTATAATCACAACCTATTTTATGGGCTAAAATATGCAAATATTCTACATTTTGATCATGTTAATGGGGGGATGGGGGGTGGGTTGGGAACATCTGCTTATGTGGGGTTAGGGTGGAAGTAGGCTCTAAAGAAGAAGCTAAGTTTGTACATGATGCAAATGAAACTCTTGTTGGTTCATTTGCTTCAAAGGTGAAGAAGCAAAAACCTTTGTAAAAAACCCTTGAAAGGCAAGATGTTCAAGTTTTGCCACAAGTCACGGCCTCCCCATCTCGTACTAAAAGTATGTCAGCTCAATGGCAACGGTAGCCACTACCTGGTTAGATGTAATAGACTTAAATACAACCCTAACCATGGGGTTTGACGCTCGTGCACTAGTAGAAAAATTGTCTTTTGCAACTTGTCTTATGCAACTAAAAAATGTCACATGCAACAGCACATGTTGCATGCAACTCCAAAATAGTTGCATGCGAGATTTTTTAATTGCATAAGACAAGTTGCAAAAGACAATTTTTCTACTAGTGGTGGGGCCACCACAATACCCAAGGCCATGGATACAAGTGCTTGCACCTCTACAAGCCAATTTGTGGGCCAATCTAGTGTGCCACCCACAAGTGTAACACATTTACTTGTGGTACCATCCAATGAACTACTCATAAATGCAGCCCTTGTGCATGAAATGAAACCGGATAACATAGCAAGAGGAGTTTGGAAGATAGAAAAGAAAGAAAAAGATGCCATTTTTGAAGCTAGGCAAATAGTTGGCCAAAAACTCCACAAGATTGTAATAAGGCCAAGGGATGGTATAAATAGAGGCTGCAATGGGAAAAATGCTTGGGAAGAGGCGGTAAGAATATTAATACCTTGAATTCTAAATATTAATGTTGTTGAATGGGAAAGGCATGATCCTGATTCATTGGAAAAATTGCAAGCAGCTCTAGACAATTTTTTTTAGTATGTAGACAATGAATTATCTATGGAAGGATTCAAGAATGTGGTGAAGAGATGGTTGAAGATAGAAAGAAGTAAGTCGAAGGCCAAATTCATGGCAAGGAAAAAAGATTGCCTTGTGTATATTGAACCCCCACATTGGGAGAAGTTAAAAGCATATTGGTCCAAACCAAAAACAGAAAGGAAGGCAGAACAAATGTCCAATGCAAGGAGAAAAATGACAAATATGGCCAATGCGGGGCAATGAAGCAAAGTAGGGAAGGAAAAGAAATTGGTACTCATTGACTTTTCTTACTTTCCCTCAAATAATTTTATTTTTTTTCCAATACCATCATGTCTTCAAATTGGATGGGTCTGTCACATAATTGTTGTTTATTATGTGATTTACAAAGAAATAAAAGGCAATGGAGCCCTAGCTTGACAAAGATAGTTGAAGAAGTTCAAGGATTGGAACAAACATGTGACCCATTAATAAGATTAGTTAGATCTGAATTTTGAATCTTGTTTGCAACTTCTCCAACTTTTGAACTTATTGTTGAAATTTTTTATTTTTCAATCTAATTGTATAGAATGTGAAGTAGTGTAAAGATTGGGCTATTGAATTTGACTCCTTGTACATGAATGAAAAATTTATATGAGCCTACATTTAAACATAGATTATGTTTGTATTGTATGTGCATGAATGTTTCTGAGTTGTTGGTTTTGTATGACATTTAGATTCTAGACACATTTTTTCCAATGCATTGTTAGACTTAGTGAATGATGTATAAGTTCATAATGTAAATTTGCCGAATAACCAACATGACCTAAGTTCTAACAAAAATGTGTGGATTGCCTACAACAGACATTGTTTGTAAGAATGTCAACTCAAATGATAGCTATTGAGACTAAGCAAAATGAATTGGATGCCAAATTTGCTTCTATGTTAGATAGTCAACATGCTCACACTTAGGCATTAGTTGACATCAAGAATATGTTATTTGAGTTCCTAGGAGCACAAAAGGATCCTAGTGATGACATTCTTCATTTTGCACATTAAAATTCTTTAAAATTCTTCAGTTAGCACCTTGTCATAACATTCTTCACCTGCGAATGTTTACCAAATTACACTGGTTGATCTATAAAAT
>Ga0116229_10014034_pt1 | contig 11201 bp, 11 predicted proteins | sample S1TSphgellanicum_3_FD_87313 | JGI IMG/M metagenome (GOLD analysis project Ga0116229, IMG submission 87313) | Host-associated microbial communities from peat moss isolated from Minnesota, USA - S1T2_Fc - Sphagnum magellanicum MG | ecosystem: Host-associated > Plants > Peat moss > Unclassified... | reverse complement strand
GTGCAATTTGCTCTGGAAAGAGGAGTTCCTGCAATTCTCGGTGTGATGGCGGCAAATCGCATGCCATACCCAGCTCGATCATTTGATATGGCCCATTGCTCTCGCTGCCTCATCCCTTGGAGCAGCTATGGTTGAGTCATCTCTCTGACTTCTCATAATTTAATCCTCGTTGCATCCCCTTCAAACGTTTCTCTGTGAGCAATGCCATCTTGATTAAACTGTGCACTATACAACTGTACGTAACATTTTCCGAATGGTTCTTGTTGCTAGGAATGTCTTCTGCTTTATGAACAGGGCACCAATTGATGATCTGTGAGTAATCCTTGAAACATAGATTGTGAATCAGAAACTTTTTTGCCTAGCAGTCACCCCACTGCCATTCCCATTTTCCATTTCCTGCAATCTCATGCCGCAGCTATTTCCAGAGATCTTTGCTCTCTGTAACTGAGAACAACTTCAACTGGGTCTTGTGCAGATAATGTATATTTGATTGAGATCGACCGGGTGTTGAGACCTGGTGAGTTTTGGATTCTGTCTGGCCCACCTGTGAATTGGAAAACTCGTTACAAGGGCTCCAACCGGACGGAAGAAAATTTGAAGGCAAAGCAAGATGCCATTGAGGATGGTGCTCAGCGCCGTTGCTGGAAGAAATACGCTGAGAACGGGGGTCTCGCCATTTGGCGAAAACCATTTAACCACATTGAGTGTGAAAACAACCGCAAGAAGGATGCTGAGTTTCGTCCCCATATCTGCAGCAAATCAGAGAATCCTGACACCACCTGGTAACTAAGGGACCCTCTTTTTTCTTCCCATTCTTCTCAGTAATTTGTTCTGCCATCTGCAGCTCAAGAAAGTCTCTACTTCCTCAAAACTAAGCTCCTAGAGTTTTTGCTTACCACATGTTTCTGTCACCAAAGTAACTCCCGTTTGGGCCACATTTTTTGTAATCCAAGAGCAGTCCAAAGGAAAATAATATTCCAGAGAATTCCAATTCCTTTAAAATAAAATTCGGAGAGGGAATCTAACATTTGCAATTGCAGATATAATATTAACTGAATTTATCATTCTCTGAAATCATCTGCCACAATATGAAGGAAACTACAATCTTGTTTGATTCTGAAGCACAAAGACCATAGTATTTTTTTGACCTAGTCACCTGATGTCTATTCTTGAAGCTATGACATTGTGCTCAGTTTGCAACTGGTTCATGCTAAATGCAATTCATCCCTGTTTCTTCCCAGGTACCGGAAGATGGAGACGTGCATATCCCCACTTCCAGATACAAAAGATCATGGGGAAGTGGCAGGTGGGGCATTGGCTAAATGGCCGGCAAGTTTGGTGGCGCTGCCTCCCAGAATTGCTAGCAACTCTCTTGCTGGTATCATAGTGCAAACCTTCAACACCGGCCTAAAACTGTGGGAGGAGAGTGTGAAGTACTATAAAAACTCGCTCATTCCTCCATTGGCCAAGCGACGATATCCCAACATTATGGACATGAACTCTGGCCTGGGCAGTTTTGCTGCTGCCCTTGCCAATGACTCTATATGGGTCATGAACACTATTGCCCCTGACACTAATGAAAACACTCTTGGCGTCATTTACGAACATGGACTCATTGGGACCTATCAAAACTGGTATGTGATTTTGAGTCCCTTCATCTGAGCCTGGTCTGTCCAACTGGCAGATATGTTCTAGGATCACTAGTCTAACATTTAAGAGAAATCGTCCGATTATCTTTATGTGGTTCAAATGTTTAGGATTGACTGCATGATTATACCAAATAGTGCAAACAAACTTTGAGGTTACTTCATTGATCATCCGGGAAATGGTTATTAGTTGCACCCATGTTATTTGAAGTTTGTGTGATATATGAACTCCACATGGTCACGAGGGTCAGATGATCACTTGATAAGGTCTGGTAATTGGGCATTTCACTGGATGATGTGAGGCATTTTCAACATATCCACGAACTTATGATCTCATACATGGAAGTGGTCTCTTCACTAAATTCGAGCTTTTCAAGTTGAAAGAATGCAAAATTTGATCACTTAAAAGTTACAATGATGTAAATTCTCAGCCGATCCCCAAACCACTCGCAAAAACTCTAAACTTTGCTTGTCAAAGTTTTTGTCACCTCTGGAATTCCATGGCAGCAGGGAAGGCGAGGACAATTTTCCCAGAGCCACACTAGAGGTGACAACAAGAGTCAAACGTAGTTGGTCAATAAATGAGAGCGAAGAAATTTCGGCAGCGGAAAGCAAAGAACCCAGCACTCAGAAATTCCAGTTGTAGGAGGTGGGGTCGTTGAAGAGAGGTTTATGCGCAGAACGAAAAGCGACGGCAATGGCTTGTGGATGACAGGGATAGCGACGGTCGAGCTAAGATAGCCGTGAGAAAACAGTGAGTGAGCTTGGGGTAGCTGCGCGCGGGCAAGCAGAATCGGGAAGACGAAATAGGTTGCAAGTGGGCGTCCAGGTAGCAAACAACAGAGCGCAGAAAGCGAAGCTAAAGACAGGAGAACAACCGAGCGAAGGAACGAAAGAACACGAGAGGAAGAAGACCGCGGCCAACAAAGCAGAGTTGGTTTAAATCCCATAGTGAGTGGCGGAATGCGTTGGTTGGAGTGGTATATAAACAGTGCAGATTCCGTCATGGATTCATACCTTTCTCGGCCTTTTGGCTAAGATCAAGTGTAGTATCTGTTCTTATCAGTTTAATATCTGATACGAGGCTTATCGAGCCTCATGATATTAATCTAATTTTTCCTGGGGCGCGTTCGTCTGGTAGCTTGCTGCCTGGACCCGCGGGCGTCGCCTAGGTTTTGCACTACTTCCTAGGCAGGCGCAACCCTCTCCCTTCGGGGATCCAAATAACACAAACAGCAGTGGACGGGTTCAAGTAAAAACATCCGAGGAGTGCTGCTCTTTATGGCTAATATTTTCTGGTTTTTAGCGGCCCTCGGATACAAGTTAAACTTCTGCAATATAGTTGCAATTGGTAGTTGTTATTTTCTACTCTTTATGGCAAATATTTTCTGGTTTTTTGCGGCCCTCGGATACAAGTTAAACTTCTGCAATATAGTTGCAAACGGTAGTTGTTATTTTCTAATTTTCTTCTAGTGATCATTGATGTTACTAGAACAACCATTCGTGGGCTGGTCCAAATGTTACCCTTTGAGCCTTGATCTAAATATCCTCTAAGAGGCATAATGTCCGAATTAGACTCATGGGCTTAACTCTCAATGGGTATGATCTTAGATAAACATGCATCTCCATCATTTGTGGGTGTTGTGGATGTTGTGGGCCATGCAATTCATCACTTGATACTTAAAGGTTTTCTAGGGCATGCATTAATGGTACATCGATGGGCTGTTCCATGGCAAGAAATTGGTCCTCTCTTTCTATGGCTTTTGGTTCAGTGGTGACCTCTACACCCCTAATGTTGATGGTGTTTGTGTGGCCAACATTTCCAACATTACCAAAATCAATTAGTCCAGTAATCACAACATTAGCAATAGGCAAAATTTCATTTTATGCCTATTGTGGTTCGAAATTTGAACCTTCCCTATACCCTTCATTTGTCAAAAGTCAAGCAAAAGCAATTTTGCCTCTAGGTCCAAGCTTAGCATTAAACTCCTCTTCGTCAACAAATGTATACAGATTGTTAAGTTCTCAACCTCTTTGGCCTAAGACATGCACACTATTGTTGGCATCCCCAAATATGTCATTAGTGGTGTTTCCATGCATTCCACCAATTTCATGTTTGTCCAAGCCATTCATAGCGTCACCTTTGAAATCGTCCTCATCTTCATCATTTGCATTGGAATCGACATCAAACATCAAATCTTTTAACATGTTCTTTTCATGGGAGTGGTACTAGCCTCTAGGTTGTTCCCTCAAAAGTTTGCTATAAATGCATGGTAGGGTGGAACAAAAAGTAACAAGAATTCACAAATTTGAAAGTCCATTTTGGGTCCATTTCTTTTGTATTCTTTTAGCTCCAAGATGGTTTTTGTAATTAGGTAGCAATAATGCATTGATTTTATTTTTTAAAATTCCATCGAAAATTTTGCCACTGTAAAGTTCATTAATTAAAACATTTTTAATCAATCTCAACATTATTTTTATTTTTTTCAAGATGTAATGAACTTTTGAAAAAAAATGTGTTTGCTTTTCACCAAATAAAAGTCCATAGCTCATAAACTTCATTAGATATGAATCAAAACCTTTCAATCTTGATTTCGTTATTACATTTAAAAACTAAAAAGGTCCATCATAGAACCAAACCAATTCCATTGCAAAGTCCATTCACTTCATTGTTGCTAATGTTACATACCTTGATTTTCAACTTCAAAAGTCCATAGCTCCTACAATTTTATGTATTTCGCATGCCAATAAATTTCATTATGTACATATTGAAATCCATAACTTCAAAATGAGTCCCATTGAACAATTCCAATATGTGCAAAAGAATGTGGTCATAAAAATCATTAATAGGTAATAGAAAAGTGGACCGTGTTACTCCAAAATTGGTCCACCCTACCATGCATCCGCCCTTGGTGTAGATATAGACTGGAGCTACTATTTGGTTAAATGTGAGGTGATTTTGCACCTTGTTATGCAAAAATGAATATTAACTCCAATTTTGTTCACATGATGATGTTGAGTAGACTTGGGCAAGATTATGTTTAGCCATGGGTGCAAATGGGTGAATGCACACTCCAATCAAGTCCCACCATTCATGGGGAGGCATATTTAGGGAGGATGTAGGAGGAATGTCTACAAATGGTCCTCGACCCTCAACAAGGTTTGCAAAGTTTGTCAAAGCTTGCACATATGATGTTACATCAACCAACATCTTTGTAGTTCCTACTTGATTCCCTCCTTTGCATCAACATCATCATGGATCATATTGTTTCTAAGAAGATAGGGGCTGAGGAATGCCCCAACATAATGGAGGTTGGTTTTCACCATCCTCCATCGAAATTGGAATTGACTTTCAACATCACTTGCCAATTTTGGTGGTAATGAAAATGGTGGGTTACCTAATGATTGCACATGTTTCTCCAATGTTTTCATGACAAGCCATGGCTATCCCATATATGGTCCTTTTCCATCAAACTCCTTTAATGGCACCAAGACCAGCTTGACCATGTGAGTTTAATTTGCACAAAAGTCCCAAAAGACATCACACATTTTGAAAAACCTCAATCGCCTTTGATATGGCACCCCTTTGATGTGAAGTCTATAGAGAGTTGAAAAATACTAGCCGATCTAAGTTTACAATTATCTTCTCAATAGCCTCATGTGCATTAACCAATCTATCAACCATGAAAAATTTTGTGGCAAATCATGTTTCTATAGGGCATGACAATCTAAGGGTTGGCTTGTACCAACGGTAAATTGCAAGAGGCATGTGGTGCATTTGAATGAATGAAACAATTGTCTTTGCGCAGTTCAAAATACGATTTACCCATTGTTCCTTCCTCCAATATTCCAAAAGGAGGTCAAAACAATGTGCCGCACAACCTTGAAAGTATAAACTTGGGTAACGGACCCTCAAGATGTCTAATGCACTATCAATCACACATTTTGACAAATCTTCTTTGGAACTCTTCAACATTTTGTCCAAATTACATGATACAATGGTGGTTTATAAAGTATTTCGCCTTCAAAGGTAAATTTCATTGCATCAATAAAGGCCGAATGGTGAGCTACATTGAATAGGATGTTGGCCTTATAGAAGAAGGTCACTCATTTCTTGTTAAAATTTTGTTTCATGGTTGAATTCATTCCCTCTTGAAAGGTCATTTGCTTCATTTGCTAAGGTGGAAGGTTTGGCATATGAATGGGATCATCCATGCTAAACCCAAATGATGGAGGACAATCTACACCATCTACTTAAGGGTCTGCAACAGAAGAGTTGTCAAAGGAACTTGATGATTTGTCATTGTCAAGATTGGAAAGGAGGTGGACATTCAAGCATCGTCTAATGCGGCAAGGAAATTCCCACCACACCTTGCAAATAAGGCCTTCACTTAAAGCCTAGCCTTTGCACATAGGCCTAACTCCTCTTTTGCCACCCCTTTGAGGACAATAGCCCAAATGACTAAGCATCCTATCTTTACAATATATGAGTTGCAAGCCACAAAACTTGCATTGTACCTTGCTGGGTCTTGTGGTTGCCATCATCATATCAAGGCACCATGGCTCCCACATGCTGCACTTACCATCCATCTCCAATGCACTTAAAAAAACACAAGTGAAAGAGACCCCGCAACAATTGTGGATACAATTGAAGAGCACAAATTTCATCACCCTTGGACAAGCCCCATGCCTTTAATCACCAATCTAGTATGTGGTAGGGATTGTGTTCAACACAACCATAGTCCACACACCTAAAATGGGTATGAGAAAGCAAGAACTAAGAGGAATTTGAAGAGCTTTATAATTCAAAATATGGTAGGCCACCAAACACTCTATATGCAAATCAAACCGCCATAATTTATATAATCCATGATTGTGGTGATAGAAATTTAATTGTTAGACTGCAAATGTGGGTATATTGTAGATTTTGAGATTGGAGAGCGACCAAAATTCACAATAAACCAATCTATATTCAAATCAAACAAACATAGTTTATTTATTCCATGACCATAACGATCAAAAGTTGGCCACTAGTGTGTGAATGTTGGATGTCATATACTTTGATATTGAAGAATGATTGAAATTGATTATAAAATTTGGTTGCCCTATCCATGCCTGGGTTTTGAATTTCCATGTTGCCACTATGACAAGCTAAAGGCGACTGAAATTGGGTCCCCCCATCTAGGTGTGTTGGCTTGCGAAAGCAATCAAGGTGACTAAAATTGGGTCACCCCATCCAAGTGTGTTGCCTTGCAAAGGCGATCAAGGTAATCAAAATGGGGTCACCCCATTTAATTGCGTCATCTTGCGAAGGCGACCAAGGTGACTGAAATGAGGTTGTTCCATCTAGGTGTGTTGCCTTGCAAAGGCGATTGATGTGACCAAAATTCAATTGCCCCATCTAATTGTGTTGCCTTGTGAAGGCAACTGAAGTGATTAAAATGGGGTTGCCCCATTTCAGGTGTTGGGCCTTAGGAAAGCAACTGAGGCGACCAAAATTGGGTCACTTCATTCAGTTGCTAGGCCTTGGGGAGGTGATTGAAATGGGTCATGAGTTACAACCATAGTGAATTTTAGTTGCCAAACATTGGGAACTTGAAGGGTTTATAAAAGGAACATGTTAGGAACAAAAGAAAAATGAAAAAAAAATCCTTCGTCACCTTCCAAAATTTAAAAGAAAAAAATCAAAGCACCTTGAATGCATGTTTCAACTACCCATTGGCTGCATGTATTTTTTGGTTGCCAAAACTATTGGTCACCATTTTTGGCATGGGCTAATGGCAAAGGCAGAGATTAAACATGGAAGAAAAACAAAAAACAACTTCCCCCTAGCCCCCTTAGAAAAATAAATTAAGGCCTATCATTAATGCATGTTGGGCCTTCCCATTGGTTGTATGAAATTTCTATTTCCAAAATTGTTCATCACCATTTTTGGCTTGGGCTAATTACTAGGTGAGTGATTTGGAGACATAGTTAGTTCATTCAAGATAATTGGAAATTTTTTTTTCCAAAAATAAAATATTCTTCAAGATTGTTAATTTGGGTTGTTTGGTTTGTGTAATACCAATTTTTGGACAATGTTCATTACAACAATGAACTTGTGAAACCTATATTTTATTCTTAAATGCATGTGGAATTTTTACATATGAAGAATATATAATATTTTTATGTACAAAATGTTTGGTTGCCAACAATCATTCGTCTGTGATTACTAAATGAGAAACTCAAAAACATGGTAAAAATTTATTTTTCAATATAAGTCTAAATCAACCGCAATGGGGTCAAGTTGTCGCAACCCCACTTGGCAAAGTGGGAGAATGCAACTCCCACTCCCAAAAGTGGAGACTTAGAGTCCTCCGGGACTCTCAAAAACTCAGAAGACGATTTGAGGGGTCAAATCTCCTCGCATTGGTGCGCTTTTTATGTCATTGGAAAGATCTCGAAGTGTAGATGTCCAAAATGGCATCGCATGAGCCATTTGGACATCTGCAGCCCAAGTTATGGGCAAAAGAAGGGCTTGAAGTCAAACTGGCAGTTTGACTCACGACCACTAAAAGTCGGGAATCGACCTCTTCCTGACATCCGATTCAAGAGTGCAACACGGCGTTGGAAAGCTCTCGAGGAGAGCTACAGCTTTGGTTTAGACTTCATTGCGATTGGACTCTGCAGTCGGGAGATATGGACTCTCAAAGTTTCGAGATTCCAACCCGGGACAGTTTCGGGACTCCAACTTGGGAGTCCCGGGAAAAAGAGTCATTTGGATGTAGCCTCAGTGGAGAGCTGCAAAGAATACTATATGGGGGAAGGTGGTGGCTTCCCCCGAGTCCGGGCCGTGGTGAGTCTTGTGTGTCCAAGTGCCCGTGGCTTATCCCAACACCTAAGGGTGTTCCCGAATGTTAACTAACCTTCTTGTGGTTGGTTTTGGATGCAGATTCGAGCTTGATAATTTAGTCCCTCTTCCTAGTCTAATCCCGGGACTTCTAGCACGCCCCTCTACCCCTTTTTAGTGCTGGAAGTCGGGAGCGCCCCTCAAGTCCCAACTTTTCGGAACTCTACATAGTTGAACCCTCAAGTGGGTTCAACAAGGGACTTGGGAGTGCGTCACAAGTGGTCTGCTTGGGCCAACACGAGTGGGATTTTGCACATGAGGTGAAGGGCCAACAATAGAAAGTCCTTTTTTTGTTGGAACTCTTGGAGTCCATCACAGATTTGGGCATTTATGATGTGGGTTACGTGGGGGTGCATGTTTTCCAATTGGGTTGGAATTTGGGTTGAATGTGTCATCAGCCAATCCATGTTCTCACACAATTTGTTTGTGCTAAATGTTGTGCTTTGGATTCACTCCATTTAATGCAACTTCTATGTTTTGACTTAGCACCCATGCCATGGTTTGTTGACGAATACCAACTTCATGAAAAACGATGTCAATTATGTACCATGTTTAACATTCTTCATCCCCTTTGTAATCATGTGCATCTTGTTTAACATGAATGATGTCTTCCTAATTAGAGTTCCATCGTATTCCTTGGGGGTGGACTCCAGTGTGAAATTTTTTTTTTAAAAAAAAATTAAAATAACCCCCCATTATTTGGTAAAAGAAATTTTGACAGCCATTGTCTTCATCAAGGTGTAAATGTTTGACCGTGGCCACTATTTCTTTAATAGTTAATGTTCAAATGGCATTGGCACCATTTTGCGCAAGTAGACATTTCTAATCCGCCAATCTAAGGGTCAGTCTAAAACCCACATTTCAGGACTAATTAGGGTATTTGTAGGGTTGCATTCCCAACTTTTAAGCATGTATGCAATTAAATTAAACATTTGGTACAAGCATTAATGGAATGGTGCCTTGCAAGTGGGACATTAACGCTTCGTGTGCATTTGGGTGATCAAACATGGTGGATGGAACATATGTGGGTGGGCATGTTCCTAAAGCCATCCACCTTTGGGGCCAAATGGGTTAAGACATATGCAACACATAGTGCCATCATATGTGAAGCATTGTGGGATTGGCCATAAGAGTTGACAATTAGCTTCATTTTGATGGGCAAAATGTTTGGTGTTGTATTACCAATCCATATTCACATCATGGACCCAATCTATGCTTGAGTTGCCATAAGGACACCATGGGTATTCATTAGGAAAGAAAAGGTCCACCCTTAGCCATGATGTTAATTGGAACTCCTGAAGTTGGTTTGAGCATCCATATTCACCAATGGTTTTGAAATCATTGGCAATTTGGGCTTTTCGGGAAACAGACATAAGGGATGCCAACATCATCTATTGGTATTCTTTTTTTAATGTGGCATTTTGATCCAACACCATTTGATGTAATGTTTCATTAATGCGCCACTTTTTTACAAGATCTTCCATGAATTGGACCTTTGACTAATGTAAGGATTGCAATTCATCGTACACTTGTTGGTTGTATTGGTGTTTGTGATATTCATAGCACCCATGTCTTGTTTCCAACTCCTTTAGTTCCATTTCCTCAGTGGTTGTCATAGGGTTTTTCCTTCATGCATCAGAAGTTGTGAATGCTCGCAAATTAAAAATCAACCTATATAGAGATTTGGTTGTGTAAGACATCCACTTCTTGTGCATGCATGTCTTTCAAGTTTTGGATTATGCCATATGTGTTGCTTCAAATCTTCAAACGGATGCAAATGCAAGCTCTTCGATGGCATCTTGGGTTGGCAACATGATTATATCCATTGTAAGCTACAATGCAAACACATGTGGTGACAATGTCAACAATATTACCCTTTTTGCTTTGGGTGTTAACACAAGATCTACTCTAGATGAAGTAGGCTTAAGTCATCCCCTTTACAAGGGTGGCCTACAACCCTCACCACCCTTCTGCTTGTGTTAGGTGTGGGTTGTCCAATTTGTTGACGCAACTCAATCTTGTGGGGATTGATTGCATACCCATGGACTTCAATTTCCATCCCTTGGTGTTCAAGAGGACAATGTGGGACATGGATGCTATTTCATGAGCATGTGAGTGTGAGCATGAACAAATTTTTTTAGAATAGTCTTTTGACATCAACAGAATATTTGAAGAATATGATTTGAGGTGTTATTCCATTAGGTGATAATGGGTTCTTCCAAGGCCTATTTCAAAATGCAATTGATTTTCTCATCGTGGAATTTTGTTTTTAATCATTGATTCACATATAAATGAACATTGCCAACTCAAAAAGTGGAGCTTGTAGACGATAACATGTCCCACCTAGGAAAAAGCTTGAAAAAAGTGTTGGGATAAGACCCCATAACCAACTTTACATAGTTTTTTTTTTACCTTAATACTTATCCGTATTGACCTAACCTTGAGAGCTGAAATTTCAAGTAGTTTTTAACCTTAATACTTATCCCTATTGACCTAACCTTGAGAAATGAAATTTCAAGCCACGGTAAAGGATGTCCTATCACTCATTTTTCAATTGATTATTATGCCCATCATCCTTGGGGACTAAAGTTTAGGAACTTGTTCTCATTTGTTACACATTCAAATTTGTTCCCGGCCACACATGACTTTTGTTACAATTGTGAGAG
>Ga0116229_10014033_pt1 | contig 11202 bp, 9 predicted proteins | sample S1TSphgellanicum_3_FD_87313 | JGI IMG/M metagenome (GOLD analysis project Ga0116229, IMG submission 87313) | Host-associated microbial communities from peat moss isolated from Minnesota, USA - S1T2_Fc - Sphagnum magellanicum MG | ecosystem: Host-associated > Plants > Peat moss > Unclassified... | reverse complement strand
GCGCAAACCCGTAATCATGCGCGGTCCCCGCAATCGCTACCTGCAGCGGGGCATTGATGGAGGCAACAAAATTGCCCAGCTGGTACACAAACCCCGGAAACGTCCCCCGAATTTCCGCCGGCGACAGCTCATTAAGATGCACCGGCACAACCCCCCAGGCGCCTTGAACCGCAAACTGCATCAAAAATGCAGAAGCGGCGATAACGCCCGGCGTGGTGCCATGCGACCAAAAATATAGCACGATAAGCGATAGCACGCAGGCCGCCGCAATCGCATAGCGCCGGCCAATCCGCTGGCTCAGCAACCCAAAGGCAATCCCGCCCAGCATGGCGCCCAGATTATACAGCAGCACAATATTGGTGAGCACAGGATGCGGCAGCCCCACCTGCTTGGCCAGATAAAGTTTCGGGTAAATATCCTGCGTGCCATGCGAGAAAAAATTGAACGCGGCCATCATCACCACCGCATAGATCGCCAGCTTGCCGTTCTTGCGCAAAATCTCGACCGCCGAAATTTTTGGCCCTGTCTTGATTTTCTGAAAAGCCGGACTTTCCTCAACGCCTGAGTTGATGAAGAAAATCAGCAGCGCCGGCGCCGCACCCACAAAAAACATCCCCCGCCAGCCAATATACTGGAAGGCGAAACCGAACAGCAAAGTCGCCAGAAAATACCCCATCGGGTAGCCGGCCTGCAGCAGGCCGGAAACCCAGCCGCGCCAACGGTCCGGTATGGTTTCCATGGCCAGCGAACTGCCCACCCCCCACTCACCGCCCATGGCAATGCCGAACAGCGTACGGATGACCAGGAATGACACGAAAGACCAGGCAAAACCGCTCGCCATTTCAAAGAACGAATATAGCAGCACCACCAGCATGAGGATCGGCTTGCGCCCATATTTATCCGCCAGCCGCCCGAAAAAGAACGCGCCCACGGCGCGGGTGGCCAAAGTGAGCGTGATGGCAAAAGTAATGGATGAAACGCTGACCCCAAAGGTTTTGGCGACATCATCAAACGTGAAAATCAGGATAAAAAAGTCGAACGCATCAAGGGTCCAGCTCAAAAACGCCGCAATCACCACGTTGCGCGCACGGCTCAAATTCTCAACAGTTCCCGACATTTTTGTTCCCCCCAGCATTCCACAGCGTTCCTGTCCCAGATAACGGAATCCGCGCGAATTTGGAAAGAGGCCGGCCAGACATGGCAGGTATTTTCTGACGGCTGGAGACTGACCGCTGCAAACTGGTCGGAGTGAGAGGATTCGAACCTCCGGCCCCTGCGTTCCGAACACAGTACTCTAACCAGGCTGAGCTACACTCCGATGCCGCTCCTATAGCGGAGAGCGGTAGGCCGCGGCAAGGTCTTGGTTGCCGAACCGCGATTGATTGAAAAATAGCAGATTATGTATAATTCGATTTTTATTTAATTTTTAGGCTTATTTTTTATTCAGGCTTGGCCTTATGCGCGGGTCGGGATGACAGCCGAAAAACAAAAAATCCCATGATATCAATTATTCCTGGCCATAATTAAACCGTATATGTTAAGAACGTCGGTAATGTGCAGGTTGTGTAACCTTGGGGCCCAGCATCTGGGCCGCCGGCGTTTTGGCCGGGCCTTGCTGGGCGTGGGCGCCGTTGCCGCGATGGGCGCATCCTTGCCAGCCCGGGCGTCCGTCCGCCGGCCATTGATCATGCTCGACCCCGGCCATGGCGGCCACGACCCCGGCGCAATCGCCCCGGACGGGGTTTTTGAGAAATCAATCACCCTCATCGCCGCCTTCGCGCTGCGCCAAAAGCTGCAGCAAACCGGCCGCTACCGCGTGGCCATGACCCGCCATGATGACCGGTTCATCGCCCTGGAAGACCGGGTGGCGGCATCCGTGGCGGCGCAAGCGGATTTGTTCATCGCCATGCATTGCGACCATCTCCCCACGGCCGATCTGCGCGGCGCCAGCATTTTTACCCTATCCGCCGACGCCTCGGACGGCCTGGCCGCCTCGCTCGCCAGCGATGAAAACGCCGCGGACCGCTTCGCCGGCGCCAACATCGCCGGCGTCTCGCCACACGTGGCCAGCATTCTGGCCAGCCTGGAAACCCGCGCCACGCGGATCGGCTCCGCAACCTTTGCCCAGGATATCCAGGAATCATTCCAAGGCACGGTGCCGCTATTGCCAGACCCCATGCGCAGCGCCAACTTCGCCGTCCTGCGCGATCCCTCCACCCCAAGCACCCTGCTGGAAATGGGCTGCCTAACAAACCCCATGGACGAAAAACTACTCACCAGCCCAGCGCACCGCGCCGAAATGGCAACCCGGCTAACAGATGCAATCGATCTGTATTTTCAGGATTACCGCGGCTAGGCCGGCCCTGAAATAAGCAAGGCCAAGGGGCTCTGCCCCATCTCGGGGCTTGCGATGCCTTTGGCATCGGTCCCTCGATCCCCGCCAAAGGCTGAGCCTTTGGAATCCTTTAATAAGGTTTTTGAAGAGTGGCCGTTCTGGTCGTGAAAACGCCCGTCCAGGGGGGTGCGGAGCCCTCCTGGCCTTGCTTCCTCCAAGCCCGCGCGGTAGACCGCGCGGGCCGGCACCCCTGGAGGCCGGCTTTTGGTGTTTATAGGAGCTGAGAGATGGCCAGTTTTGAAACGATTGAGGCCTCGACACGCAGCGCGGCCGGCAAGGGGGTGGCGCGTGCGACGAGGCGTGAGGGCATGGTGCCCGGCGTTATTTATGGCGCGAAGCAGGAGCCCACGCTGATCAAGCTGGACCCGCGGGTTGTGCTGCGGGAGCTGAAGCGCGGCGGCTGGCGCTCGCGCCTGTTTGAAATTCAACTGGGCGAGCACCGCACCCGCGCCTTGATGCGCGACGTGCAGTTTCACCCGGTGACCGACAAGCCCGAGCATGTGGATTTCCAGCGCCTCGCCGCTGGCGAGCGCATCCGGGTCTCGGTGCAGGTGGTGTTCCTGAACGACAATATTTCTCCGGGCATCAAGCGCGGCGGTGTGTTGAACGTGGTGCGCCACACCGTTGAAGTGGCTTGCGACCCGGACAGCATTCCCGAGAAATTTGAAGCCGATCTCGGCACGCTGGAGATCAACGACAATATTCGCTGGTCCAACCTCATCGGCACGGGCGACACGCGGCCGACGATTTTGGACCGCGATTTTGTCATCGCCACCGTCGCCCCGCCGACGGTGACCGCCGACGCCCTGGCCGAAGACGCCGCCGCGGCCGCCGCGGCCCCGGCCGCCGCCAAGGGTGGCAAAGCGCCGGCCAAAGGTGCCGCCCCCGCGAAGGGCGCCGCCCCCGCAAAGGCCGCTCCGGCAGCCAAGCCCGCCGCGAAGAAGAAGTAACCTCCGCCGTATACACCGTCATTCCCGCGCAAGCGGGAATCTTCTTTGTCAGCGTACGCGCCTATCCCAACGCGGGATGGCCGGGCTTGACCCGGCCATCCACGCCCTTCTATCCGAAACGCGGGTTCCCCCATGTCGAACGCACCCGGCCCTTCACACCTCCTCTGGACCGGCCTCGGCAACCCGGAACCCGGCATGGCCCGCAACCGCCACAATATCGGTTTCATGGCGATGGACACGATCGCCATCCGCCACGGCTTTTCGCCTTGGCGCCAGCGTTTTAAGGGTTTGGCGGCGGAAGGCATAATCGCGGGCCAAAAGATTATTGCCTTGAAACCAATGACTTACATGAACGCTTCGGGTGAATCCGTGCAGCCGGCCGCCGCCTTCTTCAAAATCCCGCCAGCCGCCGTAACGGTTTTCCATGACGAGCTGGATCTCGCGCCCGGCAAAGTGCGCGTCAAAATCGGCGGCGGTGCGGCCGGCCATAACGGCTTGCGCAGCATCGCCCAAAACCTTGGCACGCCGGATTTCTGGCGGGTGCGCTTAGGCATCGGCCATCCCGGCGACAAAAACCGCGTTCTAGGCTACGTGCTGGGCGATTTTGCCAAGGAAGACATGCCCTGGCTGCTGCCATGCCTTGACGCGGTGGCGAATGAGGCGGCTTTGCTGACCAGCAACAAACCAGATGAATTCATGTCCCGCGTGGCTGCCGCCACCAAGGGAGCGGAGCAAAAAAATGGGCTTTAACTGCGGCATTGTCGGGCTGCCGTATGTCGGCAAATCCACGCTTTTTAACGCGCTCACGGCAACCGTCGCCGCGCAGGCGGCCAATTACCCGTTCTGCACCATCGAGCCGAATATCGGCCGCGTCGCGGTGCCGGATAAGCGGATGGACGCGCTGGCCGTTATCGGCAAATCGATCAAAATCGTCCCCACCAGCCTGGAATTCGTGGACATTGCCGGCCTGGTCCGCGGCGCCTCCAAGGGCGAGGGGCTGGGCAACCAGTTTTTAGCGAACATCCGGGAAGTGGACGCCATCGTCCATGTTCTGCGCTGTTTTGAAGATGACGACGTGACCCATGTGGAAGGCAGCGTCGACCCCATCCGCGATGCCGAGACGGTGGAAACCGAGCTGATGCTGGCGGATTTGGATTCTTTGCAAAAACGCCTCCCCGCCTTGCAGAAAAAAGCCAAGGGCAATGACCGCAACGCCGCCGCCGATGTGGCGTTGATGGAACCCATCCTCGCCGCCCTGGAATCCGGCCAGCCCGCCCGCACCGCGATTCCGGCCGGGGAAGCCGAGGCGGCCAAGCGCCTCAACCTGCTCACCGCCAAGCCGGTACTGTATGTCTGCAATGTCGAGGAAGCCAGTGCCGCCACCGGCAACCCCCAATCCGCCCGCGTCGCCGAAATGGCGAAGGCCCAGGGTGCCGCCTATGTGGTTGTTTCCGCGGCAATCGAATCCGAAGTCAGCCAGTTGCCAGAGGAAGACCGCGCCGGATTTCTGGCCGATCTTGGGCTGGAAGATTCCGGCCTGGACCGCGTCATCCGCGCCGGTTATTCGCTCCTCGGCCTCATCACCTATTTTACGGTGGGGCCCAAGGAAACCCGCGCCTGGACGATTATAAAGGGCACCAAGGCGCCGGGTGCGGCCGGTGTCATCCACGGCGATTTCGAGCGCGGTTTTATCGCCTGCGAAACCACCGCCTATGAAGATTACGTGGCCTATAAAGGCGAAGCCGGCGCCCGCGAGGCCGGAAAACTGCGCATCGAAGGCCGCGATTACGTGGTGAAGGACGGCGATGTTCTGCTGTTCAGGTTCAACGTTTAGAGCGCGATCGTTTGAGGTTCACGCGGCCGCGCGAGCCGAAAACGTGAATCGCCCTCGGCAAAAAAGCCTGGAGCATGATCGCGCTTGAAGCGATCCTGCTCCAGGTCTAGCCTGCGGCGATGAAAATCGCCCTGTACCAAGGCCCCGGCCGGCTCAACGATGTTGAAGGCGCGTTCACGCAAATGGCCGAACTCGCCGGCCGCGCCAAAGCCAACGGCGCGGATTTGCTCCTCCTCCCGGAAATGTATCTTTCCGGCTACAATATTGGCCTGTCCAACGCCCGCAAAGCCGCCATCACGACCGATGGGCCAGACATGGCGCGCGCCGGCAAAATCGCCGAAACCAACAACATCGCCCTCGCCTTCGGCTACCCCGAACTTGTGGGCGAGGATGTCGCCAATGCCGTCATCCTCATCGCGCCGTCCGGAAAAATTTTGCTCAATTACCGCAAATCCCATCTGTTCGGCGCAACCGATCGCGGCATGTTCAAATCCATCGGTTCGGAATTCGGCCTGGCGGCGTTGAACGGCTTCAAAATCGGCCTGCTCATCTGCTACGACATCGAATTCCCTGAACCCGCCCGCCGCCACGCTCTGGCCGGCGCGGACATTCTGCTGGTCCCCACCGCGCAAATGGAACCCTACGAGCAGGTCGCCAAACACGTCATCCCCGCCCGCGCCTATGAAAACCAGGTTTATGTCGCCTACGCGAATCATTCGGGGTCCGATGACGGTTTCAACTATATCGGCCTCTCCAGCATTTGCGGCCCGGACGGCGCGGTCCTGGCCGCCGCCGGCCGGGGCGAAGAACTCATCTACGCCGTCTGCGACGCCGCCCACCAATCCAAGGTGCGCCAAACCGATCCCCTATTCGCCGACCGCCGCCCCGAACTCTACGGCCCGCTCGCCAAAGCCCCATACTGAAGCCCCCAAGCAGGCCAGTTAAGACGCCCCCATCCTAAAGCCGATCAAGCTGCAGGATTGATCGGTTTTTGCTTGACAAAACCCGTCCGAACAAAATAAATGGTTATGAACCATGACTAATAAGCATGTCCGAGGAAAAAACGCCTTCTCATAATCGCCTTTCCGCGTCCTATATGTAGCCTTCAAAACCAATAACGCCGCCAAGAAAACTCAGGAACCATCCCATGCACACCGCACGCACCCGCATCGGCATCATCGGCGCCGGCCCCGCCGGGCTTATGCTTTCGCACCTCCTCCACCTCGCCGGCATCGACAATGTGATCCTGGAAAACCGCTCCCGGGACTATGTTGAAAACCGCATCCGCGCCGGCATTCTGGAATACGAAGTCGCCGAATTAATGCGCCAGACCGGCATCGGCGCGCGCATGGACCGCGAAGGCAGCCGCCATGATGGCACGAATTTTTTGGTGGACGGCCAGCTAACCCATATCGATTTCCACAAACTCACCGGCAAGCATGTGATGCTGTATAGCCAGCACGAAGTGGTCCGCGACCTCATCGCCGCCCGCCTCGCGGCCCACGGCGAAATCGTTTTCGAAGTTTCAGACGCTGCCGTGCATGATTTTTCCACGGACAAGCCTTACATCACGTATAAACATGCCGGGGCCGATCATAGACTGGATTGCGACATCATTGCCGGCTGCGATGGTTTTCACGGCATTTGCCGTCCCGCCTTTCCGGACAACATGATTGTTGAATACGACCGTGAATATCCGTTCGGCTGGCTCGGCATCCTGGCCGAAGCCCCGCCCTCGCATGAAGAGCTTATCTACGCCAGCCACAAAAACGGTTTTGCGCTGCTTTCCATGCGCTCCCCCACCATTTCCCGCCTCTATTTGCAAAGCGCGCCCGATGAGCCGCTGGAAAACTGGCCCGATGAGCGCATCTGGGAAGAACTGGCAATCCGCCTGGGCCATGAAGGCTTTTCCCTCAATACCGGCAAAATTTTCCAAAAAGGCGTCACCGCCATGCGCTCCTATGTCGCGGAGCCGATGCAAACTGGCCGGCTTTTCCTGGCGGGCGATGCCGCCCATATCGTGCCGCCAACAGGCGCGAAGGGCCTCAACTCCGCCATCGCGGATGTTGCCATTCTCGCCCGCGCCATCGAAAGCTATATCAAGCGCCAGGACGACACGGCGCTGACCAACTACACCGCCACCTGCCTGCGCCGAATCTGGAAGATCGAGCGTTTCTCCTGGTGGATGACCTCGATGATGCATAAATTCGACAACCACGCGGCGTTTGATAAGCGCATGCAGACCGCCGAACTCGACTACATCATGAATTCTCCCGCCGGCCAGGTGACGCTCGCCGAAAACTATGTCGGCCTACCTCTGTACTAACCTCCTCCGTCATTCCCGCGAAAGCGGGAATCTTCTTCCGGCCATCCGAGGAACCGCCAAATGTTCATAAAGGTCAAAGACCTCGCCATCCACGTCCTCATCGAAGGCCCGCCCGGCGCCCCCCCGCTGGTGCTGCTCCACTCCCTCGGCACCAATTCCCATATCTGGGATTCGCAAGCGGCCGAATTGTCGCGGTCCTTCCGCGTCATCCGCCCCGACCTACGCGGCCATGGTTTAACCACCTGCACCCCCGGCCCCTACAGCATGGCGCTGTTTTCGGATGATCTCGCCGCCCTGCTGACGGCGCTAAAAATCAACCAATTCCACCTGGGCGGCATCTCCATCGGCGGCCTCATCGCCCAAAGTTTTGCGGCCGCCCATCCCGGCCGCGTCGCCTCTCTCATGCTGGTGGACACGGCCCTTGCCATCCCCCCCGCCCAATCCTGGACAGACCGCGCCGCGAAAGTCCGCGCCGAGGGCATTGGCTCAATCGCGGATGCCGTCCTCGCCCGCTGGGTGACGCAATCGTTTATGGACGCACCGGAAACCCACGGCCTGCGCGAAATGCTCCTGCGCACGCCCGCCGAAGGCTATGCCGCGTCGGCCGAAGCCATCGCCGCCGCCGATTTCGCCGCTACGACGAACACGCTGCAAATCCCGACCCTGATTGTTGTGGGAGACCAGGATCAGGCAACCCCGGTCGCCTCGGCACAAGCGCTCAACGCCGCGATTGAGGGCTCATCGCTCACCATCATCGAAGACGCCGCGCATATCCCCACCGTTGAAAAACCCGCTGAAATCACCGCAGCCCTCAGCCAGTTCCTCAGCCCCGCCGTTACCGATTATTGGGAAGCCGGGATGAATGTGCGCAAACAAGTTCTGGGCGAAGCCCATGTCGCCCGCGCCAGCGCCAATGCCACGGATTTTGACCGGGAATTTCAGGCTTTTATCACCCGCACCGCCTGGGGTTCCGTCTGGTCCCGGCCCGGCCTGGACCGCCGCACCCGCTCTCTCGTCACGCTCAGCATCCTGGGCGCCCTAGGCCGCGAGGAAGAGCTGAAACTGCATTTGCGCGCCACCAAAAACACCGGCGCCACGCCGGCGGATGTCGCAGAAATGCTCATGCATGTCGCCGTCTATGCCGGCGTTCCTGCCGCCAACTCCGCCTTTCGCATCGCCAAGGAAATTTTTGGAGAAATCTATTCATGAGCGAAGTTTTGGACCCGTTCCGGCCCTACGCGCCCGGTAGCCAGCCGGACAACAATACGCCAACGTATCGCAGTACCGAATTCCGCCACCCGACGCGGCCCTTGCTGAAAATCCCGCAAACCATCACGGAACTTTCAGGCCCGCAATTCTCGCAAAATCACTTTCCCCCTACCGACAACATCGCGGTGAACGGGGGCAAGGAAGCGCTTGGCGAGCGCATCATCGTTGAAGGCCATGTGCGCGATGAAGATGGCCGCCCCATTCCGCACACCATGGTGGAAATCTGGCAGGCCAATGCCGCCGGCCGCTATAACCATGAGCGCGACCAGCACGACGCCCCGCTCGACCCGGATTTCAAGGGCATCGGCCGGGTTTTCACGAATGAGACTGGCGCCTACCGCTTTATCACCATCAAGCCTGGCGCCTATCCTTGGGGCAACCACGCCAATGCCTGGCGCCCCAACCATATCCATTTTTCCCTCTTCGGCCCCGGCTACGCCTCACGGCTGATCACCCAAATGTATTTTCCGGGCGATCCGCTGCTTCCGCTGGACCCGATTTTTCTGGCCACCGCCGACGAAGCCGCCCGCAACCGGCTGGTCTCAACGTTTGACCTTTCCATCACCAAACCCAACTGGGCGCTCGGCTACCGCTTCGACATTTTTCTCCGCGGCCGCCAGGCCACGCCGATGGAGGAGGACCAAAAACATGCACACCACCACTAGCCAGACCATCGGCCCTTACTGGCATTTGCTTGAGGATAAATCTTGGGCGGACCTCACCCGTTTTGGGGCCGAGGGCGAGGTTATAACCATCACCGGCGCCGTGCATGACGGGGCGGGCAAGCCGCTGGCGGATGCCTGCGTCGAGATTTGGCAGTCATCGCCGCCCGCCGCCGAAAACTTTCCGGGGTTTGGCCGTGCGGCGACCAATGATGCCGGCCAATTTTCCTTCAAAACCCTAAAACCCGGCCCGGTTCCCGGCCCCGGAAATTCCCTGCAAGCGCCGCATCTGGCCATGACCATTCTGGCCCGCGGCCTGCTGTTTCACCTCAGCACCCGGCTCTATTTTGACGGCGATCCCGCCAATGAAAACGATCCCATATTGGGCCTGATCGACGAAACCCGGCGCGGCACCCTCATCGCCCGCGAGACAGGCGCAAAAATCTGGCACCTGGATATAAACTTGCAGGGTGCCAACGAAACGGTGTTCTTTGACATTTAACCCAACCCCACCCCGTCGCGTCCGCCCACCCCGTCATTCCCGCGAAAGCGGGAATCTTCTTAAACCGGTAGAACGGGAAGAAAAAGGAAACTGCCATGGCTGAAGCCTTCATCTGCGATTACGTCCGCACCCCCATTGGCCGCTACGCAGGCGCACTCCGCGATGTCCGCGCCGATGATTTGGCCGCCCATCCCTTACGCGTGCTGATGTCCCGCCATCCGGACCTGGACTGGGAAGCGGTGGAAGACGTGATTTTCGGCTGCGCCAACCAGGCCGGCGAGGACAACCGCAACATCGCCCGAATGGCCGTTCTGCTCGCCGGCCTGCCCGTCTCCGTCCCCGGCTCCACCATCAACCGCCTTTGCGGCTCGGGGCTGGACGCGCTGGGCACCGCCGCCCGCGCCATCCGCGCCGGCGACACGCATTTGATGATCGCCGGCGGTGCCGAAAGCATGACTCGCGCCCCCTTCGTGATGCCCAAAGCCGCCGAAGCCTTTGGCCGCGCCAACGAAGTCCATGACACGACCATCGGCTGGCGTTTTGTGAACAAGCTGATGAAGGCCCAGTACGGCGTGGATTCCATGCCGGAAACAGGTGAAAACGTCGCCGAGGATTTTCAAATCACCCGCGCCGACCAGGATTTGTTCGCCTATCGCAGCCAGCAAAAATGCGCCGCCGCCCAGGCTTCGGGGTTTTTCACCCGCGAAATCGCCCCCATCACCATCCCTGGCCGCAAGGGCGAAACCGTGGTGGACCGCGACGAACATCCCCGTGCCGATACAACGTTGGAAGGCCTGGCCAAGCTGAAAACGCCGTTCCGCAACCCCGGCACCGTTACCGCCGGCAATGCGTCCGGCGTCAATGACGGCGCCGCGGCGCTGATCATTGCCAGTGAAGCCGCCGCCAAAAAACATGGCCTCACCCCGCGAGGCCGTATCGTCGCCATGGCCACCGCCGGCGTCCCGCCCCGCATCATGGGCATGGGGCCGCTCCCCGCCACCCAAAAATTATTGGCAAAGACCGGGTTTGAGATGCGCGACATTGACGTTCTGGAACTCAACGAGGCCTTCGCGTCCCAGGCCCTCGCCGTCACCCGCCAGCTTGGCCTTGCGGATGAAGACCCGCGCATCAACCCGCATGGCGGCGCCATCGCCATCGGCCACCCGCTCGGCTGCTCCGGTGCCCGCATCGCCATGACGGCGCTGAACGCGCTGGAAACCCATGGCGGCAAGCGCGCCATCGCCACAATGTGCATCGGCGTCGG
>Ga0116229_10014032_pt1 | contig 11203 bp, 9 predicted proteins | sample S1TSphgellanicum_3_FD_87313 | JGI IMG/M metagenome (GOLD analysis project Ga0116229, IMG submission 87313) | Host-associated microbial communities from peat moss isolated from Minnesota, USA - S1T2_Fc - Sphagnum magellanicum MG | ecosystem: Host-associated > Plants > Peat moss > Unclassified... | reverse complement strand
CGGGCGAGATCCTTGAGTTTACCGAGCGCTGGGAAAATCGCGCGCCGGTGGTGATCGTGCCGACGATGTACTACGCCACGCCGACAGAGACCTATCGCCGCGCCGGCGTCTCCGCTGTGATTTGGGCCAACCATCTCTTGCGGTCTTCGATCTCGGCCATGCGGGCCACGGCCGCACGGATACGGGAGGATGAGGCTCTGATCGAGGTCGAGGGCCGGATCGCCAGCGTTAAAGACATATTCCGCCTGACCGCGAACGAGGAGCTCCTGGACGCCGAACGCCGCTATCTGCCGGCGGCCGGGCCGATGCGCGCCATCATCCTGGCCGCCACCCAGGGAGAGGTCGGCGAGCAGCCCAAATGCTTGGCCGACATCCGCGGCCGTTCGCTGATCCGCCGCCAGATGGAGAGCTTCGCAGCCAGCGGGGTGCATCAGGTCAGTATTGTGCGCGGCTATCGCAAAGCATCCGTGGCGCCGATCGGCGCCGAGCTCTTTGACAACGACCGTTACGCGGACACAGGCGAGGTCTTTTCTCTGGCCCAAGCCCAAAGCCGCCTAACGGGCGAGGTCGTTGTCGCCTACGGCGACATCCTGTTTCGCAATTACATCCTGGCCGGTCTGCTCGCGGCGCCGGGAGAGATTGTCATCGGGGTCGATTGCCTTGCACGCTTCAGCAAGGGCGATGGTCGCCCGCGCGATCTTGTGGCAGGAAACCGGCCCCTCGCCGCCGACTATCTCGACGAACCTGCACCCGAACTTGTTCGGATTGCCGCGGACGTGTCGGGCGACGACTTGGCCGGCCAGTGGATCGGTTTGGCGCGCTTCGGCGCGCAGGGCGCACAATGGCTTTGCGAAGAAATCGACCGGCTTCGCGCTGAGGGCTTGATCGAGACCGCCGACATGCCGCTGCTGTTGACCCGGCTCGCCGCTCGGCATCCGGTCAATCTGCACGTCTTCTCTGGTCACTGGCTGGACGTGAACACCGTGCCTGATCTGGCCGAAGCGAGAAACTTCACCTGAGACGGATCGTGACATAGCCTTCCGATGATACGCGCAGAGGACTTTCTGGAAGCTGCAGCCCTCGCCGGTTTTGATTTTTACACCGGTGTGCCTTGCAGCTTCCTGACCCCGCTGATCAACGGGGTCTTGTCGGACCACGCCCTAAACTATGTGGGCGCGACCAGCGAGGGCGAGGCGGTCGCCATCGCCGCCGGGGCCTGGCTGGCCGGACGCACCACCGTCGTCATGTGCCAGAACTCGGGCCTCGGCAATGCGGTCAACCCCCTGACGTCGCTGAACGCGCCCTTCCGCATCCCGACCCTTTTCATCACGACCTGGCGCGGCGAACCAGGTCTGAACGACGAACCGCAGCATGAGATGATGGGCTTAATCACCCATGATCTCCTTCACCTGATCGGCGCGCCCCCGGCCGCCTTCCCCAATACACCGGACCAGCTCGGGGAGGCCTTCGCCGCTGCAACGCGCACAATGGCCGAGACGGGCAGGCCCACAGCCTGGGTCATGCGCAAGGGCGACGTTGAGGACGCGCCCCTCAACCCACAGGCTTTGCTTCCTGCGCCGCCTGGCCGACGCGACCGGTTCGAGCGAGGGGGCGAGCGGCCTAGCCGGGCAGCCAGCCTCCTCGCCTTCCTGGACGCGGTCGACCCCGAGGCGGCTGTGATCGCCACGACTGGAAAATGCGGCCGCGAGCTCTACACCCTCGCCGATCGCGAACAGCACCTCTACCAGGTCGGCTCCATGGGCTGCGCCTCCGGCATGGCCCTCGGCCTGGCCTTGAACACTCCAAGGCCAGTGATCGTGGTGGACGGCGACGGCGCCGCTTTGATGAAACTCGGCGCCTTCGCCACCATCGGCGCCCATCGGCCGACGAAGCTTACCCACATTCTGCTCGACAATGGCGTACACGACTCAACCGGCGGCCAGGCGACGGTCAGCCCGGGCGTCGATTTTGCGGCGATCGCCCTCGCCTGCGGCTATAGCTACGCCGCCTCCTGCGATAGCCTGCAAGGGTTGGGCGCCGCTCTAAAGACGGCGCATACGCTGAGGGGCCCAAGACTGATCCACCTCAGAATTGCTCCAGGTTCAATGGAGACGCTGGGGAGGCCCAAGATCGCGCCCGCCGACGTGGCGCAACGTTTCAAAGCCTTCGTCTCGCGCCCAATGCCCGCAGCACAGCCATGACCCAGAAGCTGTTCACCCCGGGGCCCTTAACCACCGACGTGCGCGTGCGACGGGCCATGCAATCGGATTGGGGCTCGCGCGACACCGCTTTCGTCGCCCTGACCGCCGAATTGCGCCGCCGGCTGATCGAGCTCGCGAACGGCGCCGCACGCCATACCGCCGTTCCCTTGCAGGGGAGCGGCACCTTCATTCTTGAAGCGGCGCTCGGCACGCTCCTGGACAAGGAGCACAAGCTCTTAGTCCTGATCAACGGCGCCTATGGACGGCGCATGGCGGAGATCGCCCGGCGCCTCGGACTGACCCACACGACCCTCGAGCATTGGGAACATCAGCCGGTCGATGTGGATGCGCTTGCAGCAGAGCTGGAGAAGGATAGCACGATCACGCACGTAAGCCTCGTGCACGTCGAAACCACCACGGGGCTCGTCAATCCCCTCGAAGCCGTGGCCGAAGCGGTTAAGACCGCGGGGCGCTTGTTGTTGGTCGACGCGATGGCGAGCTTTGGCGCCCTTCCCATCGATCTTGCGACCACAAAAATCGCCGCTGTGCTGGCCTCGAGCAATAAAGCCCTCGAAGGGCCGCCTGGTCTCGCCTTCGCCCTGATCGACCGAGAGGTCCTCGGCGACGCTGAGGCGCGCAACCCCTCCTTATCGTTCGATCTCTACGCGCAGTGGCGCGGCTTCGAAGCGGACGGCCAGTGGCGCTTCACCCCACCGGTGCAGATCGTCGCTGGCCTCGTCGAAGCCTTGCGTCTGTTAGACGAAGAGGGTGGTCCGGTCGCACGCTTTGAACGCTATCGCCGCCGGTTTGATCGCCTCGCCAAGGGCCTCGAGCGCAGCGGTTACCGCCTTTATCTCGAGCGCGCTGTCCAATCTCCGATCATCGCGACCTTTGTTCCTCCGCCCGGCCGCCCGTTCGACTTTACCGGGCTTTACGAGCGACTGGCGGCGCGTGATCTTGTGATTTACCCAGGAAAGCTTACAGATGCTGTCACCTTCCGCATCGGCTGCATCGGGGCCTTAGAGGACAGGGACTTCGACGAGCTCGTGAACACCATCGCCGAGCTTTAGGTCAAGCGCCCTATTCCGCAGGCCCCGCGAAGACGTTTGTCGCGAGTTTGCGCTTCAGTCCAGCGAGCCGATGCAAGAAGAGTAAAAGGAACCCGCCCGTGCCGACGGCCGCCAGGACCGTCGCGCCAAGACGAACGTCGACAGGAAGCCAGAGCAGCGGTCCCAGAACATAGAGGGCGTCATCGGCGTCAAAGCCCCACCGGCTGGCCAGGATCTTGCCGTCTTCGGACTGGCTGTCAAAGGCCTCGGCCACGTGGCTTAAGATGAGCTGGCTAATGCAGGCGATTACGCCACAGCCGACAGCAATCCAGTTCAACGGGTGAGGCGCGCCGCGCAGGCTTAAGCCCAGCGCGAGAAAGTAGAGCGAACTCAGAGCCGTATCGACAAAACAGTCGAACCTGTGGCCGCCGGGCGTGCACATATTCCCAAGCCGGGCCACCTCCCCGTCGAGCCGGTCAAGCAGGCAGGCGAAGAGCCAAGCGAAACCGGCGCCGATCTCAGCGGACGGCGAGCCCGATGCGATGGCGACGACCGTCGCGAGGCCGACGATGAGATGAAGGGCGGTGATCTGGTTCGGTGTGACGCCGAGACGGATCAGGGGGCGCGCCAGGGGCCGCACCAACAAATGGCTCCAGGAAGTTCCCACGCGCAGACCCATCCTATGTCGTCAAACCGACATATGTTTACTCTAGAGACAGAAGTCACGCGCGCACCGGATAAATCTCGATCGCCAGCGCCTGGCAAAACCGTCTGAAACCGCGCCTGCCCTCAGATATAGCGCCCTGAGCGGGATGGTCTTGCGGGCGGATGGGGTATGACGATCCGCGTTACAACCAGGTGCTGTCTCTGCAGCCTGGTTAGCCGGATAGGGCTAAGCTGGAGGCTTCGCCGAACTCGATCTTGAGCGCTTCAAGACACCGTGAGTGGGGACGGCCCCCCAACGCCATCCCGGCGCCCGAGATACCTCCGAACGCATCTGGAGCGCGTGTTGACCAACACCCTTCACGAAACCAATCTGGTGTTATGGTCCAATCAAGGGTCCACAGGAGTTTCTGTGGAAATCCCGGTGTCGGAGGCTAAGGCGCAGCTGACCGATCTCCTGCGCCGCGCCGAGCGGGGCGAGAATATTGTCAGAGCGATTGTTGTCGCGAAGGCCAGAACTTATCCTTAACCCCCGACTAGGGGCGGCGCCCTAGGGAGTTCTGCGTAGGCAGGTTTACCAAATCCGGCCGCGGGACCGAGGTCCAGCGCCAACGCCCATTGACGCTCGGAACTGTCACCACGATGGGTGACGCCTGCTTAAGGATCGGTCGGCTCGAGCCGGCAGCGCCGCGCCTTTCCGGAGAAATGCGAGCTTGTGGTCGGCAGGTGTTGGTTCAAAAACACCCGCACGTCGCTACAGACGAGGACAATTCCCTGAGCGCGCGTAAAGCTCCTGAACCGTTCGAGCTCATCCGCGGACATAGGCGAGATCAGTTCCGCATCGACGAGGATCGAGGAGGATTCTGGCAGGCTGCTGGTGAAGAGCAGCAGGCTCTGTCTACCCTCGAGCTGACCAAGCGCCGCATGGATGGCGCGAAGTTCAACGTTGACGTGGCGGCGGACCAAGGCGGGATCGCTTGAGATAGAGGGCTGCGCCCGCGCGCCCCAAGCGCAAAGGAGCGCAAAGAACGCTGTGAAGCCGGCCTTAGCTCTCTGCTCCATCTGTCCTCGCCCGACCGTGCCCGCCCGGGCCGGCGCTGACGCGCACGGCCGGATCTGGTGCATAGACGGCGGCGGGACGGAAAGGGGGCCAGGGGGCGTCCCACCGAAGCTTCGTACGTACCGCAGCCCCTCGGCTAATGAGACCGCTTGGCCCTCGCCCCCGGCTCCAACGCAGGGTCTGGCCGACAATACCGCGTCTCGCTTGCGACGACGTCGCCGCTAGCCTCTTGTAGGAACAAACCGTTGGGGTCGGCCTTTTCAGCCAGCTCAGCACTGCGCCGGTGAAACGCCTTTAGCTGCGCACAGCCTTCCTCGCGCAATCCATGCTTGACCTCGACTTCGCCCAGGAAAGCGATGTCGATAATCAGATCGCGCAGCCATTGATTCTCCGTCGGGTGCGCAGCCCAGTTGTTTTGGTCGGTCTTGACCAGGTCTTGCAGCAGAGCGATCGCATCGTGGGTGCGGCCAAGCTTGGCGAGCATCCGCGCCCGATCGGTCTTTTCATAGCCGATCAAGCGCTGCAGATGGGTGTCGGTTCGATCCCACGCGGCAGCTTTGACGAGCTCTCGCTCTGCGCGCTCAAGCCAGGCGAGGGGGCGGGGTCCTGGAGCATCGGCGATGAAGGCCGCGCCATACTGCCATTCGGCCCGTGCCAGCGACACCCTGGCTTGCCGCGAGCCGGGGAAGCGTCGCACCGCGTCCTGGAAACCCTTCACCTCGTTCAGATACCCCTCCAGGGATCGAGCGTTGTTGTGGAATCCATTTTCAGCCTCGGCAATCAGCTCATAGGCTGGGGGAGCGGCAAGGGCGGCCTCGAGACTGGTATCGCCCGCGAGCAGAGCCAGACCCTGTTTCGCCGCCGTTACAGATTGCGTCCAACGCGACTGCCAACCCAGCACATCGGCGCGCTCAATGTAGGCCTTGGCCCGATAGACCTGAGGCACACTCGCGTTGGCTTCAGCGATCGCAACGGCCCTGTCGACGTCCGGCAGGGCCTGATTGGCGCGGTTTTCTGCGTAGTCCAGGAGACGCGCACGGTCGAGCAGGCCCCTCACCTCAAGCCAACGCGCGCTCGGCGTCTTGTCCTGGCTGATCAGATAGAGCGCCCGATCAAGATCCCGGTGCGCCAGGTCCGGCCGATCGATGTTCTGTTTTCCTGGCACGCCTTCCGCCTCCGCCAAGCGGATCAGGCCTTCGGCGATCTCAGAGCGGAGCCCGACGCCGGCGCCAGAGTTGGGCGCCGTCAGGGAGCTTTGCGCCAAGCGGCGCAGGTAACGCTCGGCGACCTCCACGGTCTCACGCCGCAGTTCGAGGGAGTTGGGCATCTCCTGCAGCCTGTCGAGCTGGGTGAAGATCAGATAGTGCGCAGCGCCCCGCGCGTCCGCGAAGCGGGCCTCAGCCTCCTTGCGCGATCGATCTGCGCTCTGCGCAGCCAGAACCGCCAGGATCGCAAACGCAATCAGGCTCGCCAACGCCCCGCTTGCCGCCGCCACTAGGGCAAGATTGCGCCTTACGAACAGGATCAAGCGATAGGGCCAGCGATCGGGCCGGGCGCTAACGGGTTTGCGCTGCAGCCAGCGCTCCAGATCCCTCGCAAGTTCGCTGGCGGCGAAATACCGTTTCAGTTCATCAGGATCGGTGGCCTTCGCGATGATGGCGGCGAGGTCTGCGCCAGGCTGCAGCTCACAGGCGCGCCGGACCAACACGCCCAGGGCGTAGATGTCGTCGGCGATCGACGCCGGGGCGCCTGCGAGCCGCTGAGGGCTGGCGAACTCGCGGGTCATCGCCCCCCGCGTGGGGGCCAAATCGCGTTCGGCGTTCAAAAGCCGGGAAATGCCGAAATCAAGCAGGCGTGGACGCTGCTGATCGTCGACCAGTATGTTCGCGGGCTTGAGATCGCCGTGGGCGACGAAGCGGCCGTGAGCGAACTGAACGGTGCGCGCCACCTCGATCAGGAGCCGGATGCGCGCCTTCAAATCCTCGGTCTGCCAGGCCTGATCGAGCGGCTGCCCGTTCACCAGATCCATAATCAGATAGGGCGCCCCGTTGGACGCGATACCGCCGTCGATCAGCTTGACGATGTTCACGTGCTCAAGACTGGCGAGGATGCGCCTTTCGTTGGCGAAAGCCTCGCTCGCGCGCCAGTCGAGGGCGGCGTTCATGAACTTTATCGCGACCGTTTGGGCGAACAGACCATCGGCCCTCTGCGCGCGCCAAACCGAGCCCATGCCGCCAGCGCCGATGCATTCGACCAGTCGGTAAGGTCCGACCTGGCTTGGCGGAGGAACTGGCGCGTGCGGAAACCCGAGGGGCAGGTCGGTAGGAAGCGACCCGCGGGAAGCATGGCCCTCCTCCAGGGCGCGAAGACGCCGGACCACGGTCTCAGGCATATTATGGAGAAGCTCGCGCCGGAGGGCGTCGTCTAACGGGTTTTCACTCAAGAGCTCAAAGAGCTCGAGGGCCTTCAGTTCGACTTCAGGCGTCGCACGCATCAGCCGCTGCGCCCATATAGTCAATCAACCACGCCCGGGCGCTTTGCCAGTACCGTTTGACGGTCCGCTCTGACAGACCGCAGGAGACCGCGGCCTCCTCGACGGTCATCCCGAGCATGAAGCGCAGATCTACGATCTCCGCCCGCTCGGGCGACACCGAGGCAAGCGAGTCAAGCGCCGCGTCGAGCAAGAGCAGGTCGACCGGCTCCTCATGGACCGTATTCGGCCAGTAGGTCCAGGTCGTCGGGACCGATCGCTTAGCGCTGCTCGCCTTACGCGCCTCATCGACGAGGATCCGGCGCATCGTCCGCGCAGATATCGCCAGAAGGCGTCCCTTGTCGTCAAGGCCGTCAATTCGCGCACGCAAAAGACGGATAACCGCCTCATTGGCCAATTCGGTAGGCTGTATGACCCGGGCCAGAGAATTACTGGATATAATCTTTCGCGCGAGAGCACGCATTTCGCCGTAGGATTGCGCAATCAGCTCCGCTGACACCGACGATGCAGATTGAATATCCGGTTCACGCATTAATGTTCCACTAGGACCGCCGAAATCGCTTTCGACAACTCTCACTAATCTTAGTCGTAACAAACAAACCTGAGCTCGCCAAGTTTATAGAAGCCGGCGAAACAGCCTCCGAGCCCCGGGGCGCAGAGTTTAGCTCAACGCCAGACCGACCTCCCGTCAAAGCGTCCCGCTCGACAGAGGCGTCCGCTGCACTCCAGAGGGCGCGCCTTTCCCGTTCAAGCGCTCATGCGACCGGATAGCTGGCGGCGGCGTCATTGGGCCAGTGGAAGTTGGTGAAGGTCATGGATATGCTGAAATCGAGCGCTCTGACCTGGTGCCACCAGCCGAGGGGAATGAACAGGACTTCGCCCGGCAGGACATCGATTTCGTAAATGCTCGCCCCTTCCAGGTGCGGGAAGAGCCCCTGACGGACCGCTTCGCCGTCAAGATCGCTGATCTCGCTGAACACGTGGGTCTGGTTGTAAAGCCGCCCGACCTGGGTCGGTGGAAGCAGCTTCATCCGTTTGCGGCCGACCACCTGTACAAAGAGGTTATTGGTCAGGTCATGGTGGAGCGGCGTGAAGGCGCCGGCGGGGCCGATCCACATCATGCCCTCGCGCGCCGCGGGCGCGTAGTGCAAGAAGCTCTCGAGGGGCCTGATATCCTGCCAGAGCGGCGCCAGCGCCTCGGCGTTTCGTGCGGCGTTGTAGGCGGTCAGGTAGGCGTCGTTGGCGGCGTCTGGGCGGCCGATGCGGGCCAAAAACGCGTCAAAGGGCTCGGTCCTGGTATGGGCGTCCTTGTGCATCTCGAATGTCGGGCTGCGGCTGCGCTCGCCTTGATACTCAATCAGTGCAGGCCCGATCGCCTTGGCGAGATAGTCGGGCGTCCAGCGCGTGAGGGCCGGCCAAGTGTCGAGTTCTCCACACATCAGAACAGGCCGGCCCGGCGCATAATAACGATCCAAGAATTCCTGGCGACCGACGCCGGTACGGCGTTCGATCACGCTCGCCGCAGGCGAGAGTTGCCGCTGACGTTCCATGGCCTGGAGCCACCAGTCTCGCTTGCGGGCATGCAGGTCGAAAGGAGCGGCCGGCGGGGTCGGTGCGGGCGCTGTGACCGGACTGGCGCGATCCTCCATCGGGGGGGGCGGAATGTGGGGCGTGTCGCTACGGTCGAACGGCCGCAGCCGGAGCTTTGAGCGATGGTCGTCGATTAACGTCTCGCCCGCGACATCCACGCCCCGGTAATAGTGCTTTTGCCATTTCTGCGAACCGCTCGCCGCAGGCTGCTCGGCCATTCTCCTGTGAAAGGCGTCGCGCTCCTGGCTCCAAGCGGTGAATCGCTCCAACGTCGCCGGGTCTTCGCCCAGGGACTGGAAGCGTGGCGCGAACGCCTCCACCGCGTCGCGTCGCAGCGGGAACATGAAACAGAACGGTTCCCCGTGATCAAACCGGATCCACTGGTTCGCCCGCGTGAAGCGCCAGTTCATCGTGAAGGTGAACGGCGACCAATCGGTTTCGATCACACCGCTGAGCGGTCCGACGCCATCCTTTAATCGGTTCGGAGAGCCTCCGACCCAAAGGTTCCAGCCGGGCGGCGTTCGGATGATGCTCTCGATGTGGAAGGTGATGATGCCCTGACCAAACAGCGAGACCGGTGCTTTGCCAAGATCGGCCCCCCGGTCGAACCTGAACTCGATGGCGTCGGTCGCGGCGTCGCCGGTCCAGCGGGCCTCAAAGCCTGCAGGCGTGAGGACTTCCCAGCCGTGCGCGTTGGCGATGTTCAAAGGCAGGCAACGGTAGGCGAAGGACTCTGGAGTGGCGTCCATCCACGCCCGGGTCGCCGGCGCGGGCCGTATCAAAGGCTCCCAACCGGAATGGACGTAGGCGATCAGATCCACAGCACTTGTCCCCCCGCCCAAAGGCGACGTCTCACGCACACCGCCCTCACTAGATCTTGGGACCAGACCCCAGGCAAGCGCTCACCGCGCGTTTAGACGACGCGATGGCGATCTGCGGGCGCCTTCAAGGTCCACGTTCGGAGCCGCACAAGGCTTGCGCCGCTGGCGGGCCCCAACCTGGCGAACCTTCCAGCATCAGAAGGCAAAGCGTATCCCGATCTGACCGGTCTGGTCGGTCCAGTTACCCGCGAAATCGCCCTTATATCGGACAAACCCGGTCCAGCCGCCCTTGTGAATTGTCAGGTCAAGGCGGAGCAAGGCCTGACTGCGATCATACGCTAGATGGGCCCCGCCGAACGTCGTTCCATCCGCAGCCGTAAGGGTCGGCCCTTCGGCGTGCGCAGCGCTATCGTAGCGATACCCGATCTGCGCATCGGGGATCAGCTCCGCACCGCTGGAAAGAGTGTAGACTTTGGAGACTCCGATCTCAGCGTAGGGTTCAACATCGGTATTGGAGACAGAGGACACGCTGAGCGCGAAGGCGGACAGACCTGCGAGCTGCTCGGTGAAGCCACTCGAGTGTACCGCAGAGACCTCGACGCCCATGTCGGGGGTGACTTTGAAGCCCTGATAACCGAACGGTCGAGCGATCTGGATCGCCCCCGTCACGTCGTCCGCGCCAAACGATGCCTCCGCCCGGCCAACTCCGGTTTCACGACCGATATGGTCCCAACCGTGCGAATAGTCGAGAACCAGGCTGACGCCGTAAGGACCGAAGTTGTGCGACGCATAGCCTGCGATCCGGAACAGCTCTTCGCCGCCATGGGTGCCATCGCCTTCGCTCAAGGTATCGTTTCCGTAACCGATCGCAAGACCGATGCGCGTATTGGGGTCGCTCGCAACATCCAAGCCAGCGTCGAAGCCGCCGCTATCGGCGCTCAAGCGCGGGCCAGCGCTGGTAGCCGCGCCTGACAGGCTGCTGCCGCTGACCTTAGCCCATACCCGCGTCATGGGCTGATCGCCAGCGTCGCCGTTATAGAGGCTGTCGCCGCCGCCGTTGGCCTTGGTTCGATTGAGCAGGTCTGCAACCGCCTCCTGGTTGACCTCAGCAAAGACCACGGCCTGCTGGGCAAAGACGTTCGAATCGCGTGGCTGCACGATCACAGGCGGGGTCGGGGTCGGAGTGGGCGTCGGGGTGGGTGTTGGTGTCGGCGTCGGCGTCGGGTTGGGTGTCGGCGTCGGGGTGGGTGTCGGCGTCGGGGTAGGTGTCGGTGTCGGGGTGGGCGTCGGCGTCGGCGTCGGGGTGGGCGTCGGCGTCGGCGTCGGTG
>Ga0116229_10014028_pt1 | contig 11205 bp, 3 predicted proteins | sample S1TSphgellanicum_3_FD_87313 | JGI IMG/M metagenome (GOLD analysis project Ga0116229, IMG submission 87313) | Host-associated microbial communities from peat moss isolated from Minnesota, USA - S1T2_Fc - Sphagnum magellanicum MG | ecosystem: Host-associated > Plants > Peat moss > Unclassified... | reverse complement strand
GGGTGTGGCTTGTGTTATCTTGTTTGCAACCATGCTTATTTTCTTACCACTAGATTTTCATTTTTTTGGGGTGGGTGTTCCATAAAACAATGGGTGGGTGGGCAACATGGAAATTGACCCTTACCCTCATTTACCCTCCAACTTGTTTTCTTTTGCCAAATCACTTCCAATGTAAAATGATTTATAACTTCAAATGTGAAACTATTATTTACACTTGAAATGCATGGACCTCAACTACAAAAAATGTTTTTTCAAATAGACTTCATTACAATGAATTTGCATATTAACAATTAACCTTTCAATCATTAGTGTCTTTCATTTAATCATAAATGTTGTATGTGATTATTATAGTGTCTAATTGCCTTGAAGCTTGAACAAGTTGCATACAATTTTAGTTGCAAAAGACATGATGTGGCACCTAGTTGAAACAATAGTTGCATCGAGGTGTGACTAACACTAATTTTTCATCCAACCAACATGGCATGGTCATTTACAATTGGTTTTTATGACTAAAATTTGCAATTGCATATGCTAATATGGCATGGTTATTTGTAACTAGTTTTATAACAAAAAATTGGGGATGCTTCAATTTTTTTACCACTAAAATGTTGACATGTGACAAGCTTCAAATTGAAAAAATGGCAACACATGGCCTACCTAGTTTAATCTAACTAACCTAAGCTAGGGAGCTTAAGGCTTTGAGGGCTAGCTTGGTTTGATGCTTAAAAGGTTAACCTAACTAAGCACATTCATTTAGGTTGCAAGTGTGAGGATTTCAACCCTTCACTTTCACACTAAAAGATTAAACCTTTAGCCATTGCACTATTTTTTCAATGTGATTTTTTTCCCCATTGTAACATCATGAAATTGTAATCCTATTTTAGGATTAGCTGAAGTTTATTTGGCCTAACCTACCTACCCTAGCTATATAACTATCTTTTAATTACCGTAAATTATTCTAAGCTACTTCTAGGCCACTTTACATTTTACTTAAGCTATTTTAGCCTAAGCTATCCTATGTTATTTTAAACTATTTAACCCTATGTTATTTTTGGTTATTATAAGTTATTCCACCCTAAGTTATTTTCATTTATTTTAAGCTATTATTCTAAGTTAATTAACCCAAGGATATTTTAGGTTATTCATAATTAATTTTGGTTATTTATTTGATTCCACTTCCAATTATTTTCATCTATTTTAAGCTATTTTACTTTTGTTTATTTTTGGCGCTATTCTCCCTGAACCTATTTTAGACTCTTTTACCTTAGTCTATTATAGCTTTGGTTGTTTTAAGTTATTTTAGTTTTGATTATTTTTGGCTATTCTACCTTGTGTTATTTTTTACTATGCTACATTAAGCTATTTTTGACTATTTTAAGCTATTATACCCTTAAGACATTTTAAGTTATTTTAGCCTAATTTATTTTAAGTTATTCTTACATGTTTTATGATAATTTACCCTAGGTTATTTTAAGCTACTATCAAATATTCTACCTTATGTCATAATGTGCCGACCTTGGAATAAACAAATAATTTCCAATGCAAAAAAAAAAAAACATAGTCACAATGTTAGCAATGATTTTTTCCTTTCCAAGGACTAGGAGAAGATACTTTACAAACCAAATCGATTAAAAGCATTTAGCTAACCCCTTTTAATCTTAAGGTTTCTCTTAAAGATTTTGTGATGTAATCAAAATGGCAAGCATCTAGAAAATAATTTAACAAAATTTGGCTACATATTTAATATGAAAGTAGGGAAAAAAATCTTTTTAAATTCTTGGCTACATATTTGTACTTATCATAAATCTTGACAATTTAAATGATGATGCCAAAATCTTTGGAATTTTGACCATTTACTTTAAATGGGGATGTGACATATGCATATGAAAAGTTTTTTCTTTCCATTTTTTGTTAATAATTACCTAACCATTCGGTCTCCTTTGTCTTTGATATCAAGTGTGAGTTTACAACAAGTGATAGATAGGTTTAAAACAAACCCATGGTACACACATATTGACTGTAAGTTTAGGGTGTTGGGTAGGTTTGAATCTAGGTTTTAGGTTATGTTTTGAGACATCCAAATTGGAGATTTTCAATTTTGTTGAAATGAGATTTGGCATGGATTCAAGTTGTAAAATTCTCTTGTAGAAACTAAAACTCTAACTTGCATTACATTATAGTCTTTTTAAAAACAAGTTTAAATTATTTAGTTGTACAAATACAATTTTTTAAAAGTGCAACAATCAAGCCTTATTTTTAGCTTGTGACAAGTGAACTTTGAGAAAATATTATGAGATAAATTGTGGTGGTGTTGGGTGCATGTTACATCACGAAACTAAAAGAAGAAAGAGGTTGTGTCACTAAGACTTCTTTTGTAGTTCTAACTCATGGAATTGTGTTCATTAGTTCAATGAAAAATGTTAGGTAGCTACCAACTCATTGGCTACAAATTCAATAATCCCCCTTGCACCAAAAAACGAAAGAAAAAATAAATCAGCCCCCTCCCACCTTGAAGGGAAAAAAATGAGTTTCTTCATTGCTTGTTACCTTCTTTCATTAATTATTAAGATTTCTTTTTCCTAGGTGTGTTTCTCCCTAAATTTTTAAAACATTAATACCCCATTTTCAAAACCATGGGAACCTATTTAAGCAAGTTATTAGTTTTAGTTGGGTGGAATGTAAATGAAATCAAACCCAATCTTAAACTAAATTGAGTTCCAATTTTTTAGAATGGAGGGTTTTATAAATCCAAAAACACTTCTCAAAGCTACATAGTGGGATCCATCAAACAAAAGAAAAATTAAAAAGAAAAATTGAAGGTTGAGTTCAAAATCGAGAATTAGTCAACATTGGTACTCACTCCCAAAATTCCTGCACAAAAAATTTCAAACATTGATTTTGTGCTTAAATTGTTAAGCATGATTATGATTGTAAATGAGCTAAAAACTCTTACTTGAATGAACCAACACAAAATAAATATGGTGTAATTATTATTGGTGTAACTATTAGAAAAGGCGCCTAATAAGGCATGTTTTGCACCCTAGAAAAGCCATATAGGTGAGGCCAGGTCATAAAGGCCCATTGGGGGACTAGGCAAAATTTTGGTAGTAATAACAATTTTTGTATTTCCCAAAAATGGCATATCCTTGGTGATTGGCATTTCCTTTCAAAAGACCAAATTTTGTAGTTTTAAACTACTGAATCTACCTTCAAAATTGTTTTCATATGGCATAAATTGAATTCATTCTTATGGTTCATGTGTCATTATTCAAAATGAAAAAAATTAAAACTAGAAAAAAAAATACCTATTAACATATGATTTAATAAGAAAAGGTACCACTTGAGGAGTGGAACATTCCCAAAATAATCTCTTGCCCAATTCAATGTTTTTTAAAGAAATTCAATGTTCCCCTTCAAGCATACTCAATGTAAATCACTAGCATAATTTTTATTTCATTTTCCCCATGATACCAAGTGGGTATGAGGGGAAATAAATTTCTAAAAAAAGAGTTCTGAAAATTAAAAATGCCTACCTCTTTTGTGGAGGAAAAATTCCACTTGAAAATGTGTAATCCATATACACTTAAAAATTTCTATTGGTGCTTTACATTATAGCCAAAATCTTGTAAATGGTGAAGAAATTCTATTGTAATAGGTTTTCAATTTCTACCATTGTTTTATTTCATCAGATTAAAAAGTGTGGAACACAATAAAACTTGTTAAAAAGTATCGCATATTCCATAATATGACAAATTGACCCCAAATTATTCACACTATATGGGGGTTTCACTAGACATGAATAAGAATTATAAAATATAGTTCAATGTCAAGAGAGATCTAGTGCAAAATGGTAAGGGGCATGAAAGACTTAGTGTAATAAAAGCTTGTGCAAGTCAAGGGAGCTTTGGAAAGAAGAATGTTCGAACTTTGTTTTGAGGGTTTATCACACTATTATCCATTGTTCTATCATCTTGTTCTATCATAGTCATATCACATGTAACAGAACATTGGATTATGAAGGTTAGACTTTACCATTCTAGAGTTAAATTAGGTTTGCCATATGAAAAAGTAGTTAGTGTTTCTTTTCTTTTCTTTTTCCCAATTTGCTAATTTTGCCAAAATGACATGTTTTGCTAAAACAAATTGATGTATCCCCAAGTTTTTCTCCAAATGTTTTAGCAAAAAAACTAAATTTGTTCACACCCTTCCAAAAAAACCTAAAGCACCGTTCAAACTTGATAGTAACTCAATGGTGAGTTAGTGTTAAGAATTTTTAAAAATTTGGTGCATTCACATATGCAATGTTAATTAGCATTGACGGTGACATAGCACTTATGTGGAGACCTATGTGGCATTGATGTTAAGTTGATGTTAGAGAGGATGTTAGTTAACATTAAATCTAGTTTGAAACTTAGATTTAAATATTTTTTTGCAATGTTAGGTAACCCCCATAAAAGAGAGGCCATAACTCAATGTTAATAAGCACAAGGTTGAAGAAGAGGGCGGGGGTGGATCCCACCTCCTTCCCACTTTCCCACCCACATAAAATATTTTCCCCCCAACCCCTCCTTCCCTTGTACATAGTGTTCAGGTGTTCAAGAAAATAGTCTATAGTTTCTTCTAAGTAGAAACAAAAAAACCTAAAATAGCAAAGCCCAATTATTAAACTTTTTTGTTAAATTTTGAAGGACTATTCTAGTAGAATGGATCTATTTGGCAATGCCATTTTTTATTATGAGAGGTGTGAAGATCAAGATTCAAATTGTCCACAATAAGATAATGAAATTTTTCTTCAATCTTGAATTTCTTCAAATCTTGCTGAGACTACATTCTTGTTGATGATGTTTGTTGTGTTTCTTATCTCTTTCCTTGGTCTGCAAAATGTTTTCAAATAATGTACAATGTCATCATTTAACTTGTAATCTCATTAATACTTCAAGTTTTTAATTAGTGATAGGAATGCAAAAGAGCAAAGAGATTGAGGGTGGACCTTCAAGAAAGAAGTCCAACAAAGGCAAAAAGACAACACCACCAAACTTCAATTCCATAATGCATGAAGCCCATTCAAAGAAACCTTGGTAGCCAAACTGGGAACACAAGGAGGTTGTGGCATTGATTCAAATGAAGAAAGAAGAACACATTGCAAGGTTGGACAAGTTGGATCCCAGAGACAAATTTGAAACCTTTGTTGCAAAATGGAAGAAAATATTTGAAGTGGTGATGAGCGCAAGTTTTTCTCAGTATTTGCGAAATGGCCTGGCCTACAAAAACAAATGGGGATCAATTTTAGGCGATTTCAAAAAACTCTTCAACTACATGTTGGGGATTGGGCACAACGAAGATTATTGGGCATTGAGTTCTCAAGAGAAGGCATTGCATCATCTACCTCACCACTTTGGTTGTGACATGTATGAGATGATCCATGATTTTATGGGGAATAGACCTATATTCAACCCCCCACATGTACGAGATATGATGGATGATGGAGATGAAAACTATAAATCAATAGGTGGATAGACTATTATAGCCGCAATCAACCTCAATGATGACGACTCAATGATTCAAAAAACTTAAACATGCAATTGCCAACTACATTTATAATGCAAGATGCAAGGCAGATGAGAGTTGATTGTTCAAAAATCAATTCAAATGAACAAGTAGCAACTACAAGTATGATTATCTTATTTGATTATGCACAAGTATAATCCTCTTGTTTGATTCCATGGCTCCTTGATGCCCATTTGCTAATCAAGCCCTAGACTTAGCAAATTGCTAATAGTTCCACCTAGCCTTGCACACATCCATTCACCCATAATTTTGCATAGCAATGCACCCATCAAATTGCCCACACCCATGTAGACCCATGTACCGATGACTCAATTCCCAATAATCCCACAAAACCCAACAATAGCCATTATGCCATTAAGCCCAATGCACATTCCTACACAAATCTTCAAACACCAAACTCAATGAAGCACATTCCAACTTGTAATCCAAATTTTACAAACAAGGCCAATAAGCAGACAACACCCAAATTTGTAAACAAAACCAAGTCCCCTCAAACACCAAATTCTATAAACAAAACAACTCAGAATTCAAGAAGGAGATCGGTTGGAAGTATTGGGGTGAAGCGTAAGTACTCTTTAGCTCACAAGAGCATGGTAAAAGTTATAGAGAAAGGAAGCCAAATCTTAGTGTAGTCAATTGACCACATCAATTCCACTAGCCTAGAGATCATGGAGAGGTAGCTTGAATATTTCAAAACAAAAGACATGATGACCAACACCACACAAACAAACATGGTGAATGTAGTTATTAACTTAACCCAAGTGTTGAGCTTAGCATTTACAAGATACAATAACAATGCAATAGTCAACAAACCTCAAATGCCAACTGAAGACCACATGAACAAACCTCCATTGCCAGCTAAAAACCACATCAACAATATTCAAATGTTGACAATTACACTTACAGAAGAAAATGATGATGATTAGAGGTTAGGTAACTCAAGACATGGGTGTGTTTTACTAATTGATTTGTTTTCAATCATTTTTGCAATCATACATCAAAAAATTTGCTAAACACTATAGATTTTGCATGGACTATGGCATACATAGGTTTAGAAATTACCTTGAGGCTTGTTTCATGAATGTACAAACCTTCCAAGTAGACTTGGGGAACTTCACTAACAAAGTCCAGACAACAACACTATAGGATAAATTACAACATGAAAGATGTTGCTTAATGTTGTAGTGGTTAAAGCAAGCAAGCAAGCAAGGAGGGAAAAGAAAAAAATGGAAAGAAAAAAAAGAAAGAAAAAGAGAGAGAGATGGGTGTTGGTTTCAGGGGACATTATCTTGAGGCTTGTTTCATGTGCAATCATGTTGAAGACCAAGGTAGTTGGTTAATTTTCTTCTCAAACCATCTTCAGACCTTTCTTGATCCTCAATACTATGAGGAATGGGGGATCATCAAAGTGTGAATTGCTTTCTACAAATTGTTGGATAGAGTTTTCTTCCACTTCGAAAATGCACATTAACATTTCAATTTAAAGATCCCTTTGACTATGTAATAGGTTATGAAGTAAACAATAGCAATTGAAGACATTTGGCAAAAATGTGACATGCAAATCAAACTTCCCTAATAGCTTTCTAAAAGCTTTTTCAATATGCTAGAGAAGTTTTCAACAATAGACCTGCCACACTTGTGCCACTAATTGTACAACAATTCCAAGATAAAATGTTGTCCATATTCCTTATAAAAAGTCATGATCTAAGATATTAATGGGTAACCCTTATCCTTAAATAGGTATGGGGGGAATTCACTTACATTTTTTTCATGATGAAGAAGACCTTGATATTGTGCATGTCGATACAAGGTGAAAGCACATTACAGTGGCCAACAAACGTAGTCACAAATATTATTTTTTGAAACTATGCAATTTTCAACTTCCACCAAGCCAATATTAAAAGAGGTTTTCATAAATTATACTAAAAAAAAAGTAGTTCAATAGCCAAATAATGAAATTGTCAAAGGAAATTACTTTTTTTTACTAATATTAAATGGTTAAAAAATATATTTGTGAAAATTTATATGTTGTCACGATATACTGCAAAGTGCAAATATACTTTTTAAATGATTAAAATAATTACAAAATTTAATGAAATATTTAGTCATATATTGAATATGGATTGATCGTACCATTTCAATTACAATTGTAAATTTTGACTCATGTGATTTCACAAAAAACATCTAGACAAGTTCATTCAAACAATCATAAATGTGTTGAAACAAAACATTTTGTTGAAATTTTACTTTTATTTGAAAGATGACAATAATTATGTTGGAGGCCTTTGTCTTAAAATCCATTTTATATGTTTATCATAATGCTAGATGAAATCAAAGAAAAATTGCCCCCAAAATATACCAAAATATACCTAAAAAGAGTACATTTGTTTTTGTTTAAAATAGCCCCCTCGTAGTGTGCTTTCACCCTACAATGAAGACCATCTTAAAACTCTAGAATCATTCACACTACTTGGAAGACCAACAAACAAGTCAATGAAATTTTTTTTGGAATCAACAACGATTTAGGCAACAATGTTATGCCCGCTTGTTTTGTGATAGTAGTAATCCTTAGCAAACGGTGTTGAAGGTTTGGCAGTGAAAACATGTGTGCCATCAATGCCACCTTGCACCAAAGGTAATCCACACCAATCCTAAAAATCTGTCATGACAATTTGCATATCATTACCTTTTGGTTAAGAAATCAGACCCTTGAAGATCTTGTTGGTAGTGTAGACAACCTCATGAAAAATAAAATAAACCTTGAATTTTCCCATAGCAAATAACTCTGAACATATCAAAATATTGGCATTGTGTGCCAATTTGTAAATTGAACAAGCCATTTTGATTTTGATCAAAATTGAACTTCGATAGTTTGTCTTGTTTTGTTATTAAATGTTTCAGTCAATTAACAATTTTAAAGGTCTTCTTGCTCATTTAAAATATTTGTCCCCAACATTCATCATCAATGTTAATAAAAACCTTGAAAACCAAATAGTAGATCTAGGTTTCACCCAATGTCCGAAGTCAAATGACATTAAAAGAACTTATCATGCAAAATTAATGGAAAGTTGCAAGAGCCAACACATAAGCTTTAGTTGTTTCTTGGTGAACTTTATTTGAAATTGGAAATGACTAACTATTTTCTTTAATTATTATCTATTGAAGGAGCTTGATTATGAAAACAAAACATGAAATAATAACAACAAATTGCTGATTTGTGCATCCCCCATCTTGAGGTGGGCATAATAAACAAATGTAACAAGTAGAATTATAAAGAAAAAGAATTAGTAAGCAACTTAGGAGATTGAAAAAAAACTTAGTTTTGCAACTAAGAAAGTAATAAATTTAGACATCTGATGCACACAACAACAAACAACAATTTCAGGAGCTCAAAAAAATGAGGTGCACAACAATAACCAACAACTTTAGCTAAAGCTCAAAGAGGTGAGGTGCACAACAATAACCAATAACTTCAAGAGGTCAAAGAGGTGAACTGCACAATTGCAACCAACAGCTTTAGGAGGAGCTCCAAGAAATGAAGCACACAACAATAACCAACAAACTTTGGGAGCTCGTTAGAGATGAGGCGCACAACAACAACCAACTTTAGGAGCTCAAAAAAGTGAGGTGCACAATAGCAACCAACAGCTTTAAGAGCTAAATGAAGTGAGGCACACATTTGCAACCAACAACTTCAAGAGGAGTTCCAAGAGATGAAACACACAATTACAACCAATAACTTTAGGAGCTCAAAGAGATGAGGCAAATGTAGCAACAATTAGCAACTTGAAACAACACATGAACTTAAAGAAATGAGGTGAATGTAGTAGTGCAACTAGCAACTTCAAGCAACACATGAATTCAAAAAGATAAGGTACACAACAACAACCAGCACTATCAAGAGTTCGAAGAGATGAGATGCACAATAACTTGAAGCAACATAAGAACTTGAAGAGGTGAGGTGCACAACAAAAAATAGAAGAGAATAACTTCAAAAACAAAAGCAAAGAAAAAGAGAAAAGGAAAGATGGCAAGATGATGGTGAAACATTGCCAAAAGATGATAATAACTCTTTTAAGTTTGTCTTTTTGGTGTTAATGGCCCAAAAAATGAAGGTATCAAACCTCAAGTCTAAATGGTCCTATTTTCTTGGCCTTGTTAGAAAATGATTACTAACATTAAAGTAAAAAATTAAAAATTGACTAATAGCTATATTGTTGTTAAGGGGTTTTTAACAATGTCTCTTAACATTAGGTTTGAATGGTGCCTAAGGGTGAAAGCACATAGAGGGGTTGGCCAACTTGGACAAAAGTTGGTTCAATATTGTACTGAATATATATAGTATAGTTGCTCCAAAATATCGTGAATTTGATTTTTAAATTTAATTTTTGATATTGGGGCATGTGGGTTAGGGTTATCATGTTGATGTTTTGGTGATCAAGCTGAGATCAAGCCCCAATAATTCTAGTGTTGGGTATCATATATGTGGCACTATTGTTGGCATTCACATCTATTTGTTAAGGAAGGTAGTTTGTTGGTTTGTTAGTCATACTGAGATCTATTAAATTCTGGTGCCTCTCAATGTGTTCTTGGTAACATTAGAAAGCATTCGATGAATAGGGTTGCAATGAATTGCTTTTGCAATGTTTAGGTTTATTAGTATGGCTTGTGTTGTTGGCCCAAGTGTGAACCCATTACAAAATAGGGAAACTCAACATGTGAACATTATTCTGTAATGTATGTATCAGTTTTTTGAACATCCAAATATGAAAGGAAATCAAGCTTGAATTGAATGGTAAACCTTCAAGTGTTACCACATTCTCAATTGATTTTTCCTTCCAAAACCTAGTTTTTTAGGAATTTATTTAAATTTTCAGCAGCAAAAATTGCTTAAAAATCACTATCTCTCACATTTTGAATCCAAATCTTACCAAATAAATTCCATTAAATCTTGGGTAGATGCAAGGTTGAGTGGCTCAATTTCAATAGATAAAAAGTCCCTAAAAGTCCATTTTTTCGTGTCAAATTAACATAAATGGGGGACTATGGGTTGGTTAATAAGCTAATTAAATTCATATGAAAATATACCCAATTAAACATCTTTTTGACATACATTTTACAAGGAAAAAAATCATCAATCCAACAAAAAATGACCTATGTAAAAACTTTTGAAAATAAGGTTCAAATTTTGATCATTCAAAAGTCCATAACTATATTTTGGTTAAAGCTTTTGTAATGAAATTCTTGAATTTATGTCTTTTTTTCTTTCATTGATTAAATATTAAGTCCTTATAAAATATATTTTCCAAAAATGATATTGAAAATTTCATGTGTATGGGAAGTGCAAATGGTCAAGACAAGCTACATGTTTTCACTTCAAAAGTCCATTCCTACATAATGGGTGCACATTTATTGTGCACAAATTATATATATAGTTTCTTATTGAAGTTGAGAATTTGAAACCAAGTCCCAATTGTGCATATAAATGGTTTTATGACATGTTAATTCACTATACTTTGTAGAAAATTACAATGGGACACAAAAAGTGAGCCCCTATAGTTTGGATTCACCCTCCTACTCATCAAGATCTTTCTACCAACACCAAAGGAACATTCCAATTTCTTTGAAATTTTCAGC
>Ga0116229_10014026_pt1 | contig 11207 bp, 7 predicted proteins | sample S1TSphgellanicum_3_FD_87313 | JGI IMG/M metagenome (GOLD analysis project Ga0116229, IMG submission 87313) | Host-associated microbial communities from peat moss isolated from Minnesota, USA - S1T2_Fc - Sphagnum magellanicum MG | ecosystem: Host-associated > Plants > Peat moss > Unclassified... | reverse complement strand
TTGGCTTGGCTTGGTCGGTAAATGAGGTGAATTTTTGATGAGTTTAGTAAAGAACGATGGCCAATGCCGTAGGCTATTTATTTATTTCATTTTGCGTGGCAGTTAACTGCTGAGGATGCGGTCCGCCAATTAAGCAAAAGTTAACTGCCACGCGCCTAACTCAACTCAACTCCCCCATTCAATTCAAATCCTTGCGGTTTTTTCCCTCAACCCACGCCAGGAACAGTCGTCGTTGGCAGTTCTCGGAATTTTCTGCTTGTTTCCGTTTTGTTCATCAATCTCCTCCTCCTCCTCGCGGGCAGTTGTGTGCGTGTTGTCGTGTGTGCACGTTTGCAGGTGCCGTCCGTTCCTTGTTTGCTGTCTCTAAGACTGCCAGGTAAATAATTAGCGAGCGATAGAGAGAGAGAGAGAGAGAGAGAGAGCGAGAGGGTAAGACAGAAGACTCGGATTCATTCCTTTTTCTTGTTTTCTTTTTTTGTTTGTGGGCTTCATTGTCAAGAAGAAATTGGAAGTCTGTGGGTTAAAAGCTTGGCTATAAGAGCCAAGTGATTATAACCTCGACCCTGTTGTGTTTGTTCTTCTGTGTTTGATTGTTTCTTGTTGACGTTTTAAAATTTTGTCGATATGTATATATATATACATACTAGTCCAGGAGTCGATGATCGGGGTTTTTTTCTTCTTGATGGAGCTTCTTCCCAAACGCGACGGAACTGATCGTGATTCATAATTCCTGTTCTGATCATGTGTGAAGAAGGCTTCGTTTCTTCTTTATTTTTTGCTTTTGTATTGACTCTTTTTTTTTGGGTTTTTTGTTATGATTTGAGTGTGCTGTCTGAATTTGGGACTCCTGGGAATGCTGCTGCTGCTGCTGCTTTGGAGATCAGACGACTCTTAAGAAGAAGAAGAAGAAGAAGAAGAAGAAGACTCGCGGAAGCCTTACTTAGGCGGGTCATGACTCAGGATCTTCAATGGTTTCTGGCGGCGATCGTGGTTTTAAGATTACCTTGCTGATAACAGGCTTGAGAAGACAAGGTTGCGTACGAGACTCCGATGCCAACAGGTTGCCGTCAAATCTATTCCACTTCTTCTTCCTCTTCTTCTTCTTCTTGTCTTTGTTTTCTCCTCGCTATATAAATAAATGAGAAGACAGTTGACAGAGGAAACACTATAGAATAATAAGAAACGGTCTAGAACTAGTGCAGGAAGTTTCTTCTCAGAAATTCCCGTGTTGTGTGTCCGTCATGGGATTTGAACAATCTGGCACTAAGACTTCTCGCCGTCCTCCTCTTCTCCATAGAACTTCTTGTTGTCAACAAGGAGCATTTTGATTCAAGTTTGTGGCTGGCGCATAATTATTGTAATTGTGCTATGCCGATGACGTTCTGTAATCACTGGAGAGACTAGGATCCGGGTCTCTTACTCTCTGAGATCATCAATTCGTCGCGCAGTTTTAGTCTACCTTGCAACTCTGTTCTTCCTTCACTCTTACCAGAACCGCGAGGCCGCGCTTGGACGACACGGTCGCAGATTCATCTTTGTGTATAGGAGTCATAGCCTTGCTATATCCCCTCCTGCAGTTCTCGCATCTTTCTGGACAAGTTTGCTAGTCGGCACGATACTAGGCTTGAACGTTATTGTGAAAGATCCTGCAACCAGATGAAGAAAGACGATCAGACAAGAACTGTGCATAAAAGAATGCTGCTGGCGTAACTGCTTTTCGACAAGACAAGCAATTGTGTTTTTACGAATGTTGTCATGCTGAAGCAGCAACGATTGAACTCGAAACGCCTTCAGTCTCCCCCGCGGCGTCTCGGACTTCATTGCGAACTCTTTGAGCATAAGAAATCGGCGTTCTTTGGAATCAGGAGTCCGCTAAGACGGAGGAATTCTGCACATTAGATTGGACTCAAGACCACCAGCACACAGTACAGGGCCGGCCAGGTACTTGCTGGAATCTGAGCAGGGAATTTGTTTATTCTGGAGCTGCTGCTGCGCAATGGGACAGGCTCTGTCAAGCTGCGGCGGCAACATGGACGGGGCCGGGATTCAGCGGTTATTTTCAGCCATCAGGGAGCATGATGTGCAGTCTGTTGAGACTCTAGCCACTGAGGAACCGAAGCTTGTCAACGATTCTGTTTTCTACATCCGCACGACGCCACTGCACCTGGCGGCTTCTCTTGGCCAGCTTGAAGTAAGCTCAACAACACTCGCCCCCAGTCAATGGCGCAAATCCACCTGCAGTATAGTCGAGAATGCAGGAATCTCTCTCTAGAATGAATGAGCTTGTGAAACTTCTGTTTGTGCTTGACTCACCTGCATAAATCTTCTCATATATTCTGAATCTTGAGATTGTATTGGGTGACCTAGGCTCACCGTCTTGGAAGATAGAAGGACATGATGCTGAGCTGCTTTCCTTTTGTGAATGTCATGGGAAGCAGATTCTAATGCTCCTGTTGAAGCACAGTGCAAGAGTGAATGCAGTTAACAGTCGCAAACAGGTATGATGATGTCTTTGCCTACTTTTGAATGATTCATGTATGATTCATACTGCAATGATTTGAGTTGTCTGAATTTGTCAGGATATGGAGAGTTGTAACTTGATGCAGATTCAAAGCTGATGCAGGTCCTCTCCAGACTTACTAGACTTTCTCTGTGACAGTCCTGTAAATTTCTTGACCTCCATATAATGGTTCCTTCAAGATCCATTTCTTGTACAAGTTGTTGGGTGTTTAATTTTGTGTTGAGGTTTGGTTGTGATGGGTGCAGACTCCACTGATGCTGGCATGCAAGAATGGACGATCGGCTTGCATTGGTCCACTGCTTGACAATGATGCTAATGTAATATATTCATCCCTGTCATCATGGTGGCTGGCTATCTTAGATTTCTGAACTGTATCCAGTGGAAGTGGAGTTGGACTTTGCAGGTTTCATATGGAAAGTATGTAGATTTTATTAGTCTTCTATCATTGCCTCTTTTACAGCTGCCTTCCATTCTTTGCCTGAGGTGCAATGGTGGGTGTTGGATTCCATGAAGCAAAAGCTTGGTAGTCTAAATACCTGGGGATTTATGTTTATATGGAACCAGGTATTAGCAGTTGATCGTGCTAATGGACGGACATGCCTTCATTATGCAGCCAAAGGAGGCCACATTGAGTGTGTCTGCAAAATACTGACAGCTGCTGAAACCGGACCTGTTGCAAATTCTTGGTATGTCTTACAATGTGACAAACTGTATGTCATTAAATTATGTCTTTTGAATTTTGATTACAGGTCCCTCTGCTGGCGGAAATTGTTGCTGCCTGTTAAAAATTCCTGTTGAGGGTTGTTTCGTTAGGGTTGCTGGTTCTTGATCCTAAAAGACAAGAAGAATTGTCTTATAAACAATTTCATTCACTATTGTCATCAGACATTCTTCATTATTTGTTCTCATCCTGCTGGGCTTTGGATTCCAGGGGTTTTGTGAGGTATCTGAATATGAGGGATGTTTATGGGGCAACCACTCTTCACTTAGCTGCATTGGGTGGTCATACTTCAGTTGTGAAGCGTTTACTGGAATGTGGTGCTATGGTGTTGGCTACGACTGCCACCAATGGGTAAACCTCATAATAACTTTGTACAAGTGTTTCCTGTTAGTTTTTGTCTGGTGGGCTTGTCTTGGAACATTTGTCTTCTATACTGATTGTCAGCAAAATAGCGGGAAAACTTGGTTTTGCAATAGTCACTGCATTACTGGAATGTCACCAATTCTCAATTGATGCGTGTTGGTGATGCTGTCTTGTTCTGAGTCATGTAATGGTCTATCTGCACAGTGGGTACAGCAAAACAGTGACAAGGCTCCCTCAGACTTTTTGTGGAGCTAATGGTGAATGTTGTCACTGACCTAGGCCATTGAATTGTGGTTATATCATACCAGATCTGGACAAGGCAGCTCACCTCTGCATCTTGCAGCACGCTCAGGCTCTGTGGACTGTGTGCGGGAGTTGCTAGCATGGGGTGCAGAACGAGATGTAACTGATATCATGGGGTATGCTGCATTAAATTACGTTTTTGAGAGGTGGAACTCAAGTGATGATAGTACCATGTAGAAGTGAACATTGATAGTACAGGCAACTCTTAGGGCTACTTATGATGTCCCTTTGTGGTGCCAGGTGCCATGAGGCCGTGGGAGTTGACTGACCTTATTGTCCTGTGTGTCCTTGTCCTTGCAGGCATTCCCCATATGGTATTGCTCTACAACACAAGAATATTGCCTGTGCTGCACTTCTGAACCCCAATTCTCCTGAACCCCTTGTATGGCCCTCATCCTGGAAGTTCATAATCGAGCTGGAACCTCAAGCCAAAACACTGCTCAAAACTGCATTGGCTCATGCAAATGACGAGTGGGAAAGACAACTGACCTTGGACAGCATGCCTATAAATTCCAGTGCTGTGGTGCCCAGCAGTGAGCCCACTGGACTTGCAGGGAATTCATCTCTCAATCTGGAAGAGTCCCAGCTTGAGGTAAAAAGCTAACTCGTTAGACGTGAGGTAGTTCTCAAGCATCATTGAGAAGATATAGGTGGATTTAGAGAAGATTTTTTCTGATATATCCTCAAAACAAGTCTGGTAGTCCCAATTCTATGGTTGGCAACCCAAGTTGAGTACTCACAGATTTTATAATCTCTGCACCTTGGGAGGGTGTTCCAGAAACTTATCAGGTTTGTGGGTAACTGACGTGCAGAGGAGTAGCAGTGTTGCACAAGAAGTATGCTGCATATGCTTTGAGGAACAGTGTACACTTGAAGTACAGGAATGTGGCCACCAAATGTGTGCGAAATGCACACTATCTCTGTGCTGCCACAACAAGCCAAATCCATCTGTTTGTGTCTCTCCACCTCCTGTATGTCCCTTCTGCCGACAGAATATCAACCAAATAGTTCTTGCAAAGCCCAAGTCATCTCCCTCAATGAGCAAGCACTGCTTGTCTCGCAAAATCTCCTCAAGGGACTTGGTTGACAGAAGCTCTTCAAAGAAGTTACTTGGTAAAGACTGTGTTGGGGCTGCTTCCTTCAGAAAAACTAGTGCTGCAAGTGGTGGCAAAGACTCAGGGCGAATAGCAGATGTGGATTGGTTAAACCGCCTCGACTCCAATTGCTGGCAACAATCAGGAATTGAAATCATTTCAGGGTAAACAGCCCTTTTCAACTTGAACTCTCAACCTGCCTGCAGTTGCAGCATCATTTGCAAAAGTCAGGAAATTTCCATATTGTTTGCTGCTGGAGGAGTATTCAGCATTTCAAGTTAACACATATTACAGTGTTGTTTTCAAGGCACAGATTTTTTCAAGCGCACATACCAACAAGAAAAAAGGTAACATTTACCCCACATTCTTTGGAGATGACATTTTGTAATTTGTTGCTGTGCAATGAAAGCACTTACCCTTAAAGTTTCACAAGAGTTTTCTCGAGGACAAGTTTTGATCTTCCAAGATCTGGCTAAATTTCCTTCATATGTGAGAGAGCCTAGGCTTTTTTCCCATCATCTTCACAGTTGATTCTTAGGGTTTAGATACAGGGGAAACACCACAAATCACATCATTGTGGGGTTGAAAAGGAGATTTTAACATTTGCATGACCAACACGCGTCAATTGAGGTATCACATTTGTTGGTGATAAACCCTAAACCCTTCCATGCAAAAACATTTTGCAAATACTTGAACAATATTGAGTTTAAAGAGTACAATTGAAATGGTGGTCAAGATGAGATAAAGAGTTATTGATGATATAGTGCCATTCTTTTCACCATCGGTTTTGCTAAGTCAAAATCGGTGGATTCTTTTTTGTCCCTTTGTTGCTTGTCTCTTGCACATACACTTCGGTTTTTTGGGATTTGCTTCCATCCACCCCTCATTGGCACCTTTCTATCTCCCCCATGTGTACTTACTTTCCTCTAAAAGGACAATATGCATGCAACGGTTTGTGTACAAACGAGCTTTGTACAGTGGATGTAATTGAACACTGGTAAAAAGATATAGTAGTGCCTTTGGCAGCTGCAAAGTTCAGACTGCCAATTTATATAATTTTCACCAATGTTGACATTTTCAAAAAAACAATTAAAAAAATTCTGTGAAGGAAAATTCTAAAGAATGTTTTAGAATGTTCTGAAATGTTTTCTGTTTCAGCGTGCAATCTTCAAATTAACAGAATTATTTCATAGTTAAATGTTGAACTGTGTCCATTGTACTATTTAAATTATATGTACAAATTCATAATAGAGAACATCACATTACACTTTTCTTTTTTTTTCAAAATGGTTTCATTTGTCAATTAAAACAACTATAATTTCACATAAAATATTATTCCATTTCCTTTCCTTTTTTCTGTACATCTCTGTTTTCAAAAATTCACTTTGCTCACTAAAACTAAGCAAATCTATATTAACTCCACACAAAACATGAACAAGGGGTGTGTGTCACATTGTGAATTTGCCATTTATATTTAAAAAGTTATCTTAAGGCAAAAGAAGAATTATGGAAATTCAAATATTTCACCATGCAAAAATATAATCTTCAGAAAAATCCTCTAAAAGAAACCAAAATCCTTCAAGATATTCAGAACTCGATAACTAAATCTCATGTTTCAACACAAGCCAAAATATCATCTTTCAAAAATCCTCATATAAAAATAGACCTACTACCTGGGGCCAAAATCCATTAAGCTACTATACTCTATAATGAATCTAAACACAATATCCTTTGCCTTGGCAAGTAAGGTCAAAGACAATTATGTGCAAGTGGATAGAACATGTATCCCAAGTTTATGAAAAGTAATATGACAAGTACATGAAAAAATCATGTATGCAATTTACACAATTAAGATCGGCATATTTATGGATCTACATATCATACATATCTATCTATCTATTAAAATATGGATTTAGGGTTTGATCAACACTACTTACTTATCTTGAGAAGGAGAGTTATTATCAAAAAAAGCTGATAAAATCCCAAGAGTTTGCAATACTATTCGGTTACAATCTCTCCTACAAAGGACCATCAGTCTTGAACCTTTTGACATAGCATAGGAAACCAACCCATCTTGGTCCATATGTAAGGGAATGCCCCTTCAATTCATGTTATCAAATAGATCACAGAATGAAAACTCCAGAAATACAGATTTGAAGGAAAAATGTTAGTGTCAGTTTCCAGCCAATGAAAACAAATCCAAAAGTAATGAGTGCAGCTATAATAAACCTCTTGTGTCACAAGTTACCAGATCATCATTTCTTCATGAATGGCAGAGCCATTACCCTGCACTCAATTCAAATTATCAAAGTACATAATTGCCAGCGGCAGCACAGAAGCTCAGCTTGAGGGGTGGTCATCCCTTATAGGAAAAGCATTCCATGCCTACATCACAAGAGAAAGGACACTGGTACAATGAAATCATATATCTCAATGACCAACTTTGACCATTCTTCATCTTTGTGGCATTTACAATGCGCAATCGACACCAAGTTCTGTAAAAGCTGTTTTCAGCCTAATCAGAAGCTTGGAAAGCATGAGAGTAAAGCCAGCAGAGCTTTTGTCTACTCCCACCAACTCTCTATCTGCAACTGTTGTTGAGAAGGTATCATGATTGTCTTGTCCAAGAGAGCCCACCAGAGCCCCCTGTAAGTATGCCTCACATGACTGCAGCAATCTAGCTCCTCGCTGTGCAAAGTGTTGTTGAATAAGAAGCTCTAAATGCATCGGAGGTCGGCGGAGCAAATATAACATGGACTTACAAGACAGCAAGAATGCATTCTCATTGTACAAAATTGAGTTCTTCTCACCCTCAGCAGTGCCCACCTGTCGGTCATAGCCAGCTTCATTAAAATAGGGCTTTGCATTCAGAACAAGGCCCTGAATTGAGACAAGAACTTGAAGTATGCTTGATGTTGATGGGTTCCACACTTCTGTGCCTTGGCCTGTCCAAGTATTGAGAAGGCTGAGGCACACTTTACCATTTTCATACAGATTTGGATTCAATCGCAACCCACCTGAGTGATAATGAGTTTGAGGGGGTGTGTTGGGGTAGCCAGGGGGAAGATAGATATCAAAAACAAACAAGCCATCATGGTACGGGGTATTTTGTGCACCCAGAATCACAGCTCTCATCAAATCCATCCGATCCTCATAAATTCGCACATAGATTGTATCAGGAAGGTTTTTCTCAAGAATGCTCCACTCCAACCGTATCTTCTTTGCCCATTTTCTGTCAATGACTGCCTGGGCAGTCTCAACAACAAAATGGTGATCTGATGGATCCACAACACTATCAAAGTGCTTTATACTTTGGAAATCAACAATTTTCCTCTGCAACTTGTACCCTTGGGCTTCATCCAATGCTTTATGAACTGAACAAGTCGCCAAATTATGACTGAAAACTTCTGAAGTAACATCTGAATCCCCATGCATTTCTCGTGGCTCTTCAACATCCACTGGTATTGCAGGCTCTGATGAGGCTACCAACCTACTGTTTTTATTGAGTTGTTCCTCAGCATGGCTTCTTGTGCAAGAAGGTGTCTCCTCGTTATCTTCCCCTTCAGACACTGCTGCAGCAGCATCAAGTTTTTGAAGAGCGTTCCTACCACTCAGGGATAAGAAATCAACCACACGCCAGGGCTCTTTTGACTGACGTGGGTCATTACTACTCTCAATGAGTTCTTCCACACTCGGCTTTCCACCAGCTGCTGTTTCCTTTTGAACAGTAGGCTTGTCCCTAAAGCCAAGTAGTCCTGATGCCATTCTTGAAACAAGCTCTATTGCAGCAGCTATTGGGCCTCTAAATTGTCGAGGGCTGGAAGGAGTTGGTGGAGGACCAGCTTCTCCAGAAATCTCTCCAGTACTTGGGTTTGACAGAGAAATTTTCCTGTTTGCATCTGTGACACTAGGGTTAGGGTCACTGCCTCCCACATCCTCAGCTGCACGCTCCCGTTCATCAGAAGAGTCTACAGTTTCCCAGCTGGCTGCATCTTCATCGCCATAATCCTCCTCTGCATCATCAAGGTCACTTGTATGCACAGATGAGATATCATCATCATCACGTGTCACCACAAATATCGCCTGAGGTCCCACCCTGGAAACTATACCATTGGCCCATGCAACCTCAATGTCTCCATCTTCAAGCCCAACAATGATACCAACCCATGAAAGATCAACATTCTGTGACTTGGGATCTTGGTGATTTGTCTTCTTGTGAGCTTGCTGATCCAAGCCCCTCTTTTCCTCTGTGGCCTCAGCCACAAGGTCTGTGGACTCCACCTCTGAAGTGGCTTGTAAACTGGATGTGCCACACTCATCAGATACATCCCCAGCCACAGGGTCACTAGACAGTGCTACAGGTAGGCGAATCACAACATCCCCTAAGCAGTATGTGTAGTCCGGGTGCTCTAGAAGCTCATAAACACTCACAGTCTCTTCCTTATCAAACTCCCGAAGCTGCTCTGGGCGATCTACTGGCTTCAGCCACCGCACCAAAGCTGTGCGCTGCTTTGCATCTACAGTTTTCACCACACCTACACGCCGAACTTCATTCTCAAGCCCCTCCCCATCTGAGCCTCGTTCCAAGACATACCGCTCAGGCCAGAAATCATGGTCTCCAAGGTGATCAACTGGTATGAGGGAGCAAGCACTGACCTGATTTGATTGTGTCCCATCTTGCCACAACACATCCACAACAGTTCTTGTATTAACAACCAAAGCTGACCTTTCTGCCATTTTGTCCTTCTTCAACGCTTCCTGATCCTTCTTTGCCGCCCGCCGTAGTAGCTGTTTGCTGGATCGCCGCTTTCCTGACCGCTGCTGCCGTCGCTGAATGTCTTTCAAATCTGAAGCTCCATGGCAAGAGCTACATGATGATCCTGTGATGACAACACTTCCATCCACCAGATCTGACACTGTTGGATTGGGAGAAGGAGGGGGAGAAAGCTCCAGACTACTACTACTAGGTAGCAATAAATCCCTTTCACTTTGCTGTGCTTCTTCTTCCAGACTTTCTGGAAAATCCTCATCCAGAACTGCAGCTGCACTGTCACCATGAGTTCCAGCCATGGTGACACCGTTCAGCTTCCCTTCAGGCAGTAGGGTTCTGTCTCCAAGCTGCCAGTTGGTGTGTGCAAAACACATCATTGGGACAAGGTTCTTAGCTTCTTGTTGGTCAGAGGGAACTGCAGATGAGTGTGTAGCAGATGCACTGATCCAGTGAACCAGCACAGAGCCAGCCTCTACATCCACAACTGTACCTTCCATTTGAGTTGCCTTCCAGCTTCCCCGCAACCACTTTGCACCTTTCAATGCCCTAGGGGAAGCTCCCCTCACTCGCTGGCCTGGATAGTAAGGCGATTCTTTATCAAAAAGAGGAATCTCAGAGACAGGAACAAGCCGATCAATGTCAGCTTGGAAAACCTTGCATTTGCTTCCATCCTTGAACAGCACAGTCACATTGTCCACAACATCCTCGACACGGCCGAGCCAGTGACCATTGATGACATAATCTCCAGGGTTGAATGCTCGCACACGACGAAGAATGCGACTGTCAACATCCTGTACAATGTCTCGCAAGTCCTTGGAAAGATCCAGATCCACATACATCTCTACATGAACCACTGTACCTGTCTGTCCCAAGGGATCCAATGCCGATGCAACAATATCCCCATGCATCAACACACGATCCAGAACCTCAAGTCCATTCAATTCTTCAGTCGATTTCTCGGAGTTCAACCACAAAATACGAGCATAACCTTTTACAAGCTCCTGGTGATGATTCTGATGATGTTGATGATGATGAGCATCTTCCTCTTGTTCTTGTTCTTGTGCTTCTTCTGCATCTTCTTCCTCCTCCTCCTCCTCATCATCATCTTCGCTGTCTTCTTCACTATCTGAATCTCCTCCTACTTTCACCACCATCCCTATATGTGGAGGATACCCTAGAACCAAGCTGCTCCTCACCACGTCTTCTCTGAAAATTCGCACCTCCGACACTTTGCGGCCTTCTGGATCCCATCCTTCTGTTGTATCAGAACTCGCTACACCGGCTGCTGCTGCTGTCCTTTCCATATCTTCAACCTTACCACTCCCTCAAATCCCTTACAACAAAAAGATCGCCACTAGAAATCCCTACCACCAGAACACAACACTTTTCCTTGCTAAACTACTCTCTCTCTCTCTCTCTCTCTCTCTCTCTCTC
>Ga0116229_10014025_pt1 | contig 11208 bp, 13 predicted proteins | sample S1TSphgellanicum_3_FD_87313 | JGI IMG/M metagenome (GOLD analysis project Ga0116229, IMG submission 87313) | Host-associated microbial communities from peat moss isolated from Minnesota, USA - S1T2_Fc - Sphagnum magellanicum MG | ecosystem: Host-associated > Plants > Peat moss > Unclassified... | reverse complement strand
TTGGTGAAAAAACCCTCTTAAATGACTAGTGTTGTAGGTTGATTTAACTAATAGGTGTAATTTCCACCTAAATTTGGGCATCACTTATTGTCATCTTGTTTCACTAGCTTAATTGACCTGTCCGTAACAACTGGTCCCCATTCACTACGGGGTTAACATGTTTTATCATGATTTCATATAGTGAATCTGTCCTAGTTCACTCAAAATCCTAGTGAAATACAAGGTGAACTTGGCCACATCTCCTAGTAGTGTCCCTACTTTGGTAAGTTGTGTGATAATTCAATTATTTGATATTAAGGTGACTAATAACTTGGCAAATACAAATATAAATGGGCTGAAACTTTTAGTTGCTTCATTGATTAGTGAGGGATAGTTTTGGTGGGGCTCATGGAAAACTAATTTAAAAAGTATTTATTGTGGTATCTTGCCCATTTGTGAACATGTTTAGAAGTCTATCATAACCAAGTACAAATTGTATTTCTCCATTTTCGCATTAACATCCAATGACCTACTAATCTTGAATGTCGCAAATGTAATGTTCAGGATGTTATCCTACAAAACGTAGTGACAAATGATTGGTGAAAAGAAGGAACATACTTGCTTGTAAAATTTACCATAAAAAATGACCATTCTAGACTTTACTTACCTTAAGAAAAGAAATGACAAAGTAAGGAAGATAAGATAGAGGATCAACCTGCTTACAAGGAACACCTAATACCAACCCCATCAAAAGAAGAAAATATAACTTCCTGAAACTAAAAAGAATTGGAATTTCAAGTTCAAAATAATAACCATGTATATGTATGACAAAGGTCCCAAACCCCCATGATAGAAAACTTGCAAATCCAAACCTTATATGAAGACCCCCTTATGGTGATTGGAAGGAATAGGGACAAGTTTTTTTCAAGGAAATTGCAAGTGCTCAAACTACATTTGTGAATGTTGAAAAATCCAAACCTTAACATATGTGGAAGGCTTGACATAGTTTAGGGCAAGTTTTTTGACTCACTTCTTTGATTTTTAAAAAAAACCCCAACTAAGGATCAAAACCAGTTATGTGGTTTTCTTGAACCTTTGGTCACATGTCACGACTAGTTTATTGATTTTGAGAACCTTCTCTATTTTTCTTGCCAAACAACAAAAGTTTCACCCGAAAATAATAATTTGTTGGCTTGTAAACAACAAGGTTTATAGGATAACTATAAAAAATATGCATAAATATATGGGGTATATCAAATAAGCTTATTCTTAACGATGAAAAAAATAAAGTTTATATGGCCAATCAAATTGTAAAAATGTAAGCCTTGAATTTTTTTGAATTAACTTCAATAAGTTGGAAATTAAATGTTATAATAACATCATAAGCTTGTATCAAAGATTTTATTCAAGGTGTTCATAATATTAACAAACAAGGTTATGACACATTGTTGTTTATTTATTTTCCTAGTGATTTTTTTGGTCAAATTCTGATTTTTACATTTTTTCATCCTAGACTATGCAATAATGTAATCATATAATGTTCTAAACAACTACCAACCCAATCATGGATGTAGTCATGGATTGGGGTTTATTAGTATTATATGAATATGAATTCATTCACTCATTGTACTAGTTAAATTTTGTAACTATTAAAAATTTTGAAGAAAAAAAAATTGTTTGATACACATGTTTGTATCATGCATTACACCATATACAAAGATATCTAGTACCGCATTACATTATCTATCGTTTTGATTTTTTAAAATTTTAGTTTATTTATTAAAGAAAGATAAAATGCAAATAAAATCATTACTTTTAATTGTAAGATTCTTGAATTGACATGATATAATTTTCAATTAATCCATAGCTTTTTTCCTTGGTCACGGGGGTTTTAGTGTGTGTTAGGGAATGCATCATAGACTTTGATCAATTTTGTTATTGTCGAATTGAGAAATTACAATTGATGTCATTGCAAAAATAGAGGGTGTAACAAATAATGTACATCAAAACATGAAATTTTGTTTAAAGAAATTTTATCATTTTGTATAAAACCAAACTATGTTAACATCTTTTCTTTTTGTTAATTATGTTGTTAATCTAACTTTGAAATTGTGGGCTTTTATAAATTGCTAAAGTTGTGCAATTAATTTCTCCTTATCCAACATAAGGAACTATTATGTGACCTTCTACTATGTGTTCTTGTAATTAGTTTACAAATTTTACCTATCATCACAAAGCCTTAATCTTAATGATATTCCATAACATACATAACCATGGAATCCATGTAATATTGTTTGATGAATTGGAAGTGACCTATAGATTATATATGTGACATTTACAAGGAGGGCCATGATACAATTATGTGATGGTACAATGAATGAGATCAAGGATAGCCTAGTGTTGGGCAATTCTCATTTTGAAAAAAAGAAAATCCTTAATTTCAAATTTTCCAAATTAAAAAAAAAAATTCTACTTCTTGAACAAATTCAAGATTTGAACCCAAGACTTTTTAAATTGAGACTAATGTCTTAATCACAAACCCAAAGCTTTTGATGTGTTATGATAATGGTGATTATTTTAATTTAAAATTTATTTATGTTAATGACTTTCAATTTGTTTTGGGTGAAAAAATTGTCAAAAGGTGGTAAAATTTTCTGAAAATGAAATATTTTGTCACAAAATTCCTTTTTCTGGGGGGGATAAATAATCATTAAAAAAACCAAAAAATTTGTGTTTTTGGGAAGGTGTCGTCACATTTATGCCTACTAGCTATAGTTTTAAGAGCTTTTGAAATAAAGTAATTAGGTAAATTGTCTAGGGATGTTTCCAAGCTTGGATCCATTAGGGGATTGAAAAAAAAAAACATTGACGGCTTTAGCTTTAAAGCCATTGGCATGTGTAAATTTTAAATAATTTTTTTTCAAGTTTTTTCACATGAAAAGTTGTTGTTTAGTGATAAAAACTGTACTTGACGCCAAAGAAATTTTGAATTTGAATCTTATTACTAAACATTCACATATTAAGTTTTTTATATAGTCTATATTAGCATGAAAACTAGACCCAAGGGGCCATTTGTAACCTCCCTAGGTACCAAGTTGAGGCCTATATGATGCACTATTGGTTTTCAGAAAGGTGGTTTCTTGGGTTTTTAGAAATGAAAGGACAAGTTCATAGTTCATACCTTATTATATGCAAGGCATTGTTTTAAAAAATGTATGTCAAATCGTAAGTGGCCAATTAAATATCTTTGTGGAATTTTTAGCAAATAAATCTCTCTTAACCTAGTGTCCTTCTTTAGACAATGAAATAATTACTTTGAAACTTTATTATTGTTGTTGTTGATGACCAGTAGATTTGATGAAAATTAATTCCGATTTCTAGTCATGAAAATATTTGACAACTTGTTTTCTATGATTAGCATTGATGATCAATGTTTTTTTAAACCTAAATTGTCCATTTTTTATATTACAAAATTGGGAAAATTTTATTCTTGTATTGTAAATTTGACTAGTTTTGCTATTTTGTTGGGAAAAAAGCCAAATTTTCAATATCAAAAAATTGAATCTTTTTTTTTGCCAATGCCATGATCATGATTTTTAGCGGAAAAAAACCATTTCTAATTTTGGTTGCCAAGTTAACAATTCACAAATTTTCAAGAGATTCAACTTTGAAACTTTTTTTTTTTTCCAAAGTGAATTGACAAGCTCATCATTACACGATTACCTTGTGTGAGCACAACAAACTTATCCACTTACTATTAAAGAAATCTTATTCATGGCTTATTATAAAAGTGAAGTGTTAAAATCTTCAATAAACAAATAATTCAACATATAAACATAAGATTGCATACCAATAATTCTATGTATAGTAAGTAACGAAACGCCATGTCCAGTGGTGTACCTAACCAAACGATTAAAACATGACTTTTTGAACAAAGTGAGAAATGTGTTACAATTGTTGTGCCTCACAACCCACAAGTAGTTTTCTTCACTTGGCAACAAAAATAAAGAGGATGCCAATCATATTTAAAGTTTTTTTTTGGGGGAGAAAAATGGTCCCAAAAGTTCTCAAATTTTGAGGAATTGTGTTCTGAAATTGCCAAATTTAGTCTATAGGTTTTAGTACATTGCCAAAATATATATTATTAGGGTTCCAAATTTCCTTTTACTTTCATTTCTGACTTGTAGCCAAATCTCACCAAGTCCTCTTGTGGATGAGCCCCAACCCACCGTACCTTACAGACTTGGAAACAAAAAAAACCCCTGCTCACGACCTAAATCCAAATCTAAGGGTGCTTGCATCAAACTATTAAATTTTGTAATGTCAAAAGCAAATGTTGAAGTGTGAGTGCCCTTGGAATTTCACAACTACAAGAATGACTTAGGTATTTAAGGCCAGTGCTTGAGACCCAATCTTTGAGTAAACCAAATAGCAAACAAAAGCATACAAAATGGAAACAACATTTGAAATGCAAAAACTGTAATCAATAAGCATGTTTTGAACCCTAAACCCTTCTCTAACAAGCATTGAACCAAAAAAATCATTCAATAATGAAACTGATTTGGGATGGATGCATTCATGTTTCAACTTTGAACATTGTGTACAATGAATGAAAAATGAAATCACATAAATAGTTGGGTAGTGAGTTAATAAGTGTTAATTCAAAACACATTGCAGAAAGGATCAGGAAAAAAATAAAAAAAGAAATTGAAGTCAGTTTAAAACATAAACAATGCAAATTTAGAAAGTGGCTTCCATGCAGTTCCTAGAATTCATGCAGAGTGGAGACAATATTGTGCTAGGTTGTGGAATGGTAAAAGGAGAGTCAAAGTTCATGTAGTTTATGCACTACCTCTCACAGTTGTGCATGTGAAAATTTGCAATACATTTTGAGAAAAAGAAAAATGGCCATCTCAAAGGCTACTGCAACCAAGGACCACAATATCAGAAACAAAAAAAAAAATCAGTCTCCTTGCAAATAAAGCAGAAGGCCATGGTTTTCAAAATCAATTTGTAGACAATAAACCTCTCCATAACCCACATAGTATTCTCTCTCTGAGGGAATTAGAGCTCATTGTTTTGTTTCGTAAGAAACCCAACACTCTTGCATTTATGGATGAGGTTTACAGCAAGCTTGTTTTCAAGAGGGAAAGTATGTTTCAATGGCTTCATTGGCTAAGAAGATGATGTGGCTGGCTTTCTGCATACCTTTGATCCAGGATGTGAGAATAACACTGTTCTATAGTAAGCAGCACATCCACTATGTTTCTCCTGTCAAGGCAGGAGAATCATAATAGCAAGGTCAATGAATCTAATATGCAGTCACAGGTAATGCCCAGGATGACAATAAAACACAATGACCAAAGTGTGACAATTGAAATATGTAATAGAACATATTATAATTTCTCATGTAGATAATATCCTTCTACTGGCTAGTTGCTAGGTTACAAAGTACTCATCACTATGAGACAATCTCTGCACGATTACTTCTGCTCAGCTGACGCAGGTATCACACAGTTCAAGAAGTCAATTCTAGTTTGGATCTAATTTCACCTAAGTAGTGACCTAGGTGCAGTCCTTGATTATTTTCCTTGTTTGTATGTGAAACACTATGTTTACAGTATATCTAGGATTCCAGTGCCTCCTATGACCAGTCAAAACAGTGGTTGAGACTCAACCCATCCTGGAATATCCAGTACGAAATTCCTATTGGTGATGCTTGTCCTGAAATTCAACCAGAGACTAACCCTTCACACTGATGTAGTCAATTGCTTGCTTGCAGATGCCAGTCATACTTGCCTCTGGCCCATAAACCTGCAATTTTCATCAACTGAAATTAGAATCTCACAATCAAGGTTTGTCTTCTTCTGTTAGGTGAATCTGCTTGGCAAGAGCATAACCAGTTATGTGATGTGTGGTACAGAAACAATTTACTTGTCTTGGGTCTAAAGAATAAACCTATGTGGCTGATTGTGGCATGTACCTCAATTGGAACTCCAATTTCTTCACCCAGAGCCCGCATCTTAGTGAGACCCTTTTGGTAGTTAGGACCTCCCCTCCGGACATAGATGTTCATCCTTGCTGCTTTTAGCAATGCTTGCTGTCCAAAATAGAACCCCAAAATATGAATATCACAAACCTCAAACTGAGATGGTGAACACATTAATCTGAATAACTTTCAACTAGCTTGAGAAGGATTTCTGCCATTTTAGTCAAACAGTAGAAAGTACCTTTTCATGCATGGCTCGAATGATACCATTGAAAGTGGCAGCAACATCTGTGAAGTTGGCAATACCCCCTCCCACCACTAGGGCTCTTCTCTGACCATCAGGATTTGCTGTCGCACACTGGTGACACACAGTAAATTTGTTTAACAGAGCTCTCAAAAGTGAAGGAAAGGGCATTTAAGTTCCTCTCCTATTATGGTGCACCAGAAGAACACAAAGACCTCTCAGCACTAGATAAGCTTACATCAATCAAAGCACGAGCATATTGCAGTGTCTCTTCCTCATTGGGGGCTCCACTGTACTCAGCATAGTTCCCAAGTTCATGTGCATAGCCAAGATCCCCAACCTGAACGTACAAAGGGATCACATTCAAACTCAGACCAGTAAAACCACCTGTTTTGTCAGAAGTAAAACCAAGAGTTTAGAAGTATGAAATAGAAAATTGAAAGCCAAGATCAAACAGATGAAGCTGTACATACAGTGTCTGCATAGATCACACTTGCACCACCACCTGCTACCATGGTCCAGATGCGTCCCTTAGGGTTCAGTATTGTCAGCTTTAGAGAAGCCCCAGTCTGCAGCATGAATGATGGCCATCAAAATCAATGGTTCCAAACTATCAAGCTTTATGTATGATCCACCATGATTTCTTCAGCCTGCTCAACTGTCTAGAGCATCAATGACAGGAGCAGATCTAGCTCATTCAAAGCATCTGTGATGGTGTGCTATGATGTGACTACCCAACACACAGATATCGCAGCTCTGAGTTTACCTTCTCATCCATGCTGTGAATTAGCTCCTCTGCAGGACTCATGGTTCTTCCAAAGGGCTGTGGAAATTCAACGCCACCCCATCTGCAGAATTCAATTCCAGAATTGAGTCCCTCTTCTTGGCAACCAACTTATAAACTTGTTCGAGTGGACATCCCATGACAATTAGCAAGAGGCAAGAAGTTCACATCAGTCAACATCTGTTCATCTAGTCATTGAAGCTCAACAGAGAGAAGGAAAATAGAGGAGAGGGCCTACTTCTGAAAGTTTTTGAACAGAGCAGTGTCATCAAGCTCCCCACGCATGTCCAAAGGGTAAGGTAAACCATTGACCAGTGTGAATGGGTTCATTTCCAGCAATGTGAAGTCCAAGTCTGCACACACCCATAATCGAAAGTAGTTTGTGGGTTATCTGCACTGTCCAGTTAAAGCAGATCATAAATAGATCCATTACACATCAAAGAAGTTTGTAGGTGCATGCTTTTACCTTGGAAGACAGCAAAGACACCTTTAAGGTATTGCTCAATTGTACCACGAATCTGGAGCAGGAAGAGAAAATTAGTACTTCACCACTCAGAGCAAGCCTAGATGTTACCCATGGACCTACTTACAGCATAAGATTTCATCCATTCCATCAATGCCGAAACATGCAGCATACCTCAAGGGGAAGAGTTGCAATCAAAGGAGCACAATGCTTGGCAGTGAGACTTTGCTCTGTTGGTACAAATATGGACTTGACCTGACCCATCCCACAGCCCCATCCATCACTTTTTGTTTAAGCACAGTTTACAGATCACAATCAACTGTTTGTCAAGGCAAAACAGTCAAACTGGAGACATAACAAATTGAAAATACTGGGGTATAGCATCATCCAACAGCGAGTGTAGTACATGTAGCTGACCAGTCAGTCAGGGTTCACAGCAAGATCCTCAAGAAAAAAACAAAAGAAGGTAAGCAATGAGTGCAAGATTAAACCTTGTCCCAGTTCTCTTCAATATCAATGCCCCCACACTCAGAGAAGCTGAAGTTAACCCCCAGCCGATCAGAGACAATAGACAGATAGTACTCATCCCTGTGAGGGATGAATGGTTCGACAATGAAGGTTGTGATAGGTCCTCTGGTGCCCCCCATTTCAACCTGGCACACAAAAAGATCCAATTCACTTTTCAGTGCAGTAATAAGAAAAAGCTTCTTCTTCATCATTTGCAAGGGAATATGAAACTGAGAAGAGTTTTTCCTTAAAAATGCACCAATCCTTTCTACAAAAGATGACAAGCTCAGTGGAGTGCATGGGTGCCTTTTGAAACTTGTGAATGCAAATCTGTAAATGTGCACAAGGTCTAGGTCAAGAATTCTTTAGTTCAAGAATCCAAGGAATGCTTTGAGGTGACAGAAAAATTGAGTTGAATTTTTCATGGTAATAAACTCTACCTCTTTGCCCAGCCGCTCTGTCACAAAGTCTTCCACACCAGCCAAGTCCAAGTTAAGTGCAACCTGCACTCTCGTGCCAAAATCACATGCATGGGATATTACATAAAAGTGCAGGCACTGCCACATTATAGCAGTTCAAGCTGGAATCTGTGGGACAATTTGGAGTTCACCACATTTACTTCAAAATCAAGGTGGACTTAGCTCTGTAAAAGAAACCCACCAGGCCACTCTTTCCACGCTTTCCAAACAGCATGTCAGGCTTCACCACAAGGCGGGTGGAGTTGAGCCATGGTTCCTCGTCTGCAAGCTTGTTGAAGTCTGTTGCCCGTGTCACCTGCAAAACAAGAGAACACAATTAAGTCTCAATTTTAAAACCAGCAAACAATAAACCACCTCCCAACAAGAAGAGAGCTGCTCTAAACATCACAGCATCTGGCTGATCTGGCTGCAGAAAGTGCTTTTCTTCAAAACAAGCAAATTACTGCATCATCTTACAATCATACAACTCAAACAGTATTGGAGGCTCAACCTGTGCTGACTTGATATCAACAGATATGCCTGCAAGCCTCTTCAGATGCTCCTTCAAGATGCGCTTTGAGTCAAACTCCCTTATCTTCTTCCTTGCCATTCTGCTATGTCACTACTACTGCCTGCAGAGTGCACAATAGTATATGAATCAGTAATCGCTGTTCTATGTTCTTCCTGCTTCACATCTTCAAAAGAGTGAGTAACCAAAGTTGGTTGCCAATTGGACTGACATCAAGGCATCATCAGGGCCCTCCAGAAAACCCATTCCACAACTTTGCTGGATATATGATACCATCAATTCCTTCATAGAGCTCTTTACACTCATCTTTCTGTAGAGGAAGAGGGATGACACTGTGCGTCAAAACAAGCAGGGCTCCGCATCTCTTCATTCTTACAACTGCTGGTTCATCAAGTGTAAGATAGATACTTTCTAACCAAGATGTACCTCTGGAAATGTGGCTGTGTGAATGTTCCCGATGGCGGGTAAACCTCTATGTTTCCATGCTTTCAGCTGTGACTAGTAAACCAAGGTGCTTACCTGAATTGTAGCTAGGTAAAGTAATTTAAGGAGTTTCCATTAAATGTGTCATTTTCAAATCGTTTCAAGTCCTGTTAAGAGTCCATCAAGCAGCGAAAGCAAGATTTGAACCCCCGACCAGATTCAATGTGGCAACCAGCCCTAAGCACTGGCATGAAACTCTCGAACTTGTATGTGGAAAGCAATGACCCAGGAAGAGCACGAGTTTTGGTCAAAAGTCAGTTTGTAAATTCTACTTGTCATTTGTGCTCGGTTACGTGGTGTTTCACCATTTCAAAGACAGCTGGAGCTCGTCGAATCATTCCAGACAACCACTGCTGCTGCAGAAACTAGGGCTTCCAGCCTACTTGCTACTCATTCTGTTCTTGTTTCCATCTCGCCGTCCTAATATTCGGCGCTCTCAGGTCGGAAAGAGACAGAAGCGGGGCAACCAGGTTGCTCTCGGCCCAAATCTGACGACTTACTCCAATTTTGACCAAAAAAAGGAAAACTTCTACCCCCATGGAGGTAATCAAAGACACAAATTATCCAGTTTAAGTCGACCAACATTCCGTCCCTCTTGTACCTTAAGAACGATCTCACAAAAGCCAGCAGGTGTACAAACACAATCGGCAGTGAGAGAATCCCAAGACCTAGCAATCACCTCAAATGCATTCCCCTCAAAAAATATCCCCGTTTCTTTCGACTCAAACATTCCCCTAGCGAAATAGACAGACACAAAGCCAAATCACAAGAAAAACCGGAGTCACAATCGGTGAGACCAAATTCATACGTCCCTCGAAATTCCAAATTTGCAGCTATAACGATCTTTCCTGCGGAACGGGAATTCACAAACCGTAATGATAAACTAACCAGCCAGGAAACAGCATCCAAACACAACGAGAGAACCTCAAAGCAACAGAATTCCGCTCAGAAATAAACATAAGAAAGAAAACGCGCGCGCGCGCACGTCCGTCCGCCCGTCCGTCCGTCTCTCTCTCTCTCTCTCTCTCTCTCTCTCACACACACACACACACACACACAAAGCGTGATTGTTTCCACATAACACAAAGGGACGTGAAGCAAAAAGATGCGTATGAATCAAAACACATACGGGAACCGGCGATGCGAGATTGCAGCAGGAGGATTGAAGCGTGAGTGTACGTGCCTGAAAGAAATCGCGTCACCAAACAGCAAACGCGAGCGAGGCAAAACGACAGCAAGGACGACGAGGAGAGCGAGCGAAGGAGCAAGAGAGCGAGAGCTGCGAATGAGAGCGGATTGGGGAGTGTCTTCACAAATGCAAAACGCGAGAGCGGAGAAATCAAGAACAAGGTATGGAAACCACCATCAAGGAATGGGACATGACCGGCGCGGGTGCGGACAAACCAAGAACAAGGAAACGTCGTCCTTGACCGGTTCAGGTGCGGAGAAACCAAGAACAAGGGATGGTACATGACCGGTGTGGGTTGGGGACAAACCAAGCACAAGGGAGGGACGGTCGGTGACCGGATGTGCCGGTCATTTTCTCAAACTTACCCTACTTTTACTCACTTGGTTTTACCGGAAGGCAAAATTCTAAAGTGCAAGAAAAGTCAAGTTATAACTGCTGTGTGTGGGGAAGGAGAGAATTATATAAAAGGACAGAGGAAAGGAAATTTAAAGAGGGGGGGGGGGGGGGGGGGGGGGGGGGAAAAAAAAACCTAATTAAAAATTTACAAAAATTCTAAAAAAAAGGGGAGTAAGTCACAAAAGCT
>Ga0116229_10014024_pt1 | contig 11209 bp, 10 predicted proteins | sample S1TSphgellanicum_3_FD_87313 | JGI IMG/M metagenome (GOLD analysis project Ga0116229, IMG submission 87313) | Host-associated microbial communities from peat moss isolated from Minnesota, USA - S1T2_Fc - Sphagnum magellanicum MG | ecosystem: Host-associated > Plants > Peat moss > Unclassified... | reverse complement strand
GAGCTCGGGCGGCCGATCGGGAATCGCGTCGAGCCGATAGAGACGCTCGGCCGCGGCGTGGCCGTCAACCTGCAGTCGATAAAGTGTCGAGTTAGTGACTACGCGTTCGCCGCGCCAGACGTCGCCATCCCGGTGCAGCTCGAGCCGGCTACCATCATGAAACGTCAGCGCTGCGGTCCCCGGCTCACCGCCCAGATGCAAAGCGAAGGCAACCGTGCTGCCCTCGGGGACTTTTCCATCCAGGGAACCGAGCTCCTGTGTCTTGAGCTGCGTATAGCTCGGCGGCGTGACGCGCAAACTCACGTCGCCCAGGACGCCGCTCGGCGCGCTCGGCGCCGCCGGGCTTGCGAGCTCATGCAGCGCGCGCGACAGCATCGGCGCCGCCAAGGCGATACCGAGCAACAGCGCCGCACCTCCCCACACGAGGGTGAGCGCGCGGCGCGGATAGCCGGGCCGCAGATCGGGCAGATCGAGACTTGCCAGGCGAGACTTCAACCGGTCGCGCTGCAGCCCTGCAAGGCCGCCGGCCGCGCCGTCGTCGAGCACGAGTTCGGCACTGTCCTCGAATGCGGGTGTCAGGTTATTGAGTCGTCGCAGCAGCCAGCGCGCGTCGTAGGCGCGCGATTCGCGCAGCATCAAGACGATGCTGAGCAGGCCGGCCGCCGCGGCATAGCTCGCGCAAAACGTCGGGCCCAAATAGCGATACGCGATGATCGCGCCCACCGCGATCAGCGGCACGGCGATCGCGAGGGAAATGACTGCCGCGCGTCGGCGCGCTGCGCGACGTAGATCGGCCAATCGCGGCGGCAGGGTTGCGGCGGCCGCGCTCATGCGCCCAGCCTGCGGCGCGTCGCGAGCAGACGCTCAGCCAAAAACAACAACCCGACGCCGAGCGCGACGTACGGCGACAAGAATTGCGCGGGACCAAGGGGCGCATGGCCGGTCGCGAGCGGCGCAACCGCGGCGGCCGAGGCACGCACGGGCGGGCGCGGCGGACCCCGCATCAGCATGAGCAGCGTGTGTGGAAAATCCGCTGCACCCAGGGTCGCGTTCAGAGATGCGCTCCCGATCCCGCCCTGCGCTGCAGCTGTCGCCGGCGGCTCGCCAAGACGCAGAGGCCCCGCGAGACTCAGCACGCGCCCTCGCCCAAGCTGCCGCTCGCGCAGCAAAGGCGCCCCGGCCGCATCACTGAGCACGACTGCACCGTCGTCGTGCGCGGTCTGTCGCGACGCCAGTACCGTACCGCCGCGCCGGACCCAGGCGTCGATGCCGGGTGGCAAGGGCCCGGCGAGCCAGATCAACCAAGCAGACGTCGCCGGCAAAGCGGCATCGGGGCCGGAGCTGTCCCACTGCAGGTTCAAGCCCTCGACCTGCCAGGCCGCAGCGAGCGCGCGCACCAAGGGCAGTTCGGCCTCGCCCGCCGTATCCGCGCGCACCGCGAGCGTCAGCGGCGCAGTCGTGCGCGAACCAGACGCGGCGCCGACACTCTGGTCGGCGCCGTCGTCAACGGCTGACGAGGGACTCGCGCCCGGCAACACGCGCCAAGTAAAGCTGTGTGCCAGACGCACACGCTCGGCATCGAGTCCGCCGAGTTCTTCGGGTGCGACGATGGTCACGGCGGTGCGCGGCGGCAGTTCCAGATCGGCTTGCCGCAACAGACTCGAGAGGGACGCACCCGACTCGCCGGGCGGCAAGGGCGCGTCGAGGGGCGGCAAGCCGGGCGCGAGCCACCGCCACTCGGCGAGCGGCATGGGCACGGCCGCACGTGCCGCAGCCGCCGTCACACCCGGCGCGACCAGCACCCAGGGCGCGCTGGGTGCACCCTGACCACGCAGAATCGGCACGGCGAGCACCAGCGCGAGGGCCGCAATCAACAGCAGGCGCAGAATCAGCAGCCAAGGCTCGTAGAGACGCAGACGCTCGCGCGGGTGCGTCTGCTCGCGCAGATAGCGCATGGCGGCGAACGGAACGATCTGCCGATCCGAGCGCCTTACCCAATGGAGCAGGAGCGGTACGAGCCACGCTGCGAGTGCAGCGAGCCCGACAGGCGCAAGCAGCGAGATCATCCCGCGCCCGCCAGTATCCGCCGCAGTACGACGTCGGCCGGCTCATCGAGGTAGTGCTCGACATGCGGCACGCCATGGCGTGCGAGCCCGGTGCCAAGTTCGCGCCGTGCGGCCGCGAAGCGCGCCAGGAAATCCGTGCGTGCCGCGGCGCCGTCGACGCGGCACTCGGCGCCGGTCTCGGGATCGCGAAAAATGAAGCCGCCCGCAAACGGAAAATCCCGCTCGTCGCAGGCGACGATCCCGAGCGACAGCACCTGCCGGCGCGCCGCCGCAAGTTTTTGGGCAACCACGGGCAGAGCTGCGTCGAAACCATCCGAGATGATCACGACCAGCGAGTCGATCGCGACGCGCTCCCAAACGGGCGCGAACATCGCCTCGCTGGGCCAGCGCCCGCCGCAGACGAATGCATCGAGTTCGATCAGCAATCGATCGCGATGGCGAGCCCCACCGCCCGCGCCGACCAGTTGCACGCCATCGCCCGTGATGCCGATCACGCCGATGTTGTCGCCTTGGGTCACCGCAATCTCGGCGAGACAGGCAGCCAGCAATTTCGCGGCGGCGAACTTCGTATAGCCGGGCCGCGCGGTATCGGCCTGGGCCATGGAGGCGGTTGCGTCCAGGAGCACCCAGATCGTCAAGGGGCTGTCACGCGCCGCCTCGCGCACGAAGAAGCGGTCCGAGCGACCGTACAGCTTCCAATCGATGCGCCGCGGCTCGTCGCCGATTTCATAGGAACGATATTGCTCGAACTCGAGCCCCGCACCGCGACTACGGCCACGGTGCTGGCCCAGTCCTAAGCCATTGGCGAACAAACGGCTCGCGAAGCGCAGTCCGCGCAGGCGCGCCCGGACATCGGACGGAATCAGCATGTCGACGCGCTCGCGCTACTAGGCACCGCTTCAGGCCGGGTAAGCGACCGATTTCAGCAGCACCTCAACCACGTCATCGGGCGTGCGTCGCTCGGCTTCCGCGGCGAACGACAAGAGCAGGCGATGTCTCAAGGCGGGCGCCGCGAGCGCTTTGACGTCCTCGCGCGTCGCCGCCAGCCGACCGTGCAACAACGCGCGCGCCTTGGCGGCGAGAACGAGCGCCTGACCCGCGCGTGGACCTGCGCCCCAGCGCACCCACTCCGTGACCTCTTTGATCCCTGCGGCCGACGGCCGCGTGGCCCGGACCAGGGCTGTGATCCACGCGAGCAGATCTTCACCAACGTGGACGTCGCGCGTGAGCGCCTGCAAGGCGAGCACCTCGCTGCCGCGCATCGACGGCTCGATCGCCGCCGCGGCGCGGCCGGTCGTCTGCGCCAAAATAGCGCGTTCCTCGCTCTCGCTGGGATACTCGACGCGAACGTGCAGCAGAAAGCGATCGAGCTGGGCCTCGGGCAGCGGATAAGTCCCCGCCTGCTCCAGGGGATTTTGTGTCGCGAGCACGAAGAACGGTTCCGGCAGCGCGTAGGTCTTGCCACCGTAGCTCACCGTATGCTCCTGCATGGCCTCGAGCAGGGCGGCCTGGGTCTTCGGCGGCGTGCGGTTCAATTCGTCCGCGAGCAAGAGATTCGTGAACACCGGGCCTTTCTGAAAATTGAAAGACCGCTTACCCGTGCCGTGATCCTCTTCGAGGATCTCCGTGCCGAGAATGTCGCTCGGCATCAAGTCGGGCGTGAACTGCACGCGCCGAAAGTCGAGCGCGAGTGCCTGGCCGAGCACGCGCACGAGCAGGGTCTTGCCGAGACCGGGGACGCCTTCGAGCAGACAATGCCCACCGGCGAGCAGGCCGATCAGGAGCTGTTCGACGACCGCCTCTTGTCCCACGATGCTGCGCCCGATCTGCGCGCGCACCTGTTTGAGCTTGTCGAGATGTCGCGAGACATCGGCTTCGGTGAGTGCCGCGTTCATGGGCCAGCGCTCAGGCCGACAACGCATAGGTGACGATGTTCACCGCGAACTTGGTGATGTCCTCCGCGTTGAAGCGTTTGTTGCGCCAGTCGAAATCCCATTCGCATCCGTAATCCTTGTTGCTGTAGAGAAGTCCGAGCCGGCCGCCGAAGTCAATGCCGCGCAGATAATCATGCACGAGATCGTCGCCCCAGCCGTTCAATTCCATGGCCGTTGCCGGCGGCCCGTCGAAGGTGAAGAAGCTCGAGTAGATCGGGTGGTCCTTGGGCAGCTTCTCGAGACGGTCCGCACCGAAAATCGAGTCGATCTCGTGCTCGAACGACTTTGCGAACAGCCCGTCGATATCGTGATTGCAATCGTCCGCGAGGATGAAGCCGCCGTTCTTGAGGTAGGCCTCGAAGTTACGGCGTTCGTCCGGATTGAATTCGACCAGTTTGTGACCGGCGATGTAACAAAACGGTGCGGTCATCATGCGCGCATCGGCGAGCGGGATCACGTGCTCCTGGCTGTCGACACGCAAGGTCGTGTACTGCAACAGCGTGTCGACTATGTTCGACGGCATGCGCTGATCGACATCCCAGTCACCCGACTCATACATGAGTCGGGTGAACCAGAAATCGTAGGGGCCGCCGCTAGTGCTCGTTGGCCCAGGCGGCGGCGCAGCCAAAGTCGCTACACCGCATCCGACAGGGATGTGAACGTGAATTCCCGCAATTTCATCGGCGGCAGCATCATGACGATGGGCGCCTCCTGCGGCAGCACGCGCACCGGCTTGCCGAACTCCTCGACATTGTTGAGCATGATCACGGGCGACTCGTTGAAACGGAAATTCTTGATCGGATACTTGATCTCGCCGTTCTCGATGTAGAACGTGCCGTCGCGCGTGAGCCCGGTCAGGAGCACGGTCTGCGGATCGACCATGCGGATATACCAGGTGCGCGTCACGAGCACGCCCTTCTGGGTCGTCTTGACCAGATCCATGGTCGACTTGTCGCCACCCAGCATGATGATATTGCCGGGCTGCCCGACGACGTCCTTACCCTTGAGCTTGCCCCAATAGCGGGAATACTGCAGGTAGTCGACGACGCCCTTGGTGACGATCGGCGTGTGCACGCGCGGCAAACCATCGTCGTCCCAGGGCAGCACGGACGCCTGCGCATCGGCGGGATCGGAATAGATGGTTACGCGCTCGTCGAACACCTTCTCGCCGAGTTTGTTGCCGCCACCCTTCTTGGTCATGAAACTGCGGCCTTCGTCCGCTTCACGCGCATCGAACCCGAAGAACATGAAGGTGAGCAAATCGGCGCTCGCGGCCGGCTCGAGGATCACGGTGTATTTGCCCGGCTCGAGCGCCTTCGCATCGGCGGATCGCTTCGCCTTGTCCATCGCAATTTGGATCTCGGTCGGCGCGCTGAATCGCGAGACATCGCCGAGGTTGCGCCCCACCCAACCCGAGCCGCGACCGTCATCCGTGCGCACCGTGCAGGTGAAATCGACTTCCGTGCTGCGCTGGTAGCCGAAGTTGCCCTTGCTGTTCGCAAGCGCCGAGAATTTTTGGTTGTCGGTGAAGAAACCCGCGGCGACCAGATTGCTCGCGCGGCACGGCAGAATGGAATCCGCGGCGACCTTGGCCCGGTATTCCGGCGTGACGGCGGCCGTCTTGTCGGAAAACGTCGAGGTCGGCTTGTAGGTCTGTTTCGGGATCGCCGGCATGAACTCGGGATTCTCGGGTGCGAGACGCGCAAGTTCCTCGGCGCGCGCGACGACGCGCTTCAGCGAAGCGTCGTCGAATTCATTGATGGTCGCGATACCGGAACGCTTGCCATAGGCCACCTGCACCTGCAGTTCGGCGTTGCTGACGATTCCGCTCGTGGAGACGTTGTTGAGCGCGTAGCGGATGTTGCCTTCGATCGACCCGTCGAGGGTGGCCGTGCATTCATCGGCTTTCGAGAGCGCCACGACCTTGTCCAGGATGGCCTTCGCTTCGTTTTCGGAATAGATGCTCATGTTCGTGCTTTCCCTTAACCCAGGCTGCGCGCGGTATTGATGACGTTGATGCCGTTGAATCGTGCCGTCGACGACCCGTGGGAGACCGCGGAAATCTGCGCGGGTTGGCCCTTGCCGTCGAAGAACGAACCGCCGTAGCGGAAATCGCGCTGATCGCAGACGCCGACGCAGGCGTTCCAGAAGTCCGGCGTGCGCATCTGGTAGGCAACGTCCTCGATCTGCTCGGTGATCTTGCCGTCCTTGATCTCGTAGAACAGCTGACCGCCAAATTGCGCGTTGTAGCGCTGTTGGTCGATCGAGAACGAGCCGTCGCCGACGATGTAGATGCCGTTCTCGACGCCCTTGATCATCTCGGCCACCGCAAGCGGCTTCGCGCCGGGCGCGAGCGAGACGTTCGCCATGCGCTGGAACTGCACATTGGACCACGAGTCGGCATAGCAGCAGCCCTGGGACGCGGACAGCCCGATGATGTGGGCCTGGTCGCGAATCACCTGATAGTTGACGAGAATGCCGTCCTTGATCAGGTCCCAGCGCCCGGTCTTGATGCCTTCGTCGTCGTAGCCGACGGCACCCAGCGTGCCGGGTGCAGTCTTGTCGGCGAAGATCGTGACGTTGGGACTGCCGTACTTGAAGTTCTTCGAGCGCCACTTGTCGAGTGTCGCGAAGCTCGTACCGGCATAGTTCGCCTCGTAGCCGAGCACGCGATCGAGCTCGGTCGCGTGACCAACCGATTCGTGAATCGTCAGCCACAGGTGCGAGGGATCGAGCACGAGGTCGTACTTGCCGGGCTTGACCGAACGCGCCTTGAGCTTGTCACGCGCCTGGTGCGCGGCCGCGATCGCATCCGCATGCATGTCATAAGAGGTCGAATAAACGACCGCGCCACCGGGCAGCGCAATGCGCCCCGCGGGTGTGGGATCGAGATATTCGTAACCGCGACCCTGGGGCGCCGACAAACCGCTGCGCTCGCGGAACTTGCCGCTCGCCTTGTCGATGGCGGTCACCTGGAACGGCGCCCAGATCCGATGCACGTCCTGGTCGATGAACGAGCCGTCGGTCGACGCAAAATATTTCTGCTCGTTGACGGCAAAGATGACCGAGCGAATGTAATCGGCACCGGCCTTCAAAGCCGCGCCATTGACGCTCATGAGCAAGTCGACCTTTTCCTTGAGCGGCACTTCCATCGGCGATTTCTTGATCGGCGTCACCCAGGACACCTCGCCCACGCCCTTGGTCGGCGCCAGCTGCACGGGGTCGGTCTGGTACTTGGAGTTGGCTTTCGCGATCGCGACCGCTTTTTCGGTGGCGGCGACGATGCCGTCGACCGTGAGATCGTTGGAGGCGGCAAAGCCCCAGGCGCCATTGGCGATGACGCGGATGCCGGCGCCTGTCGACTCGGTGTTGACGACGTTCTGCACCTTGTTTTCGCGTGTGATCACGAACTGGCGCAAATAGCGACCGATGCGTACGTCGCAATAAGTCGCCCCGGCTTTGGTCGCCGCTTCGAGAGCCGCGGTGGCGAGCTTCTTCTTGACAGCCACATCGATCTTCGTGCTGAGCACTTCAGCGGGTACCGCGCGTGCGCCCGGGGGCAGCAACAGGGAACTCATTCCAAGCCCGGCGAGGCCCATGCCCGCGCCCGTCGTTTTCAGAAAATCACGCCTGTACATTGCTCACTCCACGGTGTTATCGGCAGGGCTGCGGGGATGATCCGAATATGATTGCATGAACGCCAAGCCGCGACCAGCCTCGTCGACATTTTCTTCCGGCGGCTAAACGTTTCGGCGCGATCCCCGCTCTAAGTACCATGAATTCGAATTCTCAGGGCCTGGGTGATGGATATGTCGTGTTGAGTTTCCCACCGCGGATTAGTTCCCGGACCCAGGCGGCACCGCTGCGCCGAAGCGGGTCTTTCGAGTCTCTCTACCGTGAACACGTCGGTGCGGTTTATGGCTTATGTCTGCGCCTGACCGGTCAGCGGGAGGCGGCGGAGGATTGCACCCAGGAGACGTTCGTCGCGGCATGGCGGGCGCTCCCGGAATTCGAGGCACGCAGCAGTTTGGCGACCTGGCTGCACCGCATAGCGGTCAATCAAGTGCTCGCGCGACACTCAGGCTTAGCCGCAAAGCTCGAAAGACTCGCGAGCGCAGGGAGCGCCGAATTCCCACCCGACCACGGGCACGACGATACCACGCCACCGCTCGACCTCGAGAAGGCCATCGAATCGCTGCCGGACGGCGCCCGGCACGTGCTCGTGCTTGTCGGCATTTACGGTTACAGCCATGACGAGGCGGCGCAGTCCTTGGGGATAGCGGCCGGAACCTGCCGCGCGCATTTGCACCGTGCGCGACGACTTCTGGGTGAGCGCCTCGAACTCACGGAGACACTGCCATGAACGAATCCGACCGATCGAACTTGGATTTGCGACTCGCACGCCTGCCGCGTGAGATCCCGCCGCCGCGTGATTTGTGGCCCGCGATCGAAGCGGCGACGACGGGACACGGCCGGCGCGATTGGCGCCTTGGGGTGGGTCTTGCCGCGGGCATCGCGGTGCTCGCGATCTCAGTCCTCGTGGCTGTGCGGCCCAAGACGCCCGATCCGGCGACGGCATCGATTCCGGCCTTGATGATGGATCAAGATGCCGCGTCCCTGCGCACCCGGGCGGCACTCGCGCAATCCTTCGAGGCTGAACTCGCCCACTTGCCGAAGGCGACACAAGCCCGTCTCTGGCAAGACCTCGACCAGATTCGTGGTGCGCGCGCCGATATTCGCCGTGCGCTCGATGCCAATCCGCAGAGTCCGTTGCTGCGCGAATTGCTCGCCGACACCTGGCAGCAAGAACTGGATTTCTACGCGAATGTTGCGACCACCACCGACCCGGTCCGCATGCGCTGGCCCCTGTAAGACACTAGGAAGGATATCCCGATGACGAAAACTCACGCTTTGCGCAACCGCCTCGCCATCATGGGCTGCGCGCTCCTGTACGGCGCCACCGCATTTGCCGCCGGCAATCAGATCAACATCACGAGGACCGCGGACCCCAAAGGCCAGGTCGAGGTCGACAACGTCTCGGGCAGCGTCGAGGTCATCGGCTGGGATCGACCTGAGATCGATGTCAGCGGCACCATCGGCGAACGCGTCGAACGCGTCGACCTGAACGTCACCGGGGACCACGCGACCGTGCGGGTCGTCCTGCCGACGATGTCCTGGGGCGGCGACGGCTCGGCAAACTTGGTGATTCACGTCCCACAGCGCAGCGAGCTGCGCGTCTCCGAAGTCAGCGCCAAGCTCAAGACCCATGATCTCTCGGGCGAGCAACGCCTAAGGACCGTGAGCGGCGATATCGACGCAGTGCTCGCGGCGGGCGGCAGCGTCAACACCGTCAGCGGCACCGTGACCGTGAGCGCGACCGGACCGTCAGGGGCCCTGGAGATCGAAACAGTCAGCGGTGGCGTGACGGTGAATGGCTCCATCCCCGATCTGCGCGTCCAAACCGTGAGCGGAGCCGCCTCCGCAAAGTTGGCGTCCGTCAACAACGTACGCCTCAAGACGATCTCCGGACATCTCGACTTTTCGGGCAGCTTGGCCGCCGGAGCGCACTTGGAAGGCGAGTCGGTCAGCGGCAGCCTCGACATCACGTTCGGCGCAACGCCCGCGGCCGATTTCGATGTCGAATCGCACACCGGCACGATCGCCAATTGTTTTGGCCCGGCACCGCAGACGTCTCGCTATGGCCCGGGCTCCCATCTCGTGTTTCGCAATCAGGACGGCACGGCGCATGTACGTCTGTCCAGCTTGAGCGGCAAGATCCAGATCTGCGATCACCCCGAATGAAATGAACCTCGAATGAGATGCGCCGCCATGGCCTATTGCGGCGCACTTGGCCGAGAATGCTCGGATGGCGCCGCCACCCCCCCTGCCCCCGCTGCTCTCTCTGTCCGATGAGGCCTTGCTCGACCGCTTGCAGCGCAGTGCCTTTGAGTACCTGCGCACCTATGCGGACCCGAAGACCGGCCTGGTTGCCGACACTTCACGCCCGGGAGCACCGGCGAGCATCGCCGTGGTCGGCTTTGCCCTCTCTTGTTACCCGGTCGCCGTTGAACGCGGTTGGCTGGACCGCGCGAACGCGGCGGCACTGACGCTGACCTCCTTGCGCTTCTTCGCCGCGAGCGAACAGAGCGAGTCTCCGGGAGCCACGGGCTACCATGGCTTTTATTATCATTTTCTCGACATGCCGACCGGGCGTCGCGTCTGGCAGTGCGAAGTATCGGTCGTGGACACCGCTTTGTTGATCGCCGGCGTGCTGACTGCCGCCACATATTTCGACGGCGACGGCGCCGAGCGCGAAATCCGCGCGCTCGCCGACGCGCTCTATCGTCGTGTCGACTGGGCCTGGGCGCAAAACGGTGGTGAGACGGTCACGCAGGGGTGGAAGCCCGAATGTGGGTTCCTACGCGATGGCTGGGAAGGCTACAACGAGGCGACCATCGTCTACCTGCTCGGCATCGGCTCGCCCACGTTTGCGCTGCCGCCGACGAGTTTCGCCGCCTGGACCGCGACCTATCAATGGGAAAACCTCTTGGACGTTGACGTGCTCTACGCCGGACCCTTGTTCACGCACCTGTTCTCGCATGCCTGGATCGATTACCGCGGCATACGCGATGCATTCATGCGCGAGAAGCAGAGCGATTACTTCATCAATACCCGACAGGCGATCGCCGTGCAACGCGAATATTGCGCGCGCAATCCGGAGGATTACGTGGCTTACGATCGCGATCTCTGGGGCATCAGCGCAGGCGATGGACCGAGTCACGCGCAGATGGGTCGCCAGCATCACGACTTGCGAGTCTTTGGTTACATGGCGCGCGGCGCGCCCCTGGGGCCGGACGATGGCACGCTCGCGCCCTGGGCGATGCCCGCGAGCGTGCCCTTCGCCGCCGCCGATGCCTTACGCGGCACGCGGCAACTGCTGGCACGCGGGGCGACCAAGCATATGTGGCTGAACCGCGAATTCAAGCCGGTGAAATTGCCGGAGAAGTATTTGCGGGTTATCAGACAGAGTTCAGAAATATGATTCATGAAATTCTTCGCGTGGGATTGCTGCAATGCAATTGCTCCATCTTCGGTGACGAGAAAACGAAGGAAGCCATTGTGGTGGATCCGGGTGACGATCTGGCGGACATTCATGCGGTGCTGGATAAACATGGGCTGACGGTGAAGTCGATTATTGTGACGCATGCG
>Ga0116229_10014022_pt1 | contig 11209 bp, 6 predicted proteins | sample S1TSphgellanicum_3_FD_87313 | JGI IMG/M metagenome (GOLD analysis project Ga0116229, IMG submission 87313) | Host-associated microbial communities from peat moss isolated from Minnesota, USA - S1T2_Fc - Sphagnum magellanicum MG | ecosystem: Host-associated > Plants > Peat moss > Unclassified... | reverse complement strand
TGGTGACCCAAAAAATAGGAATATCTTGTTGTAGATTCCATTTTTTTTTAAATTGATATTTTTTGGGGGGAAAAAAGGTTGGCCTCATTTGACCATTGTTTTAATTGGGTGGAATTTTTTTGCCAATTTTTTCCCATTTGGACAATATTTGAAAAAATGTTGATAATTGATGTTAAATCTTCCATGGGCTGTTTGCCAATGATGCTACACCAAAAAAATGAAAACAAAACCCTCATTCACATGACACAAGTGATGAATATTCCTTGAAATGCGGGACCAAATTAAATGTTTAAGGTAACATTGAATACTATGGCATTATGTTATGTAAAGACCAAGCTTATTTATGTGTAATTTCTTTAGTTTTTTTGGCTGATGAAAGGGTAGATGAATGGGTGGGGCATTTTATTTAGTTTTTTTCTTTGGCCAATGAAAGGGTGAATGAAGGTGTAGCATGTTTTTTCAGTTTTTGTAGGTGATGAAGGGGTGGCTAGGTGAAGGATATTTTTTTTAAAAAAATTAAATAAGCAAAAATAATGAAAAATTGCAATTTTGTTAAAATCAAGTAGGGGTTATTAAGGGTGTTTCAACTGCATTAATATGGTCGAATAAGCATGCTTGTTGATTGTGTAAGTGATCAATTTTGTGAACTCCTTGCATGTTATACATAATTTTTGTACTCCCCCACATTCCCCACTATGTTCTAATAGTGGGATACTTGCCTTTAATGTTAGAAAGTGGGTAATGTAGGGTAGATTTTAGTTTCCAACACACCCCTAGGTTCATCCAATGACTTGTTGGGAACCATAATCCACCATGGGTGGCCTACTCTTTAACACATATTTCTAATTAAAAAGGATTTTAAAAAAATTCTTTAAATTGTGTTTTAAGAGGAAAGTTTTGACTTATAAAACCCACCCCTTTCAATGTTAAAATAAGGGGGAAGTTTTTGCATGTAGGGTAAAACATGGGTATAGTATTTATGTGCATCCCTTTTCCTCAAGCTTTACCCAACATAAAAACCTAGCCCAAATTTTCTTTACATTGGGAGAGCCTAAATATTCACGGCCACATTTTTTTATATCAACTTAAGAAGGCATGGGGGATGGAAGTGGTTTGAAGGTGAAGAGGGGACACATAACATAATTTGATCCAATGGTTTGTGCATTAAAGCTTTTACATACATGGCTTGTGGGAGAAGAGATGTAAAAGGTCCAAAGAAAAGAAAAAGAAAATAAACAACTTCTTTTAAGGAATGAAAACAAAATTCCTAGTCAAATTTATTACATCTTGGTCAATAGTGTAATGCCATTCTTGCAAATTGGGAGGGAAATTACACTTTATAAAGCCCCACCCAAAATAGATAAATTGTTTTGGTCAAATCTTTATATATAGGGGGAGGCATTGTTGTTAATGTTTCCCCCTTCATAAAAATTGAAGTTCATTATAATAAAGAGAACCTAGATGCATTCAAATGAATGTTATAAATCACTTTATAACAAATCTTTGGTACTTTAGGGATATTACATGTAATTTCCCACACCTTCAAGAAAAATATGAGAAATATTGAAGAGTGAAAATTTGTATTTGGGGAGGCCCTCCAAACTCCACTACAATTTTAATTGAAGTTTTTTTTTTTTTGGGTGAGTTTAAGGCTTATTACACGTTTTTTAGTCCCAATTATAAGTTAGTTACCTAGGTAAGTTGATAATTAGTTTTACAAAAAGCTAGAATTAGAGTTGGAATTGTTCAAGTAGAAGAAAGTTTGATGCAAAACTTGACCAAACCCAATTAATAATGTTGATACGTGAAAAAAGGAATAGAATTATACCAATGGCTCAAAATAAAATTTCAAGGTCTAGTTTTAAAGTTTTATTGCTTTGAATTTTTATGATGCCGTTGAATTTTTCATTTATATTTTGGTCCCTTTCCATGTTTTGTGTTTTTATGACAAACTTTTGATCTTTCAACCTTTTGGTATGTCTGAGTGTTTTTATTTTGTCTTCAATTTTTTTTCTATCAAGCTTTTGGTTTGTTTAGGTGTTTTTATTTAGTCTCCAATTTGTGGTCTTTAAAATTTTTTGATCCCTCTTTATTGTGTTTTATGTTTTGTTATACATTTATGATTCTAAACTTTTTATTATTTTAAGTGTTTTTTTTCCCTCAATAAGTTTAACATGGAAGAGTGGTGGGTAGCTTGTGCATTTCCAAGGTTTGGTGGTGTTTTATTGTAATTTAAGCCATAACAATGTAACATTGTGGTGTGGTAATAGTGCATGTTAGCAACCAAGTTGCGGATTATTAGTTCCAACTTTCTATGAAGCCCAATGTTTGTGTATCTATTGATGGTTAAGGAAGAGGTGTGGAGATTATTGCAATGATGATGAACATTCTATAAAAGTTTAAGTGTGAGGGACTTTGGGTTAACTTTGTAAGTTTGGTTTGGGTTTTATGAAGTTTCTATTTTTTATATATGAAAATAATTTTTAAAACCTCATTTGCTAGTCATGGAGTTGTTGGTGATAAAACTACATGAACCTTATATTCAACAAGGTTATTATTTATAATTATGTTTGTGCAATTTTGGCATTAAAAAGGCCCTACTCATTAATTGATGAAGCCATGGTGAACAATAACACTACTTTTAATGTCAAACAAACATCAATGGGCTCATTTTTGTTGATCTTATTTTTTGCTTTCTAAAGGTTTAGTCTTACATGCAATGATAAACCTCTTATATTTATAATCAATTTATTTTATTACTTTAATATTCACTTCGCTATCTAATAATTTTTGACAAGAAAATAATTGCATAATTTTTTTGAAAAAAAAATCATGATCTAAAGTCTTATTAAGGTGACTCACTTTCATTTGTGTGAAAGTGAACTACTAGCCATAAAATTTGAAGGTAGAGGCACCTAATAATGTCATTGTACCCTAAACCAACACCTATAATGGTTTCATATCACCCCTCAAAACAAGGTGAAGAACAAATTGTACCTTATTGTTGAAGGAACTTATTCTAGACAATTCTAAATTTTGATCATATACATGTTCAAAGCCTTTCCAAGTATGCAAAATATGCTTCAATGTTTTGGAATCTTTTCAATTCTAATTTAATGTTTACAAGTTTGAACTAACCCATCATTTATTTTGTGAAATTTTCATTTCAATTTAATTAGCCATACTTTCAACTATTGGACGTCAAGGTATGATTACAAGGTAGAATTTCTATAACTAAGGGATTTGCAAGAATAATTGAAGATCATTGACTAATAATGATTAGAATGTAACCTCTTTATTGTTTACCCTATCTTCAATGCCTTTGAAAGCATCTATAATTAAGAGACATTTGAAATCCTTATTTGTCATTGATGAAATCTCATGTTTCAAAGGCCAAAAATAATACACAATATGAAGAAATGGTTTCATCACAAACTATAAGCAAAAAAATCACCTAGTTTATTCCATGGTTGAAACAACAATATGCAAGACCTAAAAGGGACAATTTCAAAAGTTCCATATTGACACCATGGTTGCTTTTGCATATTTCAACGAATCACAATTGCAACAAACAAAACAATGACATTTAGACCTTGCAACTAAGTTACTTGTTGCCATTTTTGCTTATGCAAGCAAAAAAAGTGAAGCTAGAATTGAATTGATATCAATGCAATGATTTGTTAAAAACAACAAGTTGCGTGGAAAATAAAGTTCTGGATGAATTGCAATAATTTCTATAGCATTTTCATTCACATCAAGGTCATAATTCACATGCTTATGGATTATTTTGAGATGAAGTAAGGGATGAATTCTAACAATTTTTGAAACACTTTCATTCATATCATAATCCCAATTTACATGTTTGTGGATGTAATTTGGGGTAGTGTTAAATGTGTGTTGTGTCATGATTCAAAAATGTTTATTTCAAAGGTCCCTATAAAATCAATTGCATTTATTCAATGTTCATTTGTATTTAACATATGTTTACTTTGCACCTTGGCACATGGGATATAATTTTTTAAAACAAGTTGTCCATTTCTATTAAAATCATGAAAATAAAAGCATAAGATGCTAAGTGCACATTTCACAAGGAAGGCTATTGTTATATTTAGGGTGCAATCTATGATTTTTAAAAAATTAAATAAAAATAAATTTACAAAATTCCAAAATTAATTATTTCATTTTAGGTAGGTTCAAAATTCTCTTGACTTTTGCACAAAAATACATTTGTGATCAAAATAAAAACTATTTATCGCCAAACTCCTTATTTTGACAACTCAATAAGGAAAAGTTAATACTTAATGAACCTTGAACCCAGTAACCTAATCTTTCCCTTGCAAGCAAGGCCAAGAAAGACTATATACATATTTTATGTATACTCATCGTGTACATACGTATTTATTGTAGGTATATTGAACACGTTCATATGTACATATATAAAGAAAGTAGGAGTTTTTTTAGGGTTTTTTAGAACATCATCATTTCATTGGGACAATGGACAAATTCCTACAGATTTGTTGTTGCAACCTTAACCTTAAGCTCACAACCAAGGTAAGGGCTTGCAAAGGTGCGGGCGAAAAATGAAACCTGGGAAGCCTGGGAGTCACATTTCATGCTATTGGGAGTGAAGGAAAGTGTGAGGGAATGAACCCCCACACTCCCAAGTGAACTCCCACTTTGGGAGTTGGAGTCCCGATGGACTTCCGAATTTTTAGAGGGCCATTGAAAAGGTCAAAACTCATTGGATTAAAAAATTCCTTATATTATTGGAAAGCTATCAGAATGTAAATGTTTAAAATGGGCTCGCATGACCCATCTAGGTACTTGAAACATAAGTTATGGCCAAAAGAAAAGTCGGGAGTTAAACTGTCAATTTAACTCCCGACCACTAAACGTCAAAAATCGTCCCAATTTACCTACGTGCAAGTGGCAAACCACATACCACTAGAAAGTTTTCAATAAAGATTATAACTTTGATTTAAACCTCACTTCAATCGGAGGTCTGCACAAAAAATTATTGGCATCCAAAGTCACGAAAATCCTAATTTTGGGAATTTTGAGACTCCCAACTTGGGAGTCCCGGGACAAAATGACATATGGGTGCTAGCCCCATGGCCAAACACAAAGAATACTATAAGGGGGAATGTGGTGGTTTTTCCTAAGTCCGCGCCATGGTGAGTTTTGTGAGTTTGTGTTTTCTTGTGGTTCGTCTATGCACTAAAAGTGCTCCAAGGTCCATGTGAATAATTGACTCACTTGTCATTCTTCCTAATCCCCACCTCAAAGCTCTAGCACACCCTTCTACCCCCGAAATGTTATGAGCTAAGGAACATGCCCCAACTCCTTATCCTTCCGTTGTTTTCACTTTGGACTCACATTTGAATATATTAAGGAGCTTGAGAGTGCGTCATTTGTCCTTGTGTCTTGAATAATTGCATTCGGCTTCTGGTCTTGTGTTTAATTTTACTTTTTGGGATGCAAAATGAGGATAATTTTGGGCAATTTTAAAAGATGAACAATGAGAGTAGTGAAATTGAAGCTAATAAATGATAGTAGTTAAAAGCAATGGAACTTAATCTAGCTCCAGTTCCCGTAGTGTAACATCCTGGTGAGAGATTTGATTTTGTGAAGTCTAACCCTGTGGAAGTCTCCAACAAACGCCAACCACAATCTAAAAAAAAAAGATTCGTGTTTCAATTGTAACATTTTTGTTGTCAAAGCTAAAATTAGGGTTACCTTATTGATGCCATCTCTCAGCTCAATTTTTTTTAGGTTGTTTCTTTTCAATGTCAAGGATTTCTCAATACTTATGATGATATTTTTTGTTGAATTTAATGGCGATGTGATCAATTTTATAGTTATATTATTGAACCTTCATGCCATTTAAAAACAAAAAATGGTTAGAAAACCTTAAATTGGAGTCATGATATTCTATTGGGGAACTGTGATGCTATGAAGCTTTGAAGGCAACTTTGGACTTTTGTGTACTGATACTACTTTTGTACACACCTCCTTTTTCCACATAGACCCAAAAATAAATTCGAATTATGGATGAGAGTGAAATATGACGTTGGAGGTTATTCAACATTTGCTTGGAACCAACTATTAGATGCATTTGTTTGACATTGAAGCGTTGTTTTGAATACTTGACAGAAGTGATGGTGTGACACTTCATCAACGACACTCTTAAGGATATGGCCACATGCATTCTTGTTTTGTTCGTTCTAGTTTTTTTTTAACCAAACATAATAGTGACTTCAAAATGTTTTTGGGGTTTTTTTCTATAGTCTCTCATAACTCTAAGGTCTTGACAAAGAGGACTGTAGACTGCGAAAATGGTGGAGAATGATTAGAGTTTAGGGCAGAGATTGGAAACATTACATGCATAGAAAGTCATAGGTTGTAAAATGTCATGTGTGCAAGGGCATCCTTGACTATCTACAAGGTTTGGTGTGGCAACTTGTCTCAGGCAACCGGGATTTATTGCTCATGAATCAAGGAGTGTATGAGGTATTTGTTTTTTGTAGATTTTTTTCATTATTGGGAAATTGCATTAATTCCAACATAAAAATTATAATGTTTACATGTAAGGACAAGATATATAGGTTAGATTTTGAGTGCATTAGGTTTTTTTAATGTTGTAAGAAGGGTCAGGGGATCAAAGCAAAGCAAAGGGCTTTACACTTAGAATTCAACATGATGCTCATTAAACCGATTTGTCTTGTAGCAACTGAAGATGTATGAAACTTCAGCTGTAGAACTAGATATAATCAGGGATATTTCACAAACATTTCCATCACGTGTTTTTCCCCAGCAAAGACATGTGCTTGGGCAATGTTTTTTCTATAACATCCTTAAGGCATATGCAGTATATGACCGAAATGTGGGGTATGTCCAAGTTTGTCTTTTTATTCCTTATTTGACTGTTGAAGATAGCCATCTTTGGAATTCCCCATTTTAAAATAAAGCTGAAAAAAATTTGTCTACTTTCAATAGTCCAACTTTTTAGTTGAAGTTCATGAGACAAGTATTTATCATTTCTTTGGCTACAACTAGACTGTTTGTGTGCAATTTTTGCACTGGAATCAAGTTGGTGAGAATTTCAAGTCAGAAATATGTATGTTGAACTAGATGGAAAGTCGACCATAATGTCTCTTGAGTTTTAGCCAACATCATGACCGAGTGAAGTGCTTGCTTTCTAAAAACTCAAGACATAGATTTTTTTATAATTGTTTGTTTGAAATTTTGTGGTACACACATCCATTGTTGGGAAGTCATGTAGTCAGTGGGGAAGAGTTGCAGCTAGTTGTTGCCATTTGTGATGAAGGTAGTGGTCTAATACTTGGTGAGTGACATTCACAAGGTTATGACAACATGCTTGTTGTGTTTGTTTTGCTTTTGTTGGAGGAGACAACAATTACCTTGAAGATGTTCTTGTGGAGGTTTCCTTTCAATTTTATATGGAAGTGCACCATAATGTTAAATAAAACTAGTTTGCATATGGTATTGGAAGTTGAAGTCTATTAACAGAAAGTGTTATGTGTTTGAATAGGGAATGGGATTTCTTGTAGGGTTGTTTTTATTGTACATGAGTGAGGAAAATGTTTTCTAATTACTGGTGGCTTTGCTTAAGGGTGTTCTACATGCACCCATGGAGGGCCTTTACTTGGTAAGGTCCTTCAAAAGATTAGATAAGCAAAAGAGTTGTTCTCCAATTCTTTTTGCTCAAGTGAAAACCAAAAGATGATAGGCGCAAGGTTTGTTTTTGTAGACTTCTGGTGCAAACAAAAGTTGTTTGGCAAGGGGATTGGTGTGCTCATCAGAACATATAGGAGACTCACAATTTGTTGACTAAGTTATATGGTGGAACCTATGGAATCTATTTGCTTCACTCCTATTTGTTCTTGGGTTCAGATGGGTCAACCATTGGTTCAGCAGTACCTAATCCAATTTGAGAGGTTGGTGAAAAAGCTAGTGCCACAAATGGGAGAACATTTTGAGAAAGAGACGATCAATCTGAGCATGTATGCAAGCCAATGGTTCATCATTGTTTTTTCGTACTCCTTCCTTTTCTCACTGGCACTTCAGATTTGGGATGTTTTCCCTGTTGAGGTTGTCTCTTGTGCCTCATTGTCTCATGCCTTCTTTTGGTAGGAGGTTGTAAGCAGTAGGTTTGAGGTATTAGGGTAGCAATGAGTGGTGTTGTATGAATAATTCCATATTTTCACAATGCATTATGTTGGATGTGATGTTGCACTTGGCTTTCATAACCTATGTCAATTTGGGGGAGAGAATTGATGAAAATAGATGGGTACTTTCTGATGTAGGGTGTGATAATTGTTTTCTAATTTGGGTTGGCACTACTCATATATTGTGAGGAAGATTTGGTTTATTTCTTGACTCTAATCTGATTGATTATGGGTTGGAGGCTTCATTCTATCATGGGACGGAGAATAATATGTTTACATTTATGATTAATTTTTATGATTTCAGTCTTGGTAGTTGCTTAAGGCTCAATAGTTGGTTATGAGGATAGTTGATGAGATGACATTCTGAAAATTGGTAAGAAAGAATTGAACTTTAGTTTTGTTTTTTGTTTCCCAACTAGATATTTTTTTCCAATTTTGTTTGTGTGCAAGATCTTTTATTGGTCTATTGTAGTGAATCTCTTATTCTTTTATGAGCTACCCACAGAGTCAATTTCTTTTCCTGTGATTGGGCATAAGAATTTTTGGAGTGAATTCAAGAGGGAGGTTTGGGGTGGCAAGTGAAGCTACCATTTGAAAAATTGGTCCATGCATTGCATAGTTTCCCTAGAAGAGCACTGCAACCAAATACCTTCTTACCATTAGCTTACAATATCAAGGTACCCATAGCCTGCCTCCTCTGGTTTTGATGACGTTCCCTTGCTTTTGTTCTTGAATGTGTTTTTTTTAATTGTCACATGGTGTTAAGGATTGCATGTCACTCATATGAGATTGTATGCATGGCAATACGTGCATTTTTTATAAATCAAAATGTCATTGTGGATTTTTGACAAGATTAGTTGTGTGTAATACACATGAGCACTATCAATACTCTTTTGTTTCCAGGTGCCTAAGCGATTGGAAGAACTAAGCCTAGAATATGAACACACGAAGAACCATAACACCTGAGGTTTATAATGGAGGCTACACACATTAAGATGTTCGAATGGTTATCCCCTCCAAAGATTGACTAAAAGCAAAGGCTGATGATAGGTGTTTAGGTGCACCACTGAATGAAGCAATACATGCCACAAAGTTGACAAAAAGGTGGATTTCAAGGTTTAAAGGATTAATCCCAAGGTTTATTATAGCACATAGGGTAACAATGTACATAACACCCCAGGCAATTGGGCATTGGTTTGCATTGTGCTAATAACACATTAAAATCAGTGTGTACCCATTAAAAAGTTATGAATCCCTTTTCTTGGAGGAAGAGAGTTTTGGGACTGAAAACCTGAATCAAATTGGAAGAAAATGTATGGTAGTTACATTCGGGAAGGGTTAAACAAACCACAAGAAAGGGGTATCATGATAGTGCATGGTATATTAGAATATAGTGCCATATTCCTACAATTCTATTCATGGAATGATGAGCTTATCAATAAATTAAAGTATGCCAAAAATATGCAATGGTAATTGAAGGTTTTGAACTTTATACATGTTGCAGATAAATGTCACATTCTTGTGATCATCAAATGAAAATGATTTTATAGTGTAATCACAATTGATTGTTAAACTTAGAAACCACGATAATTTATTATTATTATTATTATTATTATTTTTGAAGACATAATTGACACTGAAAGAAAATAAATCTTAAACTAATAAAATCTCAATTATATGTAAAGTTGGTTTGTCAATATTTTTGCAAATATTGGGTACTTAAGCATCCAATAATCTAAGGATAAATAAAATGATGCAATTTGAATTATTAAAAAATGATTGCCATGGAAACATTAAACTTGACTAGAATATGTTTTTAGTTTAAATGAAAATTAGATATGTAAAACAACACTAGTTGCATCTAATTGGGAACCCTTTGAGACCAGATGCCTTTTAAGTATTTAAAATCAAATAATATTCCCCAATAATACATTTTTTGAAATTACTTTTAGTTTATTAAGTATTTAAAGGTTCAACATCTATAAGCCAAACATAGGCCAAACATCTAGTTAAAATGTTCAAGTTTTATGGTACCTTATAATTTATATTATCTTAATGGAGGTCATTATTTGAAGTCCACAATCAAGTTATAATGAACCATCACAATTTTGCTAATAGGAAAGAAAAGGGGAAATAACCCATCATATACTATTATAATTAGAAGGTTTATAATTTACATGCAATTATATGCAAAAATGTATCCTTCCATTTTCAAGTATATCATCATTTTATAAACCCATATCTAAAGTATATCCAAATCAAGGAACACAAAATTTTCCATTGGTATTGTAATGGGTGTCCAAAAATTCCTAAAAAACATTTAGTATCCCACAATGATGGATGTTAATTTGATTAAAATGCCTTTTTGAAAAAATGGGCATCATTTCAACATTTCAACATCTCGATGACTCCTCAAGGTGGACGCATTGTTTGGTTCAAGAACATTAACCTTGTCAAGGTCCTCCAAGACTCCTTGATAGTCATCCAACATGTATTTGACATCTCCATGACTTTTTAAGGTGGATTCATTATTTAGGTGAAGAACATTAACCTTGTCAAGGTCTTCCAGGGCTTTTTGATAGCATCCAACATGTAATTCACATCTCCATGACTCCTCAAGGTGGATGCATTGCTTGGTTCAAGAACATGAACCTTGTCAAGGTCCTCCAAGGCTCATTGATACTTTTTCAACATCCTTTTGACATTTCCACGACTCATCAAAGTGAATGCATTGTTTGGTTCAAGAACATTAGCCTTGTCAAGGTTTTCCAAGGCTCCTTGATAGTCATCCAACATGTATTTGACATCTCCACGACTCTTTAAGGTGGATGCATTGTTTGGTTCAAGAACATGAACCTTGTCAAGGTCCTCCAAGGTTCCTTGATAGTCATCTAACATGCATTTGACTCTTCCACGACTCCTCAAGGTGGATGCATTGTTTGGTTTAAGAACATCAACCTTGCAAAGTCCTCCAAAGCTCTTTGATAGTCATCTAACATTTATTTGACATCTCCATGACT
>Ga0116229_10014021_pt1 | contig 11209 bp, 7 predicted proteins | sample S1TSphgellanicum_3_FD_87313 | JGI IMG/M metagenome (GOLD analysis project Ga0116229, IMG submission 87313) | Host-associated microbial communities from peat moss isolated from Minnesota, USA - S1T2_Fc - Sphagnum magellanicum MG | ecosystem: Host-associated > Plants > Peat moss > Unclassified... | reverse complement strand
TTCCCTTGCCCGAACGTCTTCCGCAATCAACGCCAGACCGGTTCTGACCCCCTGCTTTCTGTGCCATCACGCCTCTTCCAAAACCATCCGTAATGTCCTTAACAGGGTTTCTGCTGTGTAAGGTTTTGTCATGAAGCGTTTGACGTTGCCTTTCATTCCTTTCGCCATGCCACCGTCGGTATCCAGGCCACTTGCCGCGATGATTTTGACGGCGGGATTGATTCGTCGAAGAGCATGGACTGTCGTTGCGCCGTCCATGATGGGCATGGCCATATCGGTCAAGACAACGGCGATTTCATCGCGGCGCTGAGCGTAGATCCCTACGGCATCGGCTCCGTTGCCGGCGGTCACAACCTCATATCCAAATGTCTCTAAAGTCTCGCGGGTGATCGAGAGAATCGATGCTTCATCGTCAATCACAAGAATCGTTTCGCCGCTTCCTTTGGGCAAATTGGCGAGTTGCAGGAGCTCGTCGTCCTTTTCGGAAGTGCTTTCGGTCGCTGGGAGGGAGATCTTGAATGTGGTGCCTTTACCCAAGTCGCTGTAGACGTTAACGATTCCCCCGTGGCTTTTGACTATGGCCATCACGGTGGAGAGGCCCAGGCCCGTGCCCTTATTAATCCCCTTGGTGGTGAAGAAGGGCTCAAAGATTCTTTCGATAAGCTCCGGCGGCATTCCGGTTCCCGAATCCGACACGCTGATTTGAACGTACCGTCCCGCCTTAGCTTGGGGGTTCATGGCCACGTACTGTGCATCGAGCACAGAGTTTTCGACGGCTATGATCAGGGATCCGCCCTCAGGCATGGCGTCACGGGCATTTACGCAAAGGTTGAGAATAATCTGATGCACCTGAGTCGGGTCTCCAACCATAGTCCAAATATCGCTCGGAATGATGAACCGCAGTCGGATATCCTTCGGAAAAGTATCCTCGATGATAAGTTCCAAATCCCTGAGCAAATGTGTGGCCTGAACTTCGATGCGCTCGCCTTCCATGCCGCGTGAAAACGAGAGAACCTGCCGTACGATATCAGCACCTCGCCTGGCACTTACTTCGATGGTTTTAAGAATTTTGGTTGTCTTCGAGTCCTTCGATATTCGCTTCAGCAGCTCGATAGACATCATGATCGGAGCGAGAATGTTGTTCAGGTCATGCGCAATTCCACCGGCCAGGGTGCCAATACTTTCCATGCGTTGCGCGCGCATGAATTGAATCTCCATTTTCTTCTTCTCCGTGGTGTCAGTGACAATCGCAAGAATCGATTTTGGGCGTCCTTCTTTGCTGCGGATGAGGGTGAAGCGGGCCTCAACGGTGATCTCTCGCTTGTCCTTGGTGTAATTATTGAGCTCTCCGTGCCATGCGCCCTCGCTCAAAATTAGAGCATTGATCGCCGCCAACTTTTCAGGATTTGGATAAATGAGGTCACATATATTCCGCCCCAGAGTTTCTTCAAGAGTCCATCCGTACACCCTCTCGGCCCCCTTGTTCCAGTAGGTCATGCAGTGGTCAAGATCGCGTACAAAGATGGCGTCCTGGGCCTCATCGAGCAGAGCCGCTTGTTCCGAATTTTTTTCCTCCGCTATCTTACGTTCGGTGATGTCGCGTTCGATTGCGGCAAAGTGGGTACATTGGCCCGCCGAACCAAAAATAGGGACGATATCAATATCCATCCAATACTCGGTACCGTCTTTCTTGTAATTGACGATCTGCCTCCTGATCGGCTGACGCCGTTCCACCGCCTGACGAATTTCCGCGACGACCTGCCGGTCGGTTTTTTCTCCCTGGAGAAAGCGCGGATTTCGCCCCAGTACCTCAGCTGACGAATAACCGGTGATTCGCTCGAACGCATCGTTGACGAAGACGACCCGCGGTCCTGTTTCATCAAGCGAATCCGCCTCGCAAATCACCACCACGTCGTTGAGGCGCGCGACACAGGTGCTCAGCAGCTTGAATTGCTGCTCCGCTTTCTTCCTTTCCGTGATATCGCGGATGTTGCATTGGATGACCTCCTTGTCGCCGACCTCATAGCTGTTGCACACAAATTCAACAGCGATCTTGCGACCGTCCGCCGCTTCCAACGGCAGGTCTTCGTAGCGAACAAATCCCTGTCGCTGCAATTTTCCCAGCATCAGCTGATTCGACTCCAAGTCTTTGAACGGACTAAGCTCGCCCACCGTCTTTCCCCTCATTTTCTCTTGGGAAATGCCAAGGAGGTTGGCGATGAAGGGATTAGCCTCCGCGATGCGTCCGGTAACAACATCCAGTATTAAGATGCCGTCCTTTGCTGCCTCGAACAGTCGGCGGTAGTTCCGTTCCGAGGTTATCAACCGCTCATTGCGCCAGAACAGCTCAGCATTCCTATCTTTCAGCTGGCTCACCAATTGCCTGTTGCGTTCCTTCAGGAGATTCAAATCGTCCGCTTTTGCGAGTCGCAGGGTTTTAGAGGGGATCTCGGGAAAGAGGTCTCTCGGAGGTGATTCTTCTCCAATTTCAGTGCTGATGGGGGTGATTTTCGCCGTTTTAGATCCGGGAAATTTTCCGTTAAGCGAGGACATCAGTTCTGGAGTTCATCTTTATGATGCTTGAATGTTGCCTGATCTCTATGGGGTGTTCACCCCATCAGATGTGCCACCCAAAACGTGCTACGAAGGATGGGTGTGGGTCACAAACCTTCGTGAACATCTGCCTCAATCACAAATACCATTCGCTAATTCCAATAATGCGATTATGGTGGCCATGACGGTAAGGCGAAAACGCACTTCGCTAACGGTTGATCAGCACTTCTTGCGACAACTCTGTCAGCGATGGGGACCGTGTTTCGTCCCTCTCAGGATGGGTAGGTGCCGGGCGAATCGGTCCAGCATGAGTTCGCCAATAAAGACGAACCCTGTCCTTCAACTAATGATCCCTCGACGCCAGTAAACTTATGAAATCAATCAAGCGAGCAACCAACCCTGGCAAAGCCCCCACTGGCATCGAAGGGTTTGACGAAATAACCAACGGCGGTTTGCCCCACGGGCGGACGACATTGGTGGTGGGACAACCCGGTGCCGGTAAGACCATCTTTGCGCTGAGTTTTCTGGTGCATGGTGCAGCGGAAGCAAAAGAACCCGGTATTTTTGTCGCTTTTGAGGAGGCCTCGAGGCGCATCGTCGCCAACGCCGAAGGTTTTGGCTGGAATCTCGCGGAATTAAGGAAGAAAAAACTCTATATCGTCGATGCCCAGCCGAAGCCCGACCTGGTCCAGACCGGAGATTTTGATCTCACCGGGTTGTTGACGGCGTTGAAGACCCAAGCCAAGGAAATGGGGGCGAAGCGCATTGTTTTCGATGCCATCGACGTCATGTTGGCTTTGTTGCCCGACCCAGCGGCCAAGAGGCGCGAAATGTACCGGCTGCACGAGTGGTTATTGGAGCACGAGATGACGGCCATCATCACCGCCAAGGCGGGTGGTGACGAAGCAAGCTCTCTGACCGAGCATCCCTTCAGTTTCATGCAATTCATGGTGGATTGCTCCGTGGCCTTGAACCACACCGTTTCCGTCGGCGTATCGCAGCGCAATCTGCGCGTGCAAAAATATCGCGGCTCGACCTTCGATGAGAATGAAGCGCCGTTCGTGATCGGCAAAAAGGGATTTGATGTCGCCATCGCCCGCACCCTGGGGCGTGAGGATGCGGTCGTCAGCGACGAGCGCGTTTCCAGTGGCGTGGCGCGGCTCGACACGATGCTGGACGGCGGTTACTACCGCGGTGCCAGCGTGCTGATCACCGGCTTCCCCGGCACCGCCAAGACGACCTTGAGTGGCGCGTTCATGGAGGCGGCCTGCCGCCGGGGCGAACGCTCCATGTTCTTCAGTTTCGATTCGGATGGCAGCGAGATTATCCGCAATCTCAAGTCGATTGGAATCAATCTGGATCGTTATCTCAAAAGCGGTGTTTTGCGCATCATCTCGGCCCGCAGCATGGGTGGCAGCGCCGAGAGTCTCCTGGTGCGCATCAAAACGCTCGCGAGGGAGCATAAAGCCCGGTGCGTGGTGATCGACCCCGTCTCCACCCTGGCCAAAACCGGTAACGAGTTGACGGCGCATGGGGTGGCGGAACGATTGGTCGATTGGTCGAAGGCCGATGGCACCACGCTCGTTTGTACCAGCCTGCTGGACGAGATGTCGGGCCAGTTGGAAGGCGGTACGCCGCTGCAAATCTCGACGATGGCCGATACCTGGATTCACCTGAACTATCTGGTCCAGTCGGGAGAGCGCAACCGGGGCTTGTCCATCATCAAGTCGCGTGGTACCTCGCATTCCAACCAGGTCCGCGAGCTGATTCTCAGCGAATCAGGTGTTACCCTGGCCGACATCTACACCGCCGGCGGTGAGGTGCTGATGGGCACTTTGCGCTGGGAAAAGGAAAGCGCCGAACGTGTGGCCAACGAGGTGGCCGAAGTCGCCGGAAAACTCAAGCGCGTCACGCTTAATGCCGAGGAGGCCGTGCTGAAGGTGCGTGCGAAATCGATGGATACGGAACTCCTGGCGAAGCAGGTCGAGAAGACGTTGCTGGACCGCACCACGCAAAGTCGCAAGGGCGAGTTGTCGCGAGGCCGAGTCCGCATGCGTGAGTTGCGTGGCGGTGACCGGGCGGGTGTCCGCCAGAACGGGAGAGCCCTATGATGCGTCAACCCAGGTTTAAATTCCGGCTCTACATCGCGGCCGATACCCAGAATTCCATCCGCGCGACGGCCAACCTCAACGCGTTTTGCCGGGAACACCTGGTGGATCGGCACGAGATTGAGGTCGTCGATGTCCTGCGGGAGCCCAAGCGAGCCATGGCCGACGCCATCTTCATGACGCCAACACTCGTCAAGCTTGTCCCCATTCCCGTCCGCAGACTGATCGGCACGCTGAGCCAGCCGCAGCTCCTGCTGGAGACCTTCGGCCTGGAAGCCGCTCCTGCATGAAAACGGAGCTGCCACCGATTCCGAAGGACGAGGGCGAGGAAATTTTCCAGTTGGTCGAGACGCTGAACCGGACCGAACAACGCCTGGAAGAACTGACGGCTGGCCAGGTCGATTCGGTTGTGGATCGTCAAGGGCAGACATTTTTTTTAAGACGGGCGCAAGAAGAGTTGCGCTCCAGTGAGGGCATTCGACAGGAGGCCATTCTCAATGCATTGCCCGCGCAAATCGCCTTGCTCGATACCCAGGGGATCATTGTTTCAGTGAACGAATCGTGGCGGCAGTTTGCCACGGCCAATGTTCTGCAAGATCCAGGGTTCGGCGTCGGGCAGAACTACGTCGAGATTTGTGAGCGCGTCATGGGCGATTGTTCCGGGGAAGCGCAGGCTGCCGCCCAGGGCATTCGCCGGGTGCTGCAAGGGGAAGAGAAGGAATTCACCTTGGAATATCCCTGCCATTCACCGACCGACAAATGCTGGTTCCGGCTCGTGGTCACGCCCGTCAATTCCGACCACTTGGCCGGCGCGGTCGTCATGCATGTCAATATCACGGAACGCAAAAACTCAGAGGAAGCCCTGCGTTCCAGTGAAACCAGAATGGCTATTGGCCAACGTATCGCCCACCTAGGAAGTTGGGAACTGAATTTGATCCATCCCGACGAGCTTGGCGCTTATCCCCTGCAATGGTCTGACGAAATGTTTCGTATCGCAGGGTATGAGCCGGGCGCGGTCAAGGTCACCCGGGAATTATTCTATCGTCTGGTTCCCTTGGAAGAACACGCCAGGCTCCAACAAGCGGTGGCGGTCGCGATCTCTGGCCACAAACCTTACTCCATTGTCCACCGGCTCATCCGGCCCGATGGTGAGGAGCGCATCATCCACGAGCAGGCCCATGTCCTCTTTGATGAAAGGACCGGCCAGCCATCAAAGGTCATCGGCAGCTCGCACGACATCACCGAGGAGAAAAGAGCGCACGAACAGCTCCGCTTCAACGAGCAACGTTATCGCTCGCTCGTGGAGGCAACGTCAGCCATCGTTTGGGACACTCCTGCCTCCGGCGAGTTTACGGTGGAACAGCCCGGATGGACGGCCTTTACGGGCCAGAGTTTCGACGAGCTTCGCGGCTGGGGCTGGCTCAATGCCATTCATCCTGAAGATCGGGCTGAAACAGCGCGAGTCTGGTCCGCTGCCGTCGCCAATCGATCCCGGTACGAGGTCGAACACCGGATGCAAGGACCCGATAAAACCTTTCGCAATATGCAGGTTCGCGCCGTACCCATTCTGGGGGAAGATGGAACGATCCGGCAGTGGATTGGCATTCACACCGATATTACCGAGCGCAAGTTGTCTGAGGAGCGCATCAAGGAACAGGCGGAGCTTCTAGACAAGACGCGAGATGCGATCATGGTGCGGGATCTCGAGGGAATCATTTTGTTTTGGAATCAAGGGGCGGAACGTATGTACGGCTGGACGGCTGCCGAGGCTATTGGTCGCAAAGCTTTTGAGTTTTTGCACGTAAATCCTGAAAGGTTTCATGAGGTCAACGCCTTAGCCATTCAAAAGGGTGAGTGGATTGGCGAGTTGCAACATCTTAACTCCACTGGCGAGGAACTAACCGTTGAAGCCCGGTGGACCTTGGTTTCAGACCGCGAAGGAGTCCCGAAGTCAGTCCTCGCGATCAACACCGACATCACGGAAAGGAGAAAAATCGAACTTCAGTTCCTCCGGGCACAGCGAATGGAGAGCATTGGCACGCTGGCGGGCGGTGTCGCCCATGATCTTAACAATATTTTGGCTCCGATTTTGATGTCGATCCAAATTTTGAAACTCAAACAAACGGATTCCGAAACGACCGGTATTCTCAAAACCATTGAAACGAGCGCCAAGCGAGGTGGGGATATCGTTCGGCAGGTACTCTCTTTCGCGCGAGGCTTGGAAAGTCAACGCATTGAAATCCAACCCAAACATTTATTGGGGGATATCGAGAATATTATCAAGGGAAGCTTCCCGAAGAATATTCAAACTGAGTTCTCAGTTCCGGAGGACGTCTGGACGATTCAAGGTGACCCGACACAAATTCATCAAATTCTTCTCAACCTTACCGTGAATGCCCGTGATGCCATGCCCAACGGTGGCATCTTAGCGGTAAGCGTGGAGAATTGCGTATTAGACAAATATTACTCTGCCATGAATCTTCAAGCCAAGCCAGGTCGCTACGTCGTGATAAACGTTACCGATTCGGGCTCGGGGATGTCGCAGCGAATTGTCGACAAGATTTTCGAACCCTTTTTTACCACCAAAGAACTGAGTAAGGGAACCGGATTAGGTCTTTCGACCGTCATGGCCGTCATCAAAAGCCACGAAGGCCTTATCAACGTGTACAGCGAGGTGGGCAGAGGCACCACATTCAAGGTTCACCTGCCCGCGATGGAAAATTCATCCCATACGCCGGTAGAGGACGAAATTTCCCTGTTGCCTCGTGGAAACGGCCAGACCGTCTTGGTTATCGATGACGAAGCCTCCATTCTCGCCATCACGGGCCAAACCTTACGGGCTTTCGGCTACAAAAGTCTGACGGCCGTGGATGGAGCGGAAGGAGTCGCGATCTACGCCCAAAACGTGAATGCCGTCGCGGTGGTCGTTACCGACATGAACATGCCAATCATGAATGGCATGGCCACCATTCGGGCCCTTCTACGGATAAACCCCTTGGTGAAGATTATAGCTGCGACCGGCCTCAATGTTAATGGAGATGCCGACAAATTATCCGAGATGGGCGTGATCCATTCACTGGTGAAACCGTACACGGCCGAAGCGCTACTGAACGTCTTGCATCAGGTTATAAACTCGGGTTCGGATGAAGGCACCGAGCCGAATTCTTCGGACAGAAAATCGGTCCCGTCATGAAAACTATTCTTCTAATCGATGATGACGAGGGGATGCTTTACACTTTTGGACTACTGCTTCGCAAAAGCGGTTATCGTGTACTGGAAGCAAGTTCGGGATCTGTAGGATTTAAAATGGCCCAGCAGCATCTGCCGGACTTGATTCTAAGCGACATCAACATGCCGGGCGGCGATGGAACGAAGCTTCTTCGCGACCTTCGTATGGATGCTGCGCTCAAATCTGTGCAAATCGTGCTCATGACAGGCAACCCCGACCTCGCGAAACCTCGGCGCGCCATGGAGGAGGGAGCGGATGACTTTCTGCTCAAGCCGGTCAGCATGGAAGCCTTGCTTGCTTGCATGGAGGCGCGATTCAATCGAGCGTCGGTGAACTGGCGCGTCGAGGACAAAATCCTGGATCGGCTTCGCTCGGCCGTTCCGGCGAACCTGCCTCACGAGTTTTTTACGCCCATGGCTGGGATCATCGGCTTGACGGAAATTCTGCGCGGGGGGACTGCCAACATGACCTCAAACGAGATTGATGAAATTGCCAACGAAGTTCATCAGTCGGCGCTACGACTGAATCGCACGCTACGCAACTATCTGCAGATACTCGAACTTCAGACCTCGGAACCCGAGCCATTGCTCGGTTTGTTGTCACCCCTCCGTGTAGAGGAAAGCATCAATCAAGGAATTAAGGAGGCTCTCCAGCTCAATGAGCGACAGGACGACGTAACCGTCCTTGTCAAAGCTTGTTCATTGCCAGTGAAGGCCGAAGACCTCAGCCGCATGGTGGAGGAAATTGTCGACAACGCTTGCAAGTTTTCGCGTCAGGGAACTCCGATTCAAGTAACATTAGGCGACGACGGGGCCGTGTTTGTTACAGACGAAGGGCGAGGCATGACGTCGGAGCAAGTTACTCAAATAGGAGCCTTTCAACAATTTGATCGTAAGCGCTATGAGCAGCAAGGCTTGGGGTTGGGCCTTTTGCTGGTTCAGACATTAAGTCAACGGCAGGGCGCAAAATTCGATATCACCAGCGAACCCGGCAAAGGAACGCGTACGCAAATTACCTTTCCTGCTCTTGTCCAAGCACTCCCTGACTAAACCCTGCGCGGCAGAACCTTGCTCAAGACGATGCGGGCGATATTGGATAGAGCCTAATCCGCTTTGGGAACAATTTCCTTCCCGGCTTTCATGAGGACCGTGAGCAGCCGCCGCGCCGCGTGCTCGCGTCACTGCGACTGTATATTACTGCGGTTGGTGTGCCGCGTTTCGATCCCCGGCCCAAAGGAAGTGGGGCCGGGGTTCAAAACGCGAGGATGAGGGCTCCCGTTGGTCGCTGCCTACGTCCGGGCAATGTCGGGTTCGCGGGCGTTTCTGGGATTCATACTTAATCGCAATTTGCGCTTTCAAAATCCAATCTTCTTGCGCGGCGGTTCCGGTGGCGGAGCCATCAACTGGCGAATGGCTTTGAAGACGACATCGAATTGCTGACCATGTTGTTTATAGCCTCGTTCCAGGTCCGCGACCTTGCGGGAAAGCTCATCGACGGAAAGCGCCATCTGCCGCAGGCGGATAAAAGTCCGCATGATGGCGATGTTGACCTGAACGGCGCGGGGGCTGCTTAAAACGCTGGAAAGCATGGCCACGCCTTCCTGGGTAAAGGCATAAGGATGATAGCGGCGACCGCCACGGCCTTTGTTTGAGGTTCCAGATTGGAATCTCAAAGCCTCCGTCTCCTCTGAGGATAATCGGAACATGAAGTCCTCCGGAAAGCGGTCGACGTTGCGTCGGACAGCTTTGTTGAGGTTGCCGGTGGAAACCCCGTAGAGCGCCGCCAGATCGGCGTCAAGCAAGACGCGCTGGCCGCGCAGGGTGAGAATGAGATGGCCCAGGTCACGGGCGAGTTGAGGTGAAGACATAAATCGAATGTCCTTTCTGTTATTGTTTGTTGAGTTTGAAGACTAAAAGTGAAGGCCTAGGCGGGCTTCACCTTGAACCATGATTGAGCTGCTTCCGGCCTGACCAACTCGCGGTAATGGCCGAAGATAATTTCTGGCGAGTTGCCTGCCTCGAGCGCCACCCGCGCGGTATCGTGCAGGATGGCTAGTCGATAGGAGATGTACGAATGGCGCAGCCCGTTCTTGGCCCAAGTGAAGCCTTCGCACAATTCCGCCACCGGCCGCTGCGCGCGCTGGTGAAGGCAAACCGGGCCTGAACTCTGTCGGAGCGGCGCGAGCCAGAGCTTGAGATTATCCGAGATCGGCACCAAGCGCCGCTGCCGGGTCTTGGCCTTGCTCGCAGCCACGGTGATGAAGCCGCGATCCAGATCGATCTCGCTCCAATCGAGCCGTTGCAATTCTGCCGTCCGCAGGCCCGCGAACGCCCCGAGCGCCAAATAAGGCCGCACCGTGTTGTCGGCCTTCGTGAGCAAGCTCGCCACCTGCTCCGGCGTGAAGATGGAAACTGGCGTCTTGGTTTCCTTGTACCGCACCATTCCCGAGAACGGATTGGCGCCCTTCACCAGGTAACCCTGCTTTTCCGCCCAATTGCCGCACGCGCGAAGCATCCGCCGGATGTCGTTCTTGCTGGTCGGCCCCAGGGTGATGCCGCCGAGCCAGGCATCTAGTTCCGACGTTTTGAGGTCGGGCAGCGTCCGAGCCGGGAACGCCTTCGCCAGATCACGGACCGTCTTGCGGCATTGACCGATGTAATGGGCCGAAAGACCCGCCTGCTGGCGTGAGGCGGCGAACCGCTCCGCAATCTCGCTCAAGGTCAACCGAGGCACATCGCGATGGTGATGCCGCAGGAAGAACTCAACCGCCTCGTGCAATGTCGCCACCTTGCCCAGGCGGTTCACGGCCTGGGCGTGCTCCTCTACGGCCACATGTAGCGCGTATTGGGGGGCTAGCACCCGTCGCGCCGCCACGAGGCTTTCCAATTCAGGCGTGGCCATGGCCTCGACTGCTTCCGCGTCGTTTGACAACCCTCCGAGAATTTGCCGGGCTACGCGCTTCGCTTCCGCTTTGTCCGAGAAGTTCCTCTGGACCCGCTGACCTCCGAAGTAATAGGCCAACTGGTACATCGCCTTGCCGCGATTGACCGAAGAATAGAGTTTGACTGTCTGTTTGCCGTTTGAGATTTCTGTCGCCATCTGTTGAATGGCGGTATGACAACCCACCTCGCATTGCTATGCGCCGTGCGATGCAAAAGGCCGCTGCTCACCTAAGCAGCTCTTGTTACAAGCCCTGACCATCGCCCGGAGGTCGACGGCTACCGGCTGCTTCTACGTCTGGGGAACGATGAAGATCTTGTTCGTGTAGGGGCAGCGGACGGCGGTCCCGGGGGGATAGCCGCGGACGTCGACCGGCTCG
>Ga0116229_10014020_pt1 | contig 11210 bp, 8 predicted proteins | sample S1TSphgellanicum_3_FD_87313 | JGI IMG/M metagenome (GOLD analysis project Ga0116229, IMG submission 87313) | Host-associated microbial communities from peat moss isolated from Minnesota, USA - S1T2_Fc - Sphagnum magellanicum MG | ecosystem: Host-associated > Plants > Peat moss > Unclassified... | reverse complement strand
AGCGGTACCGGCGCGGGCTGCTCGCTGCGCAGACCACGCAGGTGGGCGGAGGCCAGGCGGCCGGCGGCGGCGAGCGTCCCCGCCACCGTTGCGCCCTTGGTGCAGAGACGCCCGAAATTGGCGGGATGATTCTTGTCTCCCGAGACTTTAGCTATTTGGCCGTCTTTGACCTCCAGGACCATGCCGCAGCCCACCCCGCAATAGGGGCAAACCGTGCGGACGCTGGTCGTTTCCATGGAAGCCATGCGGCTTTCTTTTAAGGGCAGAATAGCGTTTGGAGGGCGTTGAGGTCGTGGCGGGCGGTGAAGGACTGAAAGGATTCCTTCTCCTGCCGATTTTTCAGGTAGACGGTAAGAATCCGCTCGATGGTCGGTTTGATCTCCTCGTAGGCCATCGCCTTGAAGATCTGACGGCCCAAAGCCTGGTTCTTGCCAAAACCGCCGCCGACGCAGACGTGATATGCCTCGCGCCCGTCGCTGGTCTTGGCTCCCAAAAGCCCTATATCGCCCATGTAATGCTGGGCGCAGGAATTGGGGCACCCAGTGAAGTGGATGTTCACGGGAACGTCCAGTTCGATCCGGCGCTGGAGGTACTTGATGAGTTCGAGCGCGTGCCCCTTGGTATCGGTGGAGGAAAATTTGCAATACTTGTTTCCCGTACAAGCAATCACGCCGCTGGCGAGATTGGATTGCTTCCAGTCCAATCCCAGACGGACCACATCCTTTTTAACGGATTCAACGAAGGCCGTCGGAATGTTGGGGATAATGAAATTCTGCCAGACGGTCAGGCGAATTTCTCCTGAGCCGTAGTGCTCGGCGATATCAGCCAGGCGAAGGAGTTGTTTCGGCGTGATCTGGCCGACCGGAAGCGCCACGCCGAGATAATTCAGGCCGGGCTGTTTCTGTGGATAGACGCCAATGTGCGAATGGGGAATGTCGGTGAACGGATATTGGATCGCGTTCGGATCAAGCGGGACGCGCGGTAATTGGTAACCGAGGAGCTTTTCCGTCTCTGCCAGATACTGGTCCATCGTCCACTTTTCGAGGAGATGCTTGAGCCGCGCTTTCTTGCGGTCGCCACGATTGCCGTTGGCGATGTACACACGAAGAATCGCCAGGGTGACTTTCACGACTTCCGCCGGCGGCACGAGAACGCCGAGGTCTCGCGCGAAGGCCTTGTGCCCGGTCGCTCCGCCGAGAACGATTCGAAACGCGACCTGATCTCCCACCTTGACCGCTTTGATGCCGATATCGTTGGTATCCTCCACCGAGCCGATCAACCCGCCGCCATCAAAGGCGATGTTGAATTTGCGGGGCAGGTCGTAGAACTCCCGATGCGAGATGATGAATTGCGCCAGGTCCTGGACGTAGGGCGTGCAGTCGATGATTTCGTAAGGATCGATGCCCGCGGTCGGATTCGACGTGAGGTTGCGGATGTTATCCGCGCCCGATCCCCGCGTGTGGAGGCCGATGGCTTGAATGCGCCGGAGAAATTCCGGAGCGTCTTTCGGTTGAATCAAGCGCAATTGGAGATTGGCCCGGGTTGTGATCTGCACGTAGCCGGTCGTGAGTTCCTGGGCGATGGCGGCAATCTCGCGCAATTGAAAAGACTTGAGTTGCCCGCCCGGAATCCGCAGCCGGGCCATGAAGGAATCCTTGACCGGGTTGAGATAAAACAGGCCGTTCCACTTGAAGCGAAACGTCTCCTCCTTATCCGGCGCTTTATTGGTCAGCGCGTTCTCCGCCAGGCGGTAGTACGACTCGAGCGGATGTTCCTCCTTCTTGATCCGCTCCTCGTAAATCAGCGGCGTGTCATCGATGGTGCCCGCCGGGGCCAGGATGCCCGCGACATCGCCAAAGGTGACGCCTTTGGAGGCCATGCCGTTAAAGAAGCCATTGAGGTAGGTCTTTTGCTCCAGCGTCAGCGGCTTGCCATCAATCACGTCAAAATCAGGGACAGCGCTCATATTAATAAACATCGCGGCAGTACCGCTTTTGGGTTTTCAGGTTTTTCACATAGGCCACCGCCGCCTCGGGATCGAGCTTGCCGGCGAGTTCGCAGACTTTGTGCAGCGCGGCATCGACATCCTTGGCCATGCGCGCGGCTTCTCCGCAAACGTAGAAGTAACCGCCGGCCTCCAGCCACGCCCACATTTCTTCCGCGTTTTCGATCATGCGATTTTGCACGTAGACCTTTTCGGCCTGGTCGCGGGAAAACGCGGTATCGAAGCGGGTGAGAAAGCCGTCCTTTTGCCAACCCTCCAGTTGCTCGCGGTAGAGAAAGTCGGTGGACGATCTTTGATCGCCGAAAAGCAACCAGTTGCGCCCCGTCGCGCCAATGGCGCGGCGCTCCTCGAGGAACGCACGGAACGGCGCGATGCCCGTGCCGGGGCCGACCATGATCATCGGGGCATCGAGGTCCTTCGGAATTTTAAAGCCCGGCGAGGCATGGACAAAAACGGGGATGGGTGTTTCTGCGCTGACCCGCTCGGCCAGGAAGGTCGAGCAGGCGCCTTTGCGGAGTTTTCCGCCCACCTCGAAACGCACGACGCCAACCGTCAGGTGAACCTCGCCCGGATGAGCTTTCGGGCTGGAGGAGATGGAATAAAGACGGGGCTGCATTTTCTTCAGACGCCCAGCCAGGTCGGCGGCTGAAATCCCCTTGGCGGGAAGTTCCGTGATGAACGGCTTGAGATCGAAGTCCGTGGTCAGGGCCAAACGCAAGGGCTTCTCGATGCCCGACGGCGTCAGCACGGCCTGCTCACCGTCGAGGCCGGCCGCGTCGAGGATTTCCTGAACAAAATCGCCGCAATTGCTGGGCATGACGCCGAGGGCATCGCCCACTTCGTAATTCAGGCCGGAGCCTTCGAGCACGATCTCAAAATGACGCGTGTCCTTGGCCGAGCCTTCGCCGTTAAGTTTGCGGTTGGTCTTGAGGCGCGCGGGAAAGGGATTTTTCTTGGAAAACCCGACCGGCGTCACCTTCTCTGCCACGGCGGCGTCCGGCGTCGGCGTGGCCGCTCCCGTTTTTTCCGCCGGGGTGGCCGAGAGCCCGACCATCAGACCCTCAAACCAGAGCTTGGCGTTATCTTCGTAATCGACTTCGCAATCAACCCGCGCCTGCACCCGCTTGGCGCCGAGCTCTTCGAGCCTCGCATCGAAATTCTTTCCAGCCTGGCAAAACTGGGCGTAGTTGCTGTCGCCGAGCGCGAGAACGGAAAACTCGCAGTGGTCGAGCCGCGGCGCCGCGTCACTCTTCAGGATTTCCCAGAAGGCCTGGGCATTGTCCGGCATCTCCCCATCCCCGTAGGTGCTGGTGATAATCGCGATCCGTTTCTCCTCCGCAAAATTGATCTTGGCATGATCCTCCATGCTCATCGGGCGGGCGTTGAATCCATGCTTCTTCGCTTCCTTGGCCAGGCGCCCGGCCAGCGCTTCGGCCGTTCCGGTTTGGGAGCCGAAGAGAAACAAGAGCGGCAAGGTCGCAGCGCTCGCCGGCGCGGCGGTCGTCGGCACGACGAGTTTATCCGCCGATAACAATCCGGCGAGATAGCCATTCAGCCAGGCGCGTTGCTCAGGCGTAAACGGCGCAGTTTCGGGAAGAGTGGGTGTTTCTAGTGTCGGCATGGGATTAGACAGGTGAGGAGCACAGCAAGTGCCACTGGCAGCCAGAAGATTGTTCGGAAAAAAGGGGGGATTTCGCTCTCATGAAGTTAACCGGAATCAGATGCGTGCGCCGCTCAAGGCTCCCCAGGTGCTGCGCCAGCGGGTCTTCACCACGACGAGACCGGAAAGCGCCACTCCACAGAGGCAGCTAAAGATGAGCAATCCGGTCGTGTAGTGCCCGGTGTAACCCTTGGAATAGCCGAGCATCATGGCGAGGAGGAAGCCGCCCACGCCACCGCCGCAGCCCACCAGCCCGGTCATGATGCCAATCTCGCGGGCAAAGCGTTGCGGCAGCAGTTGGAAGACCGAGCCGTTGGCCATACCGAAGAACCCGGAGGCAACGAGCAGGAAAAAGAAGTTCGTCATTAGGGGCGTCACAAACGCCGCACCGATCAGGGCCAGGCCTGCTCCGGTGTAAAACATGGTCAAAGCTTGAATGCCGCCCAACTGATCCGCAATCGCTCCCCCCACCGGGCGCAGCATGGCGCCGGCGAAGGTGCACATGGCGGCGTAACCGCCGGCGGCGACCGGCGTGATGCCGTATTGCGAGGTGAAATAGATCACCAAAGAGGTTCCGAGCCCGACGAACCCGCCGAAGCTGATGGTATAATAGAAACAGAACCAGTGCGCATCCTGTTGCTTGAGGAGGTTCGTATAGTCGGAAAGCTTTTTGGCCTTGGTCTCCACCGGAGCGTCTTTGGCCAACAAAATATAGACGGCCAGAACCAGGACAACAGGGACGAGGACGATGCCAAAAACATTTTGCCATCCGTACGCTGCCGCCAGACGCGGAGCGAGCAGGCTGTCGATGACGACCCCGATATTACCCGCGCCAGCCAGCCCCATGATCAACCCCTGCATGTGGGGCGGATACCAGCGGCCCGCCTGGGGCAGCGCCACGGCGAAGCTTGCCCCCGCGAAACCCAGGATCAGCCCCAGAAGGAGCGTGGCCTGAAAGGAGGGAAGGCCAAAGAGCCACGCGGCGAGCAGAGCCACCGCCACCACCGATTGCGCCGCAATCCCGGTCGGTTTTCCGCCGAACCGATCCACCGCAAAGCCAAGGACGATCCGCATGGCTGCGCCGGCCAAAATCGGCGTGGCCACCATCATGCCTTTGTCCTGGGGCGAGAGCATCAAGGTCTTGCCGATCTGCGCGCCGAGAGCGCCGAGAATGGTCCAAACCATGAAGCTGACATCAAAATAGAGAAACGAGGTGAGCAGCGTCGGCCAATGGCCGCTTTTCTTGAGATCAGATAGTTTCATAGGATTCGAGGGGGAGCAGTGGGTTTAAGTTGAGGTTGGATGAGAAAGGGACACGGCCGGCACCAGCTTCCTGGCTTGCTGAAAAAGATCTCTGCGGAAGACGCGCTGGCCTAATTCCCGGGTCGGTTTGTTGACCTTTGAGAATCCGTTATCGACCAGATGCTCGGCGATCCAGTCAACCTGCCGGGGGCTGGGATCGTTGGCGTCATTGCGGTGGAAGGCGAAAAAGTCCGCGATATTCTCCCGGCGACCGTTCCCGTACTCGTAGAGGCCGCTTAAACTCGGAAGGAGAACCTTGCCGGGAAGGTTGAGATATTCGGGACGGCCGAGAAGCGGGACGAGCTCGCCCAGATTATCGGGATCATCGCACCACTGGCAGGCCTCCAGGAGAGCGGCGATCAGGGCCAGATGCTGGTCGGGCTTTTTCTCCGCAAATTCTTCCCGGACCAGCAGGATTTTCTCCGGATGCCCGCGGCACAAATCCGTGCTCGTCGCAACCGTCCAACCCAGTCGATGCTGCACGGCCAGCGAGTTCCAGGGCTCACCCACGCAAAAGCCGTCGAGATTGCCAACCTTGAGGTTTTGGCAAACCTGCGGTGGGGGCACAATAACGATCCGCACATCGCGGTCGGGATCGATGCCGCCGGAACGAAACCATTGGCGCAGGAGAAAATTATGCGACGAGAAGGCGCTGACGGTTCCAAAAACGGGGATGGTCTTGGCATCCGAGAGGAGAAAGCGTTTGAAGCTCTTGGCGTCGCGCACGCCTTGAGCGTAAAGCAGGCTGGAGAGCGTAATGCCGTTGCCGTTGGTGTTGAGAATCATGGCCGTCACACACGGACTTGCCACCGAGCCCCAACCGCAGGTCGCCGCCATGGCCAAGCCCGCGACGGCCTGGGAAGCGTCGAGTTCGCCGTAAATGATCTTCTCGCGAACGGTCGCCCAGCCGAGTTCCCGGCAAAGCTTCACCTCCAGGTCATACTTGGCGAAGAATCCCCGTTCCAATGCCACCACCAGGGGAGCGCAATCCACGAGAGGGACGAAGCCCACGCGCAATTTGCGTTCGCGGCGACCCAGGTCACGGGAGGAGGGATGCGTCATGGACGGAAAGATACCCGAAGACCTGGCATTAGTGTTGCTCAACGTTCTCATACGAACAATGAATCAAATTCATGTGGCGGGTTTTCCCCTCGACGGTCGCCAGCTTCAGGCCTTTCAAGTCCTATCCAAAACCGGAAGCTTTACGGAGACCGCCAAGGTCCTCCATCTCTCCCAATCCGCCATCAGCCATTCGATGAAGGCCCTGGAAGAGAACGTGGGTTGCCGGCTGATCGACCGACTCGGCAAACGAGCCCTGCTCAATCAGGCGGGAGAGCAATTTCTGATCCGCGTGGAGAGCATCCTCCAGCAGATGAGCGAAGCCAGGGCGGAATTGCGCCAATTAGGCCAATGGGGTCATGGTCGATTGCGGGTGAGCGCAACACCAACCGCCTGCCAATATCTTCTCCCATCCGTTTTGAGAGAATTCAAGGAAAGCTTTCCCAAGTGCTCGATCCTGATCGAACCCGGCGATACTCCGCAGGCGATAGACCTATTGCGAAACAACCGCGTCGATCTCGCTCTCGCCCTTGAACCGCCTGACGAAGATCGAATCACCTTCCGACCGCTTTTTTCCGACGAGCTTAAATTTATCGTCAGCCCGCTTCATCCTTGGGCCAGGTCGGGTCGCGTTCCGCGCGAGGAAATCTCTCGCCAGAATTACATCCTCTACAACAAGAACAGTTACACGTTTCGCATCATCGCTCGCTATCTTAGCCAGGAATCAATCAACCTGCGCTCCTTTCTGGAACTGGGCAGCATGGAGGCAATCAAGGAGCTGGTGAAACTGGGTCTGGGGGTGGCCATTCTCGCCCCCTGGATTGCCCAGAAGGAGATCGAGGAAGGCTCGCTTGTGGCGAGGCATCTCGGTCGCCGCAAGCTCAAACGCCGCTGGGGGCTTGCTTATTGGGAATCGCGGCGCCTGAGCCTCCCCGAGGAAACGTTCGCGGGTCTGTGCAAATCTGTTTCCGACAACCTGCCGCTGCATCTCTGAAGGCGTTTCGATGTTCGGGACGCACTTCGGAATCTCTGTCGCTTAGGCTCCGGTCAAGTGATGAAAGTTTAGCGGTTTGGTTGACCTTTTCTTTGCTTCGGAACCCGCAGGTAGATGCGTTGTGGGTCTGATGTTCTTTAAACGCAAACCCACTGGAGATCGAAATAGTTTCTACCCCCTTATTTTCCGCAGATTCTCTATTTAAAAGCACAAGCTCTTGAATCAAGCCGAAAACAGAGCCGGGCACAATAATCCCTCTTTGAAAGCAGCGGGCTCGGGTATTGCGCAGCGTCGTCGGATTCCACCTGAGCATCCGATCGCGCCCGGTTGCATCGCAGGACCTCGGCGGCGCGGCGACGCTCTCCCGACGGTCACGGTAAAGTTACGTGATCGCCACGCTAATTGCGTTCCACGAGAAAACCCATCGAACTATGCTAGTGATCCTTCCCGCCGCAATGACTTCTCTATGACCAAGCCCCATAAACAAATGGCAACACCAGAGACTCCCCCGCGAAAGGTGAAGGCGATTCTTCGAGGCGGAACTTTTCACCGCGTGCAGGTTCTGGTCGAACCGGGATCGAGTTATCTCGAGCATTGCGGGCTTAATTACAAAGTTACGCAACAAAAGGATGCCGCCGGCCGGATTATCTGCCTCTGGTCGAGATAGACGCCGAACCGGGCGCCGGCGCAACTCACTAGCCTAGAGGTTGGCTAACTTCAATGACTCTTCGATGGCTTTTGCAAGCGGAGGAATCGTGATCGGCTTTTTCAAGATCGTGACTTTTCCGAGTTGTTCGGCAGAGACCCGGCTCTCCGTTTGCGCATATCCGGTCATCATCACGATCGGAATGTCCCTCATTTCCTGTCGAAGCAGGAGAATTAAGTCCAGGCCGGTCATCTCCGGCATGCGATAGTCGATCAACATCAGGTGAACTGGATGAGATTCGAGATAAAGCAAAGCTTCTTCTACATGGTTGCAGACGCATGGCCTATAACCGAGTTGGGTTGCCATTTCGGCAACGGAACGGGAAACTTCCATGTCGTCGTCGATGATGAGAATTTGAGTTTGTGAATTAGACTGCCTCTGGCCAGTCGGCTCACCGTCAGCGGGGGAAGGATTCATGGAATGCTCTCAATCGGCCAGTCGAGGAACAGTCTCGACGTTAATGATGCTCTTTCGGACTGATTTCACGGATCGACCCGCGCCTGCGGGAACAACGGCTTTCTTACTGGTCTGCTGACACTTCAATGCGGCTTTGTACCAAGATTCGGAGGCGAGATCCCCCAAAAGGTTGAAAACGACCTCGGGCATCACCCGCCGATCCGCGACAAACTCAATGACGGTGCCGTCGCTAATTTCATGCGCAGCCTTCTGATAATCTCCCGACCTTTCATCGAAACGCTCGGCCTGCCACGATCGCGGGGGCGCACCGGATAACTTCACGCTGACTTTGGAGAAGCCCAATTTTTTCACGACGAATCGATAATCTTCCCAGAGTGTGTCCAGGGAACCGTCGCGCTCCGCCGCCAGGACGAGCCAGCGATCGAGCGTGAGCGCAAAACGCGTTTCTTTACGCAGGCTCAGCAACTGGCCCAGTTGGCTCGGAATCTTGAACCAGTTCTTGGTAAACCCCGAGAGATGGCCGGCAATCAGGAGGACCAAAAAGAGCAGTCCGGTATAGAGCGGCAGCAGGCGCCCCTGCAGGCAGAAGAGACCCAGGGCGAGAAAAAGACAGAGCAGGGAAACCGTATAGAGATTGAGCAAGGTTCGCTCCCGCGAAATCCCGAGGGTGATGAGATGATGATGAATATGCTTTTGGTCGGGCCGAAAGATGGGCAAGCCGCGCAAGCCGCGCCGGAGCACCGCGAGGCTGACATCGACGATCGGCAGGGCCAGGGCGAAAGCAGGCGCGATCAGGGCGGCGGCCACATCGCCCTTGTTGGAATTGACGATGGACAAGGTCCCGATGAGAAAGCCGAGGAAATAGGCGCCGCCATCGCCCATATAGATTTTGGCGGGCGGATAGTTGAATTTCAGGAAGGCCACCAGAGCCCCCGCGACGCCGACCGAGAGGAGCATGGAGTAGCTGAGACTGTCCGTCGCGCCGAGATTCGCCATCAACAACATCAACATGAGACAAATACCGCCGGCGAGGCCGTCAATCCCGTCAATCAGGTTGATCAGGTTGGTCAGGCTGACGAGCCAGAAGACGGTGGCAAAATAACTGAGGACGCCGAGGTGAAGGTCGGAATCCGTAAAGGGATCCTTGAACAGCTCGATCCGGATGTTGCTGAAATAGACCGCCGATGCGATGGCAATCTGCGCCGTAAACTTGAACTTGGCGCTTAAGGCCCGGATGTCATCCCAGAGCCCGAGCGCAAACATGGCGAGCGAAGTGAAAAGAATGACCGAGAGCGTCGCGGCGTCGGAGTCGGAAATCGGCGTACAAAAAGTGATGGCGAGAGACACCATGACGAAGGCGCTAACGAAGGCTAAGCCGCCCAGGCGAGGAATGGGCTCCTTGTGCGCATGATGGAAATCGCGATCCCGCATCGCGCCCAGTTTTTCCGCGCGCCAGAGCATGACTCGAATCAACGCCCAGCAGGTGAAAAAACCCAAGGCCAGACAACTGAGGATTTGAGACCAGTTAAGCACGGAAACGGATTGCATATGCGACTTTCTTCCCTCGACATGCAGGCTGATTCATCCCGAAAAAAAGGAAGGGCCTCTCCCTGTGAAGAGGCCCTTCGCTCTTACTATTTATAATCTATATGCCACCGGATAAGAATCGACTGGATATAGAGATTAAGCTACCGAGGCGCGGCGGCGCAGAACCACGAACAGAAGCACCGCGCAGAGGCCCAAGGCGTAGGCCGAGGGTTCCGGGGTCGCCGTGGCACTGATGCCGTTGAAGTTCAGCGAACCATTGCTGCCCAGCGTGAACGTTCCGAGGTCGACCACCGTGCCGGCACCGGTGGAGGTGGCCTGATATTGGAACAGATCGATGCTACCCGCACCTGTCTGCTCGATGTTGGCCGTGAGGCCCGCGATCTGAGGTTCCTGGGAGGTGTAGCTGTTGGCAATCCCGCTGGCGGGAGAGGCTTGGCTACCGAGCAAGGCAGACACGCTTGTGCCCGCCGCGGCCGCACCATCGATGCCGCCGCCACCCGTCGTCAGGTTGGCGATATCTACATTGTAGGGCTTCAGGATGTTGGCTCCCGTCCCGGACGCGGAACCGAGCGTGACCGTCGAGGTCACGTCCAGATTATACTTGGAGACTCCGGTGCCAGGGACAGTACCCGAAACCGACCATTGCACGCCCGTACCCGAGGTACCGCTGGTCCAGTTTGCACCAAACGTGTTCGTGAGGTCATTGACGCTCAAATCACTCGAGAGGTTGAGAACCGCGGTCGGGGTGAAGAGGCTTTGGGAACCGAGATCGACTTCGAGATCGGTTGGATTTCCCGCGAGTTGGAAGCCGAGGATCAGATCGCCGGCGCTCGTTGTAACGGTTTGCGCGGACGCGGAGGAGGAAGCGAAGCCGATGGTCGCCAGGGCCAGTGCTGCTACAGTGAGTTTATTCATTTTTTTCATTGGATTTATACTTCTAGGTTTTTTGCTTTGGGTTTGTCTTGACTTCTGAAAGGCGCGGGCGAATGCCACCCGCGCCATGAGGATCGTTTAGCTTTTATTAGTTACCGCTCACCACCGGGCCGCCTTCCGTGAGGGCGCGGCTGCAGGTGAATCCGTTGTCGAACAACAGTCCGGCATTACCCGGGGATGTTCCCGCCGTGGTACCTTCCGTATAGACGCCGCTGTTGCGCGTGGGTTCGGCGTACGTGACCGTGCCCGAGCTGTAGATGGCATCCGCATCGCGATAGAAGATGTTATCGGCGATCGAATTGACCGTGGCCAACTGAGTGGTGGTGTAGCCCGAGGTCAAACGATAGGCGTGCTCAAACGTCCAGAACGTGTAGGAACCATTGGCCACCGCATGATTGCTGTAGGCAACGCCGTTGTAGCTCAGAGCAGTCGCATGACCCGCGACCGCGCTGTTGCCGTCGGTCAGTCCGAGATAGCCCAGGAAGTACGCGGCCGTTGTGTTGTAATCACCAGCGGGAGGGATAACCGTGCCATCCGTGGAGATATTCAAAGCAGCCTGCACATTGCCACCCGAGTTGTAACCGGT
>Ga0116229_10014019_pt1 | contig 11210 bp, 10 predicted proteins | sample S1TSphgellanicum_3_FD_87313 | JGI IMG/M metagenome (GOLD analysis project Ga0116229, IMG submission 87313) | Host-associated microbial communities from peat moss isolated from Minnesota, USA - S1T2_Fc - Sphagnum magellanicum MG | ecosystem: Host-associated > Plants > Peat moss > Unclassified... | reverse complement strand
GGAATGAAGTTCACATTTTGCTATCTTGTGCAATGACCATAAAATAGGCCCATATTTTCTTATGGATACTTCATGATATTACACAATATTTTATGGATGTTATACAATATTTAGATAGGTTATGAATACTACTTTAATAAATAAATGATTTTTTAATAAGTGGTTAATAATGGCTAACTACTTGGTGCTGAATTTTCAAAATCTGCTGACCTACCTAGATGAAATTTTGGTTATCATTTAGTAGGTTATCAATCCTCAAGGACTAAACATTTTTATGATTAAAAAAAACAGGAATTTTTTTTTTTAATCTTAATTTTTTTAAAACCTTATAACAGGTGTATAACTGGTAGTTATAAACCAGGTATTTGAAAACCTACCAATGGTTATTACCAAAAAATATTGATAAGCCAAAAACCTACTGAGTGGTCAACATTGGTCTATATTGGCTCACTAGGGTTTTAGGGTTCCAATTTTAATTCCATTTCTGAAAATCAGATATGGGTTTTAGTCCAGTTTTGAGTAACCCAGATTCGAACCAGCAGTTAATTGCCAGTTAACCTTTGGTTAGCCCTCAATTCTAGTCCATGGTTCATGCAAGAAGAGCAACACATGAAATATGATGCATATCCATGGTTCATCTTCCCTGGTAAAATATATCCACTGCGTGAGTGATCATGTGCATCCAGGAGCAGAAATCTGGTGATTCATGCGTATGCAGTTCAGTCCTTGAAACCATATCATCAATGTGATCATTTTCCTAGATCACAACATTTACTCAAATTCTATAGGGCAGCATCGCAGAGATCCTGGTTTGGTGCAACTTGGAACCTGAAACAGAAAGCACAGTAGAATACATTCAAGAAATCCTGTTATCAGGTTCTCAGTCTGACACCCATGAAGTCAGTGCGTAGGTGGCCGGGTTGCATCGCTGTTGCCATTTGGTGATCCAGCTCACTGGAATGCTCCGGCAAGCCAAGCTTCACCACAAAAGTGACAAGGGTCCCCTTCCCAATACCTTCACTCTCCACCCAAATATGACCATCCATCAAATTCACAAACCTGCACCACATTGCCAAAGTGAACCGAAACTCAAGACAAATCGTTCAAGTGTCAATCATTTTAAAGTAAGAAATCGTTGAAGCACTTCAGATCATACCTCTTGCAAATTGCTAAACTGAGGCCTGTGCCACTGTAGTTTCTGGTGGTAGTTGAATCAGCTTGCAAAAACTTGTTGAAAGCTTTGGAATATCTTGTGGGTTGAGACCCACACCTGTATCCTGCACCTGATCACATCACGGCAACATCATCATGCAATTCTTCACTAAGGAGAGCATCAATGATCTCTTCAGAAAGTATAGCCTTCATGAAGAGAAGAGAAAAGATTTGGACAAAATTTATGCAGGTTGAATAAGAGATGCAGAGAGACAACGGGACCCCAGAAAGAATGAACAAGAAACAAGGGGTACCTAAACTCTGATATAGCAATGCTGCTCTCCTTGCACAGGATAGAATTCTGGCATCAATGGATCCATCAGGTATTCTGCTCTCTTTAAAGAAACCTTGATTGAGATGCTGCCTTCTTTCGTGAACTTGACAGCATTGCCTACTACATTTAGAGCCATCTGCATTAACCGCTTGTCATCACCAATGACAAAACCTGGAAGATCTTGTGCTAAGCTTGACAGAACTTGCAGCTTCTTCAGTGAAGCTATTGGTTTCACGAAATTCCTTACCTGCAGCAACACACATGCTGAGCAGCAGCATTAACCAACCAGATGTGAAAGATCAAATTCAGAAAAGAAAAAGAAGGCAAAATGATCACGATGCATCTCTGCCATAAGAGTCCAGAGAGTCCATCCCCAATGCAGTGACAGTTAGGTACTGAAAAGCAGAGATTTGCTTTGGCTGCATCACAAGAAGATGTTGATCTTTTACACCTATGAAAATCTGCAGGAGCTTGAAAGTGTTCATTTCAAGCTCCAAACTGCCATCTTCCAAGCGTGAAAGATCCAATAAGTCATTGATCAAAGTGTCCAAGAGATTGCTACTCTTCAGAATGGTATCTTCAGAATGCGTTGTTCCAGCGTCAGTTCTGTTTCCTGCAAGAGAGATGACAGTGCGATGATGGTGTGCATTGGTGTCCACATCTTGTGATTCATGACAGCCAAGAAATCATTCCATGCACAAATTGCTGTCTCCACTTCCCTCTTTGCCATATCCAGTTGCACATTCTGCTCCATCAGAAGATCTCGAGCTTGCATCAATTCCTCCAGAATTGCAGCATGCAGAAGTGCCACTGCTACCTTCAACACAAAAAGGAAAAAAGAAAGAAACACAGCAGCAGCTCCAATTCAGGTCTCTCTCTCTCTCTCAGATAAGAAAGAAAGACAGAATTCTCATTGCAGCAAGCAAGCAAGCAGGCAGGTAACTCCAGAAGCACCACATTCATGGTTCCTGACCTCTAAGATTGTGAAGAACTTGGGTGAAGAATTGGATGAAAGACAGACAGAGGACAATGTCTGAGGAGAGACGATGGGGAAGATTATGGTTCATTAGGGCTTACCTAATCAGCTACAACCTCAATGAGCTCAAGCTCATAGACATGCCATCTTTGAGCGCTATCAGATGGCAACATGAGAACGATGAGTGCAAATGGCTGCTTGTTGGAATCTGGCCAATCTGCATGATGGAAATTCGTCAAGTGAAGGAGAGGAACCCTAACAGCAACGACATCTCCGATGGCATACTTGCCTTGTCATGGGCGTATGACAGGGCTGTTGGGGGAGATGACACCGGAGTGATTGCTGCTGAATACTTGCTTGATGGTGATGTGATGAATGGGAACAGTGACAGGACCAGCAGCAGTGTCTAGGGTTTGTCGCAGCGTATGTGAGAGTTGAAGCTCTTGTCCATTCGTGCTGGGCATCCAAAGATTGCATTCTTCAAGCGAGTCTTGCCTAACTCGACGAGCGTGGTCTTGAGTATCGTGTTCTTGTCGAGTGTGCTACGAATCTCGTGTGTCGGCATGCGTACATGTCGTCCCGTTTCCTCTTGTTTGCGAATCAAACCCATTTCCCGATCAAGCTCCGCTGCTTTGTTCTTCAGGAAAAGCTCTCTAGTCTTCACTCTCAAGAGGTCAGGAATGATATGTACCAGCATGAGCGACGTGGCACACGAAACCACACCAGTGAAGATCTTCGCTACTGTCAGCACCACAGCCACAACTCGCGTGTGTGCACTGAAGGTCCATAGATTGATCAAATGGGTGGCACCGCACAGCACGATGAACGCACCGAACTGCACCAATACCCATCTGTAAGGGAAAATCGACGACTTCTTCACGAAGTAAATGAGCTCCACCGGAATCGAGAAATACGTGAGCGCGATGAAGAAGTCGGAGATGTACTGGTATCGCATCAGTAGATCATCTGCGGGCCATTGCGGCTCCACACAATTGCAGGACTCCATCTCATCTGCATTCCAATCCCTACTCTTCAATCCTCCACAAACACCACCGCAATTCCTCCTCTTCCTCTGTCACGCATCTGCTGCTATAGCCAAAACCTCCAAAGACAAATTCTTCCCACAGAATCTGGCCACCCTCGCTTCCATCCTCGTCAATTCGGTGCGTGCGACAAGGAGCCAAAGCCCGAAAACGACGCAGCTTTCGCACAAAGAATCTGAAAGACTAACCTAGCGAAAGGGAGAGAGAGAAAGAAGGGATAACGGATAGAGATTTGTCCCGCGATGGCACCGCACGCGGCATGCCGGGAGAATTAGGGTTTGGCGCTCGCGAGCGAGAGAGCAAACCCTAATCCAGAAGATTGCGAAGGATTTTTCGTTTGCGATTCGTTTGGGGGTTCTTTTTGGTGCGTTTAGTTTTAACCCTCTTTTTCATGTTGCTGTTGTGGCATGCTTCGTTATCGGCTTTCTCCGACTCATTTCTTTCTTTTCTTTCCGTGTGGAACTCTCTTCTGTCAAGCCGCTAGCAGAGAAGAGTCTGCTGCTGGCCAAAGAAGTCACAGTTTGTGGTTTTAGGTTGAACCTCCAATGTAGAAGAGTTGCGTGAGTTTGAGTAGAAGAGGCAGATTACCTTCTTTGACTGATGGACGACCTCTTTTCTGTATCTGTACCAGTGATGTATTATTATGTTAGACTGAAAGCGGAGGAGGAGGAGATCATCTTCGGCAAGCTCTTCCCTGACCTGATGACAAGCTCCAAGAGATAGGGTTTCTTCTTCTTCTTCTTCTTCTTCTTCTTCTTCTTCTTCTGCTCGACTTCTTCTTATTTGGTTTTGTTTAGCCAGCCGCATTTTTCCAGAGCATTGAAAACATACACACAGAGTTTGAAGAAAGACTCCAAAACCCTAGGTACTGCAAACGTGGGAAGGAAGGGTTTCCTTGTTTTCTTCAGAATTGGGTAGCCAGCCATAACATTGCATTTCCAAGAGCGCAAGAGAAGGCGGAGTTGGAGGAAGATGCCTCGAGGACGTGATGATCGGGTTTATGAGAGAGGAAGTGATAGAAGTGGGGAGAGACGACGAGACTGGGACAGGGATAGAAGCGGACACGAGAGGAGCAGGGAAAGAGGAGGAGGAGGCAGGGACAGAGACAGAACACGAGAAGTGAGTAGAGAACAGGATGGAGGCAGGGACAGAGACAGAACACAAGATGCAAGTAGAGAACAGGATGGAGGCAAGGACAGAGACAGAAAACGAGATGTGAGTAGAGAACAGGATGCTGCTGGAAGAGGACGACATAATAGACGAGATCGAGACAGTAGATATCAAGGAGGAGCTTCAGCTATCTCACCTGTGCATTCACAACATCTGAGATCACAGTCACCGCCAAGAAAAACTCATCGGGGTCATGAATCACCAAGCCAGGAAGATTCCAGATTGCCTCACTCAAGCCATCATGACCTCACCAAGAGCACTGCTGCTGCTGCTGCTGCTTCAGCTCCACCACCGAATGAGGTGTCTGGTGAAATCTATCTCTTTTTTTGCCTCTGGAATTCACATCACCAGCACCACCTGCTGCTTTCATGATTGGTTCTTCCTCCTCTGGATTGAAGAATCACATGTTGCTTTGAAATTCTGGCTGTTTTGTGATTGATTGTTGGCATTGCATCATGCATGCACTTGTCATTGGAACTTGTTCAAGTTCATGTTGGGAGCTGCCACTGCCCTTGGATTCTTTCTGTCGTGATATGAAATTCTTCTGTTCTGCAGTGTACTTTCTGTCTAGGGTTTGTTTCCAGGTTTTGTGATTTCAGCAACCTTAGTGCTAGATTTCAAACTGCACGCTCAATTGGAAGAAGAAGCTTTGATTTGTTGTGGGTTCAGAATCTCAGAAGCTTTTTATCCCCTCTGTCTTTGGAAGTACACAAAATGTATATCTTGAGGAATGGGAAGGACTGCTGTATGTATATGTTTGGTGTTGTGTGGTGGTGAAGGAGGAACTGCACATTTTTCTGATTGTTTTGTGGGTTGTTTACCATGTGGAGCAGATGAGATATGGAGCAAGCACTGAGGAAAGGTGTGCACAAAACATGTGTGGAAAATGCTTCCAAATGCCATACAGCAAACTGTTCTTCATTTTCGGGATGAACGGTTTTGATCTAGTACAGATGTTATAGGATCTATAGCTTGATGTTTTCTCTGGAAACTTTGTGTTTGGCATTTAGGGGGGAGTGCTGGGTGTGCTGCCACAATTTGCAGGGCGGACGTATCTCATCTGAAAGATTCGTTGGCAATCATGCAAGATGCAGAAGCTGCGCTTGCAGCAAAAGAGATAGAAAAGGTAAGAAAGTCTGGTACCGCAGAAAGTTCTTGTGTGATTTCATGGGTTGTGTTCCTGGTAGGCTGTAAACTGATGTTTTGCCATTAAGGTCCCTTGTTGTTTGGGCAGGAATATCATCATTTGTTTGTGTTCGATGTGATGATGATTTCTGTTCCTGGTGCAATCAAATTCAAGTATGGAGAGTTCTTGATACTTGTGAGGGACAGAGAGCCTCCTCAGTACTCATAGGGACAGGGAGCTTCCTCGGTACTCATAGGGATAGAGAGCTCCTCAGTACTCATAGGGACATAGAGCTCCTTGGTACTCATGGGATATAGTGCTGTGATGCTTTTAGTGACAATATAGAGCATATGTTGTGGTTTATATGGATGGATGGAATTGCACCACGGCCAGTGTTGTGTAGCATTTGACACATGAGATGATGTTCGGACCAGGAAAAGCCTTCATTTGAGTATTCTGGAAAGTTGGCAGCAGAGACGAACAAAGTGAAAGGTGAGGGCCTGTCTTCTTGCTCCAAATTCTTTGCTTGCAAGACTTCAAAGAAAAGATGACATACTTTGGTCAAGAAGTTTACAGTTGTGTGCTGTTTTAGAAACTTCTAGAAAGGCATTCATCTTCTTTAAGTGTGATTCTTAACTTGTATAATATGGCATGAGGAGCTTTGGTATGAGAAGTGCAAGTATACTATGTTACTTATGAGTGTAATAATTATTGGTACCAAGAGGTCTTATTTTGGTGATTGGGTGTGGCAGGTGTAACACTGCAATTTACAGAGCCTCCAGAAGCGCGGAAGCCATCAATTAGGTGGAGATTGTATGTGTTCAAGGATGGTGAAGCATTGAATGGTGGGCCCTGATTACTAATTACTGTGTCTGGCCTCAATTCCTAGAGTTTGTGATGTTCTGGTGTTCACTTCTTGTTGACTTCTCTATTGAACTTATGCATCTGGGGCTTGTCTCTGAGGAGAGGTAGTCCTGATACCCAAGTCATCATCAGCTTCTGGATCCAATGTTCATAGAGCACAGATTTTGCTGAGGGCCAGATCTACCTTAGTATCAAATCTTGTATTCTTCATCATTCAATCTAGAAAGACTTCTATAATGACAAAAGGTGTTACCTGTTTTGTAGACCCATTGTACATACATCGGCAGACCTGTTACTTGTTTGGCCGGGAGCGAAGAGTAGCGGATATCCCCACTGACCATCCCTCCTGTAGCAAGCAACATGCAGTCATTCAGTACAGGTAATTGAACTCCACCCATCAGCAGTCTGAGCACCTCTCCTCTCAAGTGCCTAGATTTTTTCCAATGAAAGCATTTTTCACAAATAGAAAACCTAATGTCATCTTTGTTGAAAAATGTGAGACTTGTCATGTGATGCGTAACAGTTTGTTCTCTTGTGCATTAGGGTAATTGTGAAGTGATAGCAGCCAATGGACATGCAGGTGATTGGATATTTTTTTGTCCAACCCATTCTTATGACCCTCAAGGCAGGGGAAATATGATAGATTTTGTGTTGTTTTGACATATTGCAATGAGATTAATGATGTTCGAATTCCATCTGCATTATTGCATGTTTTGGTTGTTAGTTCTGCACAAAGCATGTTAGTTTGTTGCCCAGTTGTTGTGGAACTTTTGGATTGAGTCCCACATGGTGCCTACATCAGATTCAAGACATTTTGGACCATTCTTGGGGGTGGTATGCACAAGGCAAGGATGTTACGAACTAGTTTTTCCCTGCTTGATAACCAAAGTATGAAGTTTTGTTCAGAAATGAAGTATTGAAGGTCCCTGAACATGCATGTGACTGTCACTGTCATTCAAACCCATCCTCAATTCTGTCGTATGATCTTGGTTTCTCTTTTCTTTGGGGTGCAGTTTCCTCTTTTTCATGCTTACTGATTTGTTGCTAGTTTTTTGGTCAGATCTGCAACATCCATTATGTTAGTATTGGGTCACTTCTCAGTCCTTTTCAGGTTGACTAAAATCATGAGTATTGAGAAATTCTCAGTGCTTCAATACACCACTAGGCTATGCAAGATGTTACCTGCTATATCCAACCCAGCTATAGTAGGGGTCACCATGTCAACTGTCCACTCAAAACCATGTGGTTACGTGGCACTCAAGCATTGAGGGATAGGCAACTGTATTGCCCTATTACAGCAGTTAGAAAAAGTCTTCCCAGCTCCAAAAGGAGGCAAGGCTCATAAGTGTCCAAAAAAGGGTGAAGAAAGGGCCAAGTGATTGTGCAAAGTTGGGCAGCTACCCTTCTTTTTTTTGGTTCAGAAATATTGAAATGGATGTCTTGGTATGGGTACAGATTAACTGAGAAGGAGGAACCGGATGGTATGATAGCCAGCAAAGTAAGGTAAGTAAACAGCAGAGAAGCATGCAAGTAAGCTTCAGGTTGCTTTTATATCATGTCTTTTAAGAAGAATACCAATATTTGAAGATTGTTGTAGGATGTTGTCAAATATTCTTACAAGAGGTGGGATGTGTTACTTGTCACCCACATTTTCTACTATGTACTGTGTAAAACAAACAAGGGAGACCAAGAAGAGACTAATTGAGTGTAATATGATGGCAGACCTTATATCATGGACCTGGGAAGCACCAATGGTACATTCTTGAATGTAAGTTCCTGTTACTATTGCAAGCCATAAGTCTTGCTGTTGCAATTAAGGACAATCTTAGCAATTGTGTTGCATGTTTGCATGATGATACTGCACCACTGGTTGACAATGGGTGTGAGTGACGTGTGATGCAGGGTAAACGTATTGACCCCCAACGATACTATGAACTTCTTGAGACAGATACTATCAAGTTTGGGAACAGTAGGTATGTATTCTCATGTCCTTGTTGGTCAAAGATTAACACATTGATTTAACACTTTCTAGACAGCATTGGCTTGTTAGATGAGTCAGCTTCACTGCTGTGTCCTTTTCATAGTCATTTGTTTTGGGAATTGACTAGGCCAATGTATGCAAATGAAAGAGTATGGAGTAATGGGTTTCTTATCTGGAACCTGTGGTCTTCTCTCAAAGGAGGAGCTCATTGTGCATTTATTCCCTTTGCTTTAAGGTTGTCTGATAGCTTATTGTTATCAATTTCCTATACTAAGCCAGGTATACCAAGAGACTGATTAGTGAAGGGCTGAGTCACCTACATAAGGATAGCTTAACCCGTGACCCTTATCTCTGTTGTTGTCACTCTTAATGTTGTAATGTCACTGGATTACAATGACAGCTTATCTCTGTGATTTATTTGGCTGCTGATGCAGTGGGTGTGTACAATGTTTTGCAGCCGTGAATATGTGTTGTTGCATGAACATTCAACTGGATAACTCAACCATGCACTTGTGGTGGCAAGTTGGGTGTGTACCCAAGACTCATGGTCTGGATGTAGCACTTTGAGGCAAGTGGGGTTTGACCAAACAAGTTGACTGAGATTCACTATGTGGATGGGCCATGAATTCAGTCTACTTGAGAAGCAAAAGATGACACTTGCAGATTGTGACAAAGGAGATAAGTCAAAAAGGTCTTATGCAAGTATTCATCTATTCTTTTGGATAGTATTTGGGTTGTTAAAAATGGTATGCTGATCTTCAAAGGCTTATAGAGGTTCACATTGTCCTTTGGACTTCAGTATTGGGGATGTTCTTGATGTTTCCAGACATTCATCAAGATTTCTTGCATTGGCAAGCCTACTTTGTATCTGGCTTGGGAATTACAGATCTTTGGTTTTCCCACCTATGGTGCAGACTGCTTTATGTTGCATATTGGTATTGCAGTCCATCTACTACATATGTATGCAAAGGGTTTAAATTAGATTGCTTTTATTTCCTATGACACCTCATTATGCTATTTCTTTTCATGCTTCTGGTGCATTATTTTTTGCTCAATCGAAATAACAGTTGATGTTCTTGATGGGTATTTTGCTCCAAGGAGAACCAGGTTTTATGGTAAAATAAGCTAATTCAAGATTACTCAATCTTGGGGTGGGTATAATGTTAGTAGGTTTTAAGTTTTGTTTTCTATCTTGTCCCATGTTCCATCTTTTGTTTTTGTGAGTTCTTAGTCTATCTTATTAGTTTGCATGTTGGAGAGACTATGGAATGATGTTGAGTTCATATTTGGCTCCACATTTGAGGAATGTTCACCAGGTGTTACTACAAATTGGGAGTGCCATAACATGTAGCTGCAGCAGAAGAATCCACAATGGAAGGTGCATCAGTGTTTTGGCATGTCTTTCCAGATTCCATGTAAATACAATTTGTCTGGATATCTTGAGAAGATTTCTTTTCACCTAGTTTGGCCTGTATGGATGGCCTCAAGTGTGAACCCATCACCAAACTTGTTTCTCCTTCCAAAACCAATTTTTGTAATAGAGTTGAATTTTCAGTGACAAAAATTGCTCAAAATTCAATGTCTTCCACAGCTTATTAAGCCTAAATGTTATGAAATTGCTTCCATAATATCTTTTACTAGTTGATGGCTTTCCCACAATACCAAGAACTTGTGTTTTTTTTTTCAATTTTGTGATGTCACATTGGTGATCAACCATAAGGATATTAGTCACATTTGGCTATAGACCAGCTATGAAAGTAGAAATTTATTAAAATCCTTTTATATCTTGGCTATTGGACAATGTGTAGAAACATGGTGATTGTTTAGATATTGAGTCAGGTCGAATCGATCTTTAGTTTTAATTTTGGATAATGCCATGCATGACTTGGACCCACATCAGCTAAGATGTGAGCAGACTGACAGCTGCTGTGAGAAGGGACCATGTCATGCTCCCCTCTACTTGCTGAGGTGTAGGGTCTAGGGTAGTATGCGCTGCCTGAAAAATTTTAAAAATTATCTTTGAATCCATGTTATTTTAATGGTCTACCTTTGGAAATTTTAAAACTTTTCACGAGCAGCCCAAAAGTGAAGGATTTTAAGAGCTGTACATAATAGTGTATGCATATGTTACGTTTTGGCAAGTTTCACACAATGCACTGTTGCTAGCTCCTTAATATTACTGTGCATATGTGTGCAATAATGAATTGTTTTGAAAACTATCAGCCCAACTTTCAAAGGGTTAAAATTACATAATATAGAATTCACACACCTAAACCCTCACAATTTCAAATCCAAAACCTTATGATGTAATTGAATTTAGAAGTATTCCATATTGAAAGTATCATTGAAGACACTCACATAAAAAAATTGTGAGATAATTGTCTCTTTTAGGTTCACGGTGTGAGATGCTCAAACATGTGATCATATCTTGTATAATCTTGTGACCAACATAAGGTGCTGTATAGATCAAATGTTTGGAAATGAAATTTTGTTCATGAAATATAGCCTATGATCATGTCTTATCTAACTTGTTTAGAGTAAACAAATCTTATGCATGAACTTTT
>Ga0116229_10014018_pt1 | contig 11210 bp, 9 predicted proteins | sample S1TSphgellanicum_3_FD_87313 | JGI IMG/M metagenome (GOLD analysis project Ga0116229, IMG submission 87313) | Host-associated microbial communities from peat moss isolated from Minnesota, USA - S1T2_Fc - Sphagnum magellanicum MG | ecosystem: Host-associated > Plants > Peat moss > Unclassified... | reverse complement strand
TTTTAGAACTCATGAAATACTCCCCCACATGCACCCCAATATATGCATGATTGGCCTTTCGATGGCCAACATGGTTTTGCAAACCATCTAATTTGGGAACAAACAATTTTTCACAATGTTCCATAATGCTACAAGCCTTTCATCTTACCATACTCAACCTACCATCTTCCCCAATTATAGCTTCTACCTATAGCAATTTGGTTGCTCAAATATCTTGGAACACTTGATTCAACTCCCATTTTTTTTTTCAAATTTTCTTAGGTGTAGAATTGCTTGGAGATGGAGCTTTTACATGCTAATCACCTTCCTTAGGAGTACTTCAAGTTGAAACACCTTTGGCTCCTCCTTTTACTGAACTTAAAACTAGGCCCATAGGTATTGGACTGCGTAACAACACATATGGCTATGCATTTTTACAAAGTCTAGTATCAATAGGGGAAGAAGAAAAGAACCACTTGCATCTAAAGTTGTCTAGTAATTTTAAAGGAAGCACACGGTGTTCTTCCTTCAAGACGAAAAACCTCTAAAAGTGCAACAAACACAAGAACAAAATCAAAACAAAAATAATACCTAAATAAAAAAATCAACTAGAGTCAATGCAAACGTTGAAAATTTTGGTATAAAATTCAAACTAATTGCACATTATCAACGAACCTTACAACCCTTGCAAGAATCACACAAACAACAAGAATTGAAGCTTTTGAAATTGCACAAAAATATAAGCAACTAAACAAGAATTTTATACTTGCTCGGGCTTTAGGATTAATTTTCTTTTGTTATAGCATTATCGTGAAGAATTCAACATCAGTTTGAAGTCAAGACTCTAGAATGTAGACAACAACTTCAACGTCTTGATCTTCCCGCCAACTATAGATTTATTAGATCTCAATGAAGATTTGCGAGTTTCAAAGCTTAGAAGAATGTTGCGCCTTGAAGAAGCGCCCTCAAGCTCTAGTAAGATCAAAAAGAACAATCAACAAACCCATAAATGAAGGCATCCCTAAACTTTTTTAATGCATGTACTATGGGTGTTGGCAAAGCTAACATGAATGTAATGGAAAAGAGGTGGCTATGTTCTCATGATTGTGATGGAAAGTTGGTGGCACCGGAGGTCGTGCTTAGGGAGGTGGCACCACAAATGAGAGAACGTTAAAAATGAAAGGATGCAACCCTTGAATGAAGCTCTTTGAAAAGCGACATCCACTGAAAACCTTTGATTGCATTTACTGGTGATGCTGGTGATGCCTTTTAGCCATTGATCAGTTGAGCAGCCCTAAAAATCTACTGGTTGTCAAATTTTGGCAATTTTGGCACAAAAAAAGGCACCAAATTAAGGCAGGGAGGTTGAATGGCCTTATTTTGTGTTGATTAAATGCAAAATTTTGCAACCAAAAAAAAAACACTGATTGGGAACCAAGGAAAAATGAAAAAAAAATCCTTCCTCTCCCCTTCCCCCCCGCCCCCAAGAAAAAACTTAAAAGGAAAAAAAAGAGGCACCTTGAATGCATGCTTGGGCCTTCCCATTTGGCTTCATGAAATTTCTCTTCCCAAATTTTTTATTTATTTTTGATAGAGCCATATTCACTGGCCCATCAGCAATTTTTTTGAGCACTCCCCAATGGAAGCACCTCTGTGGACCTCCAGCAGTTGTAAAATAGACACGAATGTGTTCCCCAACAGTTTACCTTGTCACTTTATATACATATGAGAGTTGAACTTTGGGCAAACCATATGGGATAAAACCAGGTGCTATTGGGGACGCCTTAAGGAACAACTTGGGATCCTGGGGAATCTCAAGGGAACATGATGAGAACATATTGGGAACACATTGAGAACAAGGAAGAAAAAACAAAAAAAATCTCCCCCCACCTCACCCCCAAAGGGAAAAAACAGGGCCCATCATGAGTGTATGCTGAGCCTTCCCATTGATTGCATGAAATTTCTATTCCAAAGCTGTTTCATCACCATTTTTGGCCTGGGCTAATGGCAGGGACAGAATTTTGGGGACATAGGGAACTTGAAGGGAACATGTTGGGAACAAAGGAAAAATGAAAAAAATTCCTCCTCCCACTCCCTCCACCCCCCCGCCAATAAGAAATGCATAAAGAACATTTCTCAAGAACAAACTTTCATGATGAAAAACAAACTAAAAAATAAATTTGTGAGAAGGGAGTTCATGGTTTAGAATTTGCTTACAAAAGTTCCTTCAAGGATGGTTCTTATGAAGAAAAAATAAAATAAAATAAAATCAAAGATACAAAAATTAATGCAAGTGAGGTACACTAGGGACTAATTGGTGGGGTGGGGGGGGAAAGGGCCATTGTTCGTTTTTTTGTTTTTTTTTGGGGTCAGTTTTTAAATATTCTCCACATCTCGTTCATCCAGTCGGTTTTCCTATCAATCGCACGGTCTTAGATTACTTTAACGGAGTAGCATCGTGACCTTCCACGTCATTGTTTCTACTCATCTCACGGTTCAGAATCGTGGACTCACGCAGCGTACAGTCCTGCGCATAAGCGAGGGACCTTCGTTCCTGGCGCGCGCGCTTGGGGCATTCCAGCGTTCGTTTTGTTCAGGAAATCCTGCAGGGGACTTGATCGTGCTTGCTTTTGCGGGAGTCGTAGGAGGAGCAGCGAAGTCTCGGAGTCGTGATGATTTCACGAGCAATGTGCGTGCTTCGGAAATATATATTTAACTAAACACAAAAATTGTCAGTACCAGCAGTAGCAGTAGTATTCTCAGTCTCAATTTCGCTTCAGCAAGTTGTCATGGATGTGCTCATATCCCGCTAGGTCGAATGCATTTCAAAGATTCACAAGCAGGACATCTTCGCGGTACAACCGGGAGAGGCGGGAAAAAAAATGTTGCAAACGATTGAATCCAATTACAGAAACCCAGGCTCTTTCGATAATCTGTTCTGAGGCCATGGGAGAAGTTTTGAGCTTGCCATGACATGGCTCCCCCTACGATTGCTGTGAGCGCAGCTGAAAGAAAGAGATGCTCAGCTGAAAAGATTGCTTCAGTTGACATTGAATCGATCTGCTGAAAACTGATACTTTTTTTTCCAATTGAAGAATTTAGTGTTCAAGGAATCAATAGATGATGATGACGATAGCTTTCTCCTGATATATATTATCATTTCATGTTTTCATGCATATGTAACATGTTTTGGAAATTGCAGTTGTTGTTGTGAGCATCAATCAACCAAGGATCATGACGATTTTCATACTTGAGTGCAATGCGCTCTTTCACATTATGATCCCCTTTTCTTCTGCATCCGGTATCATACAAGTTGTGACAGTTGAACCTGCTGAAAGTACAGTCTTATCAGGTTTTGATTTCTTCTCATTGTGTTAATTCACCCACTCTGGCTTGCAAGTTACTTGCTTTGAGTCATCACAAGCTTATGTAATTTGGTAAAAGAATGTGTCAACTTGCAAGCAGTGAAGTTCATTATGCCTGTTTTTGTTTTCAGGGGGGGAGAGGGGTCCACACCAGATCAAGGAATTGGGGCTGGAATAATTCCAGAGCTTTTGGACATACCTATGCTTGATTGTGTCATGACAGTGCCTAGTGATGAGGCTCTTGATGAGGCCTTCTGGTTGGCATCTCCTCAGGTGCTGCATTTGCTGCTACTCTTCAGGTGAGCCTCTCGGGCCCTCTTGAACCCATTGCATGTTGTAAACCAAGGTTCCAGAAGTGTTTGCATTTCTCCTTTCTTCGGGATTGGGCGTTCTGGTGACAAGTCTTTTCTGGTTGGAAATTGATTATTCAAACAACACAGATTGTGAAGGAGCCAGAGAATGCAGGCAAGTTGATTGTGGTAATATTCCCCAGTTCTGTGGTGTGGTATCTCACCACCCCTCTCTTCACAGACATCAAAGAAGAATGTGAAAACTGGACTGTTGTAGTCCCAAAGAAGAATCTAATTCATCTATAGCAAGAGGAAGGGACTAGATTGTTGCATCTGGAGAAGAGGCTGATCATTGTGGTTCCTTTCTCTTTCACAGCAGCTGCCTCTGTAGGTTACAAAATGTGGGACAGGATGCATTTGATTAATCTGAATTCCTGTCCAGCAAACAAGCTATAGATCATGAGTTGAAGATGGACACGGCCTCAATCCACAAGCTTTCATTTTACAAAAGCAGACCAGGTATGTATCTGATAATAAACACCATGCATCTTTAGTAGAAGACTATGTATAATTCTCTCACAAATGAATGATAAGTCCTCCAATCACAGGATTCACAAAGGAGATTCAACAACTTGACAAAGTTCTAGACTCACCAAACCTTTGAGTGAAGTTCTGGAAAAACCAGTTTCAACTTCAAAGAGATCCCAAACCACAGATTCAATCACAGAGATATAATAAGCAGCTGAGCCATGCACAGAGAGGATGAGAAGTTTACCATCTCCTTGAAAACCTTCAATGCAACACTAGAATCAAAGAACACAAATTTAGTAGGCTGTACTAATAATACTCCCTTAAATACCCTGCTGCACTTTTCCCCAAAAAGACCTAAATTCCCTCATTATATACTAACAGTTTCCCCTACCCACCCTTCTAGAAGACTGCAGCTACTATGGACCACCAGGCAAACCTCTTTGAAGTCCTCCTGCTCATGTTGTCAGTAGTTTCTAAAACCTCGATGCTTCCAGCTTTGCCACCATTTCCTTCTTTTCTCTTTCACAATATTGGTGCTACATCTGAAAGTCACATTTTATGTTTTGCTCCAGCGACAAGTTAGGAAAGGGGGTGCTCAACTTCCCCATCCCCCTCCTGGCTTAACACTATGTATGATGTTGGGGTTTGCTGTAGAGGGGAAAATCTTCATATTTTGTGCTGGCCTTGGAAATACAACAAAGCTCAACCCAAGTTCCATTTCACAACTTGGACACACAAAACCGAAAGTCACATCCATCTGTCTGGTAAAATCCACCAACCGTCTCTCTGCTTAATGAAACTTGGGCATCATCCACAAAAGTATTTGCTGATTGTAATCACCAGGGAAAAAAAGTTGGGGGGCTGCCTGTGTGAGAGCCAAAAATTGCGCCTAAAAAGATTGACGCACAGTGCATGCCACCGCCTGTGCCCAATGGCGCAGCCTTGTCTTCACTTGTGATGGATGATCACCTGCATTTTCAGCAGTTCATTAAAACACTCAGCTCAAGCTTCTGTATCTGTTTTTCAACACTTTGCCTACTATAGGAAAACCACATTAGATCAATCTTTCACAAGAGAGGACTGCAGAGAAATCTCTGCAACAATTTGAGGAAAACTTGACAATGAGTGCACAGTTGTTGTAACCTTGTGAAATATCACAACAGGCAAATGCACTGAGACTCCATAGACTAGCTCTAACAAGGAAATGTAACAGCCTAACAGATGATCTCCAGGAACCTTGAAGGAATGGTGAAGGCAATCTGTTGGAAATGCCACCATGATTTCATAAGGAATTGGCACCAAGATGGATTTCATACGAAATTGCTTTCAGGAACCCTTCAAGAAATGGGAAAGCATTTTTTGCTAGGAATTGCAGCAAGATCAATTTCATAAGAAATTGTTTTTAGGAACCTTGAAGGAGTGGTGAAGGAACTTGTTGCCAGGAATGGCACCAAGATTTGATAAGAAATTGCTTTGAGGAACTTGAAGGCATGGTGAAGGATTTGTTGCCAGGAACAGCACCGCGATTTCACAAGAATTTGCTTTCAGGAATGTTGAAGGCATGGTGAAGGATTTGTTGCAAGCAACAGCACCACGGTTTCATAAGAAATTGCTTTCAGGAACCTTGGAAGGAATGGGGAAGGATCTGTTGCCAGGAATAGCACCAAGATTTCATAAGAAAATTGCTTTCAAGAACCTTTCAGAAGGTTCCCAATGCTGGCCATTGCTTTCAGGAAACCTTGAAGGAATGACAAAAGACTTGTAGCAATTGCTTTCAGGAAACCTTGAAGGAATGGCAAAGGATTTGTTGCCATTACTTTCAGGAAACTTGAAGCAATGGAAAAGGATTTGTTGCCATTGCTTTGAGGAGGAACCTTAAAATGGTGAAGAATTTGTTGCCTGGAGGGAGTAAGTGCACACAAAAAAAAATTTCATATGAAATTGGTTTCAGGAATGGGTGAAGGATTTGATTCATTGCCTGGAAAAGATTTCATAACAAATGCCATCTGACAGTGCCAGAAAACAGAAGAAGGGGGGGAAAGGGAAAGGCATTATTGTTTGTTACCAGGGCTGGAAATGCGCCAAGAAGACTCCAGAGGAAAACTCTGCAAACTGCTACCACTGCTGCAACGATCCAGGGAGCTGCTACTGCCAGAAGTGGAAATGGGTGAAGAAGCAGATCTGCCAGTTATATCATTGTACTGCCTGGTGATAGCATAGCAAAGCTCCAAAGCAGGCAGGGTATTGCAAAGCTCCAGATCCTCTTCATCATTGCTGAACCCAAAACCCAGGTCTATGCATCCCCGAAGCTCATCCATGTCCTCATCTGTCAAGCTCCTGGTTCTGGAGCGTGTGGTGGTGGAGGTGGTGGTCCTCTGCATGAGTGATGGCCAAGTGGTTCTGTCGGAGGAAGAGCCACAGTCAGATACACTCCTGCCCACACTTCTGCTGCTGCTGTTGTTCTTGTTGGTGTTGTGTTCGGGACTAGTGAAGCTCATCTCCTGCTGCTCCTCCTCCATCGAGACCACCCTCATGCTGTCCCTTCGCTGCTTCTCCCAGGTCTGCTTGATTGCTTCTTCACTGGACGACACGGACCTCTGCTGCTTCTTTAACCACCTTCCACTCATCTGGAACTTGCTCACCCCTTCTTCTTCCTCCTCATCCAGGATTTCCTTTCTGGAGATATCCACCCTGGGGGAGGAGGAGGAGAACTCCCGGATCCTTCTGTCTGAAAAAGAAGAAGAAGAAGAAGCTGAAGCTGCTGCAGCCATGCTGCTGTTACAGTATGGCGTCCAGTTGATGGGTGCAGAATGAACTCGCGAAAGCCCCGGTCCCATCTCCATCACGCTGCAATGACCCACTCTGGACTTCACAGCATGGAATCCGTTTTCTCTGTATCTCGGGAGAAAGGAGGAAGAGGAGGAGATGGGTTTCAATGTCTCCTTCTTCTCTACGAGCTCTATTCTCAAGTGCTTCTGCTGCTCCTCTTCTTCTTCCTCCTCGTCCTCGTCCTCGTCATCCCCATTGTTGTCGTCGTCGTCTTGGTCTCCTAGCGCACAAAGATCGAACAGCTCCTTCTCCTCCTCCGCGACATCCTCAGGCATGCTAGACTGCTTCCTGGAGGAAGCTCCCCCCAGAGAGGGTGATAACACCCTTCCTGCTACGTCTGCGAAGCTCTCTCGGATGATCTCCAATCCTCGGAGCATCATCGGCGAGTTGGTTGTTGTTGTTGTTGTTCCCTTCTCTCTCATGTTTGTTTGTTGCCTAGACTTCTGCCTGTCTGAATCCGCGTCTCTCTCACTCCTTTTCTCCTGCAGTAGTGTCTCCCAGACCTTCCGCTTCCCACAATCTCTCTAGCTGTGAGACTTTCTCGTCGTCTTCTTCTTCTTCTCGATAATCTGCTGATATCAGAGACAGAGCCTTCTTATCGTCGTCTTCCTGGAGCTGCTGGAGAATGTAATAGTAGCATTCCAAAGAATGCCTTCACTATTCAGATTGAGATTCGCATACAAGAGAAGCCTTACAAAATCAGGCAGCCAGTCTCGAGGTCTGCTCTGCTCTTCTATACAAGAGCTTGCTACAAACAAAAAAACCAAAAATAAAGCACCGCACAAAGCACCAAAAGCTGTCTTACGATTGTAAAACAGAACTAGCATAACAAAGAGCAAGGAAGAAAATGAGCAATTCAGTCAAGCTGCTGCCGCCGCCATTTCTCCACATCCAGAAAAGATAACTTCGATCACCCAAATCCAAGAAGATAACAGAGAAACACAAAATCACCCCCCGCCCCGCCCTGCGCACACAAAGAGGCCTCTTCTCACCACAACAGCAGGAGCAGCATTAACAACAACACATATCACACAGTAGAATCAGTCGAAGAGGCAAAGTAGGATCAACATGGGTACTGAAAAAGAAGTTTCTAAACAGCAGATCCTGCAACTACACAGCTCCAGAAACACTGAATTGGAAGTGGAACATTAAATTCGCGCACAGAATCACGAAGACGAAAGAAAGGCAGGGAAGTAGCTGCCGCAGCCGCAGCGCCCGGAGCTCCGCCGCCGTGCTCCGACACCCGGTTTCATCCCCGGTCTCATCCACCCGGTATAGTTCCCGGTCTCATTCACCCGGTCCACTCCCCGGTCTGATCCTCCGTCGAATCCACCCGGTCTACTGACCGGTGCTTGGGTCGGGGCGTATACAACGAAAGTGCAAAGGAAGCCGGGATAATCAGGTTCGGGCGTTGTTCTAGGGAGACGGGTTGATTGCCTCTGAGGGCCGGTCTGGTCCGGTTCAGGGTAGGGTGGTAGGTATCGGTCTAGGGTAAAGTGGTAAGTACCTAGGATAATTCCGTGAAGTGATAGGCTCTGCGACCTAGGTTAGTAGGTACTTACTATCTATCCTACAAATAACGACGCGATGAAATCACACTATTTTTACTATTTTACCCACCCACTTGTAACCGTATCTAATTTTAATATCTGCGATCATTATTACAATTTTATCCCTCACCCTCTCAGGCCCCTACCCCTCCCCCCCAAAGTAAAATTCCTTGAGAACAAAATAGGTAGATATTCATATAAAGATGCTGGCTTAATTTTTTTAAAAAAAAAACTGGAAAATAAAATTCATTAATTTTTTTCAAAATTTTTCTTTTCACTAAAAGTGGCAAAGTTTTCCTTGGAAAAAACATTTTTCTTCCCAAGTTTGTCTTCAAAAAATTTAATATAAAAAATAGCAAAAAATTTGCTACCAAAAGAATCACTCCACTTCAATGCACATCCGAATGTTAGATGGAAAAAGGAAGATGAAAAAAAAATGGTGGATGTGGGGAGGTTGGCCATGGTATGGAATTTTGAGCCTTTTTTTTTTGAAGTACTATGGAATAAGGAATTGGCACAATTTGTATGGGGGATTCCATATTCATGAAAAGGCTTTTTTGTGCTTCCTTTTTTCTTTTGCCTTTGATGAAGAGGGAATGTGGACATATATACGAGGACTTTGTTGAGGTCTTCTTCAATGGATTGTTGGATTCTTTTTTTTATGTACTTAGTTATCTCTCACTTTGCTAAGGTTCGTGAATGTTCTCATCCAAAATATAATATATAATAGAGATTTTAAAAAAAAACTCCAAGAGTATGTATGGTAGAACATAGTTGGTGTGTATCATACTTTACCACCTATGTCCAACACAACAATTATGGAGTAATTTTCTTTAAATTTAAAATGAAACATAATACGATACCCCTTAGTGTTTGTACCCTTAGTTTGAATTTTGAGACAAATTTCAATAATGTTAGAAGGAAAATTATTGTTCATAATTATTGTTCACAATATAGGTTTGGTTAGCACCTTGTCGGATGAGGTAAAATGGTCTTGAACTCCAATGGTCCAAAATATCGACAAGAAGAAGATGGGGTCTTTAAGTAAAGTAAAGTAAAGATGGGCTTTGAGTGGGGTCTACCTATTAGGCATGAAGAGTTTGAGGAGGAATTATTAAATGCCATATACCTCTATGTGATGGTGGGTGTGGAAATGAATGTTTGCTCAAATGGCATATTAAAAGAAAGGGGGTCAAGGGGAGAGAACTACATAATACCCAATGCTATCAATTCTATCATTAATGGCCTCTCAACATTGGGTTGGTGAAGGGCCCATTTCTTTTGGTTACACAAAATATGACATAAATCAAGGTAGCCAAAAAAACATTAATGGTGATTGGGTTGAAGGGATGAAGATTGGGGACAACAAAATTGCATTTCATTAGTAAAATGGGCTAAGAAAAAAACGAAGACATGAATCAAGGTAGCCAAAAAGCATTAATGTTGATTGGGTGGAAGGGATGATATTGGGGACAACCAAATTGCATTTCATCCATAAAATGGGCTAAGAAAAAAAAGAAAAAGACATGAATCAAGGTAGTATCCAAAAAGCATTAGTGATGATTGAGTTGAAGGGATGATATTGGAGACAACCAAATTGCATTTCATCCATTAAATGCGCTAAAGAAAAAAAAGACGCGAATCAAGGTAGCCCAACATGGGTTAATGGTGATTGGGTTGAGGAAGGGATAATGAATAATAATATTGGGGACAAACAATTGCATTTCATTTCATCCATGAAATGGGCACCTTCCTTACAAAATCTCCTAGTTTAACTCTAGTTTCCAAACTTGCAACCCCACACCGGGGTTAATTAATCAATTTACTTCATAGCTTTACATGTAGGTAGGTAGGTAAAGGGGATGTTTGATTGTATTAATTAAGCATTCAAAAACTTCAAAGTCAAGAAAACGAGAGAAACCCAAAACAACTTTCAAGGGGTTTTTGTTGAGGGAGAGAAGAAGAGTTGAGTTGATTGGATTCAAGTACTACAACAACAACAACAAGAAGTGTCTCCACACACTTGCATCTAGTCCCGTACCACTTCCTTCACCAATGATACATGCAACAACAACAATAACTACCTATTATGTCTGATCTAGAGACTCCAATGTCTATTCCATTTATTTAGAATTTTATTTAATATAAATTCAAAATTCCAATTATCTGATTGGAGAGAAGACTTTCTCTTCCTATTTCTCAAAAATAAAATAAAATTGTTAGTGTAAAAAAAATACTTTTTTTTTTTTTCTTTTTCATTCTTTGGATATAATGAACAAAACCCATTTGCTACTTTGATGCGTAGTTGCACCAGCAACCTTATTATTGAATTATAGGACAACACTCATGAAGCACCCCCCCAACTCTCTCAATAGCCTAGCAATAGTTTTTTTTGTTGTTGTTGTTGGTGGTGGTGGCAGTGAAGTTTAATTTAGGTCACTGGAGTACACTACTACAGCCTGACTTGCTTGCTTGCTAGCTACAAATTGTTTTTAAGGAAAAACCAAAATGGAATAATTATTGTGCAGGAGGACCCAAAGACAAAAGAAATAAGTAACTGTGCAAAGTCAGATGCAAGGAATCTTTGGCACAAAACAACAAAACCCAATAAGTTATTTGGAAAATTAACTTAGTTCTTTTCTATCTTATTATATGTGAGGAAACAA
>Ga0116229_10014016_pt1 | contig 11212 bp, 8 predicted proteins | sample S1TSphgellanicum_3_FD_87313 | JGI IMG/M metagenome (GOLD analysis project Ga0116229, IMG submission 87313) | Host-associated microbial communities from peat moss isolated from Minnesota, USA - S1T2_Fc - Sphagnum magellanicum MG | ecosystem: Host-associated > Plants > Peat moss > Unclassified... | reverse complement strand
GAGCTGCTGCTGCTGGCGGTGTCTCTACTCAATTTCTGCAGGGGCCGCCTAAGGGGAACGCGTGCGGTAGTTCTCAAATTCACGTGCGCTGCCCAGCGGTTCGTCCCCCCCCCCCGCCCCCAGCATTGCCAACAATTCGCGGTGTTCTGGGTATGCGGGGAATCATGCATGCTGATTTATTTGTGGGTTGTGTTGGTGGCACTCATCTAATTGTGCTCCTGTTGTTGCTGTTCATTGCTCGATCGATTGCAGGTTGTCCATGACGTGCACGACGCGGAATGGGCACAAGGTGTACAAGTGTTTGCAGGGGAAGTGGGCATACCAGGGAGGAGAGAGTCAGATGGTGGATGCACGGACGCATTCCAATTACGTGGGCGTATACAGGGAGACTCTCACTCCTGTGAAGAAAACGAGATCAGGATGGTGGGAGCTTCTGAACGATGATGGTGATAGTGCGGAATCAGGGTACCAATATAGCACAGTGACTGGTAAGAAGCTGATCCTGCGCAAATCTGTTCTCGAGCTGCGACATGAGGTCAGCGTGTTAATAGTTGCAGTGCTGCAGCAAAGGCAGCTAGATCTTACGACTTCTTTCCAGTAGATCACAGAAGCTTTCCGTTATGTTTTTTCAATTGGCTCTGTTCGCAATCATCTCACAGCTCTATCGGTCAAGCATTGACCAATTGCAGTAGCTGCGAGAGCCGTGAGTCAAACTGTGGTCACAGCAGCCTAATGGAAAGCCACTGACATAGGGCCTTGTTTCTTGCTACAGGGGACAGTGATCACTTCTCCATTAGAGAGCTGTGTGATCACAGCAGCCTAATGGAAAGAGACCCTTAGTTGGTCTCATGAGTTTCTCGACTGATTACTCTCTCTTGACCTTTCCTTTGTTGCAGGCACGGTGATCGAAACTGTGACGACGAAGGGTGCGACTTCTTTCATATATGTGGCTACCCAACACGGTAATTTGGGAGCAACTTCGCTGATTTCTTACATTGCGATTCTCAATGGGACGGGTGGGAATGCACCTCCTCAATCCTTGTGCAAAGAAGACGAGGTGGTGGAGATACCCTTTACAGCCGATTTCGGATTCTACACACAAGATACTCTTCCACCTGCTGCGTTGTTGCCTCAGTCCATGAGCGCGCCACTGAAAAACCAGCAACCCTTGGAAAGCTTCTACGCCCAGGGCGCTCTGCGCTATAAGTGGACGGGTAAGACTTGGACGCCTGAGGGTGTTTCTGCAAAGCTCTACACCGTACCCGGCGGTCCTATCGTTGGGCAATTCTCCGTCTTGGCCAAACCTGACAAGCTTGGCGGCCGACTGAACTGGGTATTATTCAATCCCAACGGGTTCTCCATCACCGGTCGAGCTTCCACCGCTCCGGTGGAGGTTTCCAAGGATAGCCTTGGTTGGCAATTAATCAAAGTAACCAGCACCAGTGGCTCGTAAGCTCTCTCTCTCTCTCTCTCTCTCTCAATATTCCTTCTGTGTGACTGTTGACCTTGTGTTTTTTTTGTTTTTACTGGCGAAATTTAGCCAAAGAATTTCTTCTATCCTGCAAGCCGAATGCTTCCTAGAACCATCTTTTCTGAACTTCGTTTTTTTTATTATTAAAAAGTTACATATTTGGGTCTGTGTTTTTCTCATTGCAGAGCGCTTGTGGGTCCCTACACGTACGTTCTGATGACATCGACGATGGGAGGTCTAGCGCCTTCGATTAAGCCCACGACAGAGAACAACTCCGGACTCGTAATCACCTCCAGTTTCTCGTGCATTTTCTGGATTTACACCACTCAGTCCTGATCAAACCTTAGTACCTACTCGCAACTCTACTAGTATAAAATTTACAGTCGAAATACAAACAGATCTATCACCTTTGTATACATTAGAAGAAGAAAAAATAGCAAGAGTTTTGGTTTTGGTTTTGGTTTTGGTTATAGACCCCAAAAAAAAAGAAGTCTCGTAAACAGCTCGCCGGGGTTGGTTTCGGCCATTTACGAAGACGACGACACTATTTTGTACCATGGCAACTTTCTTGTCCTGAATTTTCAAGCAAGTTTGGAAAATTTTATGGCAAAATTCGATCTCATGAGCATGCACAAGAAAGTTCTTCCAACTTTGCAATTTGAACATGTTCACAACTTGTTCACATTTGCAAAAAAAAGCTTGAATGCAAAGCTCACATGTTGCATCCGTTTTTTTCTTTCTTTCTTCTTTCTTTCTTGTTTGGTGGTTTTTTTTCTTTCTTGCAACATGTTTCTTTTGTTTGTTGGCCTTACCTACCAAGGCAAGGATATTGTGTTTAGATTCATTATAGAATATAGTAGCTTAAAGGATTTTGGCCCCTAGGTAATAATAATAGGTCTATTTTTATATGAGGATTTTTTTAAGATGATATTTTGGATTAAACTTAGGATTAGTTATAGAATCATAATATCTTGAAGGTTTTTTTGTTTCTTTTAGAGGATTTTTTGAAGATAATATTCTTGCAAGGTGAAACATTTGAGTTTCCATAATTCTTCTTTTCCCTTAAGACAATTTTCAATGTAAATGGCAAAGGTGACAGTGTGACACACCCCTTGTTTGTTTTGTGGCAGAGTCGACTGTCCCATGTGTCAACCTGACATGAGATTTGCTTTGGCAACTTTGTCGGACAAAGCAATTTTTAATGTTTCTCCAATCATGAATAATTAGTACTTTTCAGAGCATTTTTAGAAGGTTTTCTCAAGTCATGGTTTAGTGCTTGTAGAGCACCTTTGACATTTTCTCAAGTCATGGATTAGTAGCTTGTAGAGCATTTGAAAAGCTTTTCCAAAATCATGGATTAGAAGGTTCTAGTAATCATGGTTTTGTGCTTGCAACAGTGATATATACGTTTCCTCCTATTGTTACTACTAGTGTGGCCTGTGCCATTGGCCCAAGTGTGAACCCATTACAAAATAGGGAAACTCAACATGTGAACATTGTTTTGCAATGTATGGATCTATTTTTTGAACAGTGAAATATGAAAGGAAATCATGCTTGAATCGAATGGTAAGCCTTCAAGTGTTACCACAATCTCAACTGATTTTCCTTCCAAAACCTGGTTTTTTGGAATTTATTGGAGTTTTCAGTGGCAGAAATCACTTTAAATTCAATGTCTCCCACATTCTGAATCCAAATCTTGACAAATCAATTCCATTAAATCCTGCTCATCAAGATCTTTCCAACAACACCAAAGCCACATTCCAATTCCTCCGAAATTTTCAGCAATGATTTAAATTAATTTTCAGTGAAGAAATCACTCAATATTCAAGAACTTTTGCACCACAAGTCCAAACGTCGTGGAACCAAGCCCATGCACCCCTTCTCATCAAGAGCTTTCCAAAGACACCAAGAACATGATCTTCTGAAGCATCCTGGTTCAGTGGATCTCATAACTACAATACAAAACAAAACAAAACAAAACAAACTACCTTCCTTCATAGATAGATTGTTGTGTCTTGTTGGTTTTCTAGTTGCCTGCATTGTGCATATATATCTCTGAAGGAAGGTAGTTTCTTTGTTTGTTTTATTTTCTGAACCATGGTGCCTCTTCACACACTCTTGGTACTATTGGAAAGCCATTGATGACTAGGGGTGCACTCAGTTGGCTTCACAATGTTTCAACCTGGTTGAGAAGTTATTGACCGAAAATTCATTTAATCAAAACTAAAAATTGTAAGGGAATTTGGGTACACTCTTGATATTGTTCAAAAGGTCTGAACAATTGGGATTCAATGAAGGTGATTTGATACTTTTAGTCCTAAGGTCCAGGAGATATTGTATTTTGTGTAGTTTTTGTCATTGGAAATTCAATTAAATTACAAAAAATGGTTTTGGAAAGAAAAAACTAGTTGGACAACCAGTTCCACTTGGGCCAATGGCACAGGGTACACTAGTTAAAGATTAAGTAAGAATGTGTGAAGGCATTTCTCCATACTTACAATCTTTTTCAACCTGAAAAGAATTGAGAGCTGACCCTATAATAAGGTATTGGATATTTCACGTCTGACCAGAAACCAGTAACCATCAACAAGCATGAAAAAGAGGGAGGCTGCACCTTGATTAAAGAGGAAAAACCAGACCACAATACAGAGATCAGTTTGAATGACAGCAGCAGCAGTTTGAATGCACATTGTTGTTAAGGGTCCCGGACCCTCAAAAGCAACATGTATGGCATTGACCATCTACCATAACATCCCCACTGACTTCATCAGTGGATCTGTTGCAGAAAAGATAAGGACAGTATATTGTGCAGGTTAGGTCAGTTGCCACCAGTTACATATTCCACCTGAATTTGCAAAAAATGGGTCTGCAACTCACCCTGAAAAGATGAATTTAACATAACACAAAGATGCTCAGAGCTAACATTCACAACAAAAATTACCACATCATCATTGACAACAAAAAAAAATCAGACCAAAACAAAATGTATTCAAAATCACATTCCAAATGTCACACTTCCCTGACATGAGATGAAACATGTTTCTCAGGTTGATGTTCAATGAAGACTCAAGAATTTATGATGTCTCACCCAATGAAAAATCTTGTTAGATGATGCACATGGTGGATGACTGAAAATCAGCTGCCACACATCAATCACTTCCTTGTGATCAGGCAAAAGTCTGCAAAAATATGCAGTTTCTGATGCTCATCAAGGTCCCCAATCCGCACCCAAGCCTGTTCCATAGAAATCTGTCCCATCCTGGCAGGAGCACATTACCCTACTCACAGCTTGAGTCTGAGTTTTGATGGAGCCGCAAAGGTCACTGCAGATTTTTATTCAGAAAGACACAAGTCAACCTGAGTACCCAATTACATATCTATATTGCAGACAAAACTCCAAAATAACAATTATAAAATAATTGTGTACATGTTACAGGACAATTTGATCTTCTGCATTTACATTAGGGTTTGAAAGAACAGCCAACTGGGAAGTACAGGAGCTGCATACAATGATGAGCATTGGACTAATGCACCAGCAGTAGTATCAGTGTCAAACAAATTTCTCATCAACAGAAAGAAAGTGCTTTGCAGACCTTAACTGCTGAAAAGTGAGGGCTCCGTCTATTGAGTTCGTCAGCATCTCCCTCCAAGTCTTCTTCTGCACCCCTGTTGTTTCCAGTGGCAAATCTCTCAATCAGACCTTGCACTGGAAAGGTACAGAATGCAAAAGCTGAAGGCCACCATCATGTATTGCATCATGGCTGGACTACTAAAGATAATGTTCCTTTTTTACAGTAATCCACCAATGCTCCCAATAACCCTTGAGCAGCTTGTCTACCTCTTGAGATCCTATGGCATACTCATTCCAGGGTTCAGACATTAAGTGCAACCCTCCTATGGAACTGTGCCACATCTTGGAGATTCCAGTAACATTGATATTATTGTTTCTGGTAGTTTATGGGTAGAGTCCACTCAATCAATGAAAATGACCATATCAGCTGGGTTAGTAGGGGATCTTCCCACATCTCATCAACCAGGGCTTGGTCCTCACAACACAGGTTAAAAGACAAGAACACAAACTGCTTACAAACAAGATACAGGCAGTTATAGGGGCACATACTCAAGTGAATTGTCATCGTCACTGTCACTGTAAAAGTATGCTGATGAGTTCTTCTTACTGCAAACAAGCATTTGATACACCATGTAAGTTGCGTTTACTGGAAACTCCACACATATTCCTGGACACAGCTTGCTTTATGAGAAAGAACCATACACAACAATATTGATGGTGATGACTGTACTCCCAGAGTGGTCTGTATAGTGTGTTTGTCAGATATCAGCAACACTACATTCAATCCAGATCTGTTCTCTTTTGCTCTTGTTGCTCCTTTTACTATGTCTCAAACTAGGTCTGCCATCCTCTATCAGCAGACACCATACTAGCTTAGCAACTGGTGGGACATGAGCAGGGAACAAGCAGTCAACCGATAAATAGAAGGGGCATTTGTCACTGTTGAGGCAGAAGCTGGCTGCCTGCTTTGACCACCAACATTTTCCCTTGACATGCTGCTATGGCGACTACCTCGGTCAGAAGCACTGTCATCCTCTGCCAATTCCAGGACCATGCTGTCAAATTGTTAATGCTTCCCTCCTATGAATACAAAACATGAGTGCATAATACAATGCATCACACCTACAGTTAAAGGTAAACAAAGAAAACTTTTGCCAAGAGCTGACCCCTAACAAAACCACACTGGAGAGAGAAACAAACATTATTTGTCCTTGAGGCCATGCAAAGTAAGGTGGGAGGAAAACAAAGCCATAACCAACATACCTAGACGAAGGTTTCCCAAGGTATTGCCCATGTCATCCATGGATAGGCCTTTTCTAGACTGACTGCAAAACAAAAAAAAGCCATAGAGATCACATTTTCAATCAATAAAATATCATGAGATACAACATGGACCCACCAACCTAGATCTCAATTGAAAGAATCATATCAAATTCCAAGACCCACCCATGATACAAAGTAACCCATTCAAAAACTTATATGAAGCTCCTTTTACTTTCCAAGACACACCCAATCTGATTGGAGAAACCTCTCACAAAGTGAATCAAATGTATTCAAACAACTACAGCCCTACCCCCACAGCCTATCCTTGACCTACATTCACACACAAACTAAACCAGGACTTCTATGGCCACAAAATATGGATCTGGCTGGTGTTCTAGAAAACAATATCAGTTAATTAGATTACCTGGTGGGCTGGCTGGCAGGCTGCATAATACTGATAGGCCCTCCTTTGTCTGACAATGATTGACCGACCCTCGGTGAATCCACATAAGGATCATTATATTCTCCCTCTCTCCAAGCATTCTCCTCCTTCTTGCTGCCATTGCTCCCACTCTTAACTTCATCTTCCTCTCTCCTAGAGTACTCTTTCCATTTGGTCTGTGTGCTGCTACCCCTGCTATTATTATCTCTGGAACCCCTTGTGTGGGGCCCACTGACTTCCACTGCAGATCCAGCTGTTTTGTGAGTGAAACAAAAAAAAAATAAGATTTAAATGCTCATCTACAACAGATGTACATTAGATAGAGAGATGAGACAGGAACTCACCAGACATGGGTACATTGAAGCCACTGTGGGCATCAATGCCAGACCCCATGCTAGTCCTTCCAGGAGCAGTGCTACTGGCACGTGGTAGCCCACTGTAAGCAGGAAGGCTGCTGCACATGACAATCCAATTGCCATGCTTTAGGTGAGAGCCACCAATCTTGTTTAAAATATTTCAGCTGAAGATAAGGTGTGAGTTGACTACGGTCAAATATAAAAGCAAGCAGAACAAAAAGGTGAAGCCTAGAAATGACAGTTGCCGGATGTTTGCTCAGCTGCCAACACTATACCTGTACTAAGGTCCTTATTCAGTATTACATATGTCATGTGTGCGATTCAGTAAACATGCAGACACTCAATCAAAGACATGCACCCTGTGGAGATTCTGAAACCAGCTTATAGAGTGCACTAGGTATTGATGTCCTTCACATCCTCTAAAGACAACTGAGCAAACTTGCCAAGAAAAGAGCTTGCAGAGAGCTCCACAGAGTCACATTGTAGATACAAGGAATGTAGCACACTTGCCCGCTGGCTCGTCTAGGAGGTGGAAAGTCCTCTAGACCTGGAGATGACTTTGTGCCACCCTTCTCATTGTCCTTGGAAAATTCACCTGAGAGTTTTGACATTGAAATCCCATCTCCTGCATCACCTGCTCTTCCACGAGTGCTTGCCCTCACCTTGTTTGCTGTTGCTGTTGCTGTTGGCTTTTCCTGAGAAAAGACAATCATTAACTAGTGAGCACCTCAGGTAGCGACAAAAATCATCAACTTGTGTGATAAGAAATGTGAGGGAAAATGTATTGTTCATAGAATTCAGTTCTATTGACTTCAAACTTTTCCTGTGTATGTTGGAAAGGCATGAGAATACTAGACACTTGCCCCTTTAAAAACCATCTCAAGGTGCAACATTGCCTGCTTACCTCGGCCTTCAAGTATGACTCAACCACAGAAAGCAAGAGTGGTCGTGACTCAGCATCCCCAAGCTTGGCCTCATCTTTCAATCCTAGTAGCTCCTCCAGATCAGACCTCATATATGTGCGGGGCTGTCCAACGCACCTCCAATAACAGTAAATGTCAGTGGCAATGAATGACCTTGCTGTCAGTCCAATCTTCACCTGCTACTTTGGTTATTGAATCAACAAATATAATTGGGTCTACTCAGAGTCACTGAAACCACAGTAATAACTGGTGATTCTACCAATTCCCAACTCAAAACCTAATGAACTCGTCAGTGGGAATTCAGAAAGAGACACATTGAAAAGGAGATGAATTGGGGTAAGTGTCTTGAATAATGAAATAAAGAATACAACCTGATTGAGCTCCGGCAAGAAAACTTTTAGTGTATGCTCCAGTTCACACCACTCAAAATACTCACATACTAAACTCATCAACAGCTTGCCTGCAAAATCAGCCTCCAGCAAACATACATAATTTCATAAGGACACTCTGTATTCAAGCATTGTGCAATGTCTAACTTTATTATTTTGTTGTCCAATTGCCACTAGTTCATTGACTATTCTGAGCATCATCACCAATTGGGGTGGAACAAGTAAGATTGATCCAGAACGTGTAAAGGGTGAACATCCCAGAATGATGGAAAGTTCATGACCCCATCAATGACTACAAAGTGGTGAGAGGGGAGACGAGAATAATGGCAAGGGAAAGATTAAGTGCCTGCATGAGAAGCATGGAGTTGCTTGGCCTGCTCACTGCATTTTCCCAATAGGGCAAATGAAGAAGCACCATTGTTCTCTGCTTCCCGATCCTGCTCTTCTATTGCTTGAAACACATTTGCCCGTAGCTCTGCCTGAGCATTTACAAACATATCAGAGGCTTTGAGATAGAACGTATAGTAATGCAGAGAAATTGGGTACACTCCCCACATTGCCCACAAACTGTCAAGCTTCTTTTGCATTGCTTAATCAGACAAGCAAAGATCATGTGTATCAAGCCACTCCCTAACAGGAGTTGTTCAATCAGCATGCAAGCAACATTGATGGAACAATCAATTGGGGCTACATACATGTACCCTCATGTGCTCCATCCAAAACCTAAGCCTGTAAACCATGGGGCTTGTCCTCCTGCAGAGATCCATCTGAGAGGGTTTGCAACTAGGGTGATATCCTGGAATAGAACTAGGGTAACTTGGAACTCTCAACTCCTCAACATGCAAAACGGTTGCCCTAATCCATCTGCTATTGCTGGGAAGTCAGTCCCTTCTCCAAAGAGAGGCATTGTTTACACAGTGCAACCTAAATTGACCCATTCTTCAAACACAGCTGAAGAGTCTAGGGCTTGTATCTAGAGGAGTCTAACAGTCCAATTATCACATAACAGTCCAATTTTCTCCAGTGCCACAGACAGGAAAAAAAAGACAACAACACACATCACTGGCATCCATCCGAGCTGAAAATTAATGCATTTTCGCAGCTTCTCGCATCAAGAGGCAAACTGAACAAAAGCAGAACTTCCATGGTCCCACAACAGTCTTTTACAATGGAGGAAGCAACTAGAGAGAGGGAGAGAGACATAAAGAGATATAGATAGACAGACGGACAGACAGAGAGCAAGCTGTGGATCATTGATGTGAACAGCTGTGGGGAAAAAAAAAAAAAAAAAGAGTTACCCGAATTCGTGCAAGCACACCCTTCTTCTCCAACGTTTTAGTGACGAGGGTTTTGAGCTCGCCCATCTCCCGCATGTAGTCATCCATAGCTGACCTCGCCGCGTGTGCAATGCATACGAATGAATGGATCGAAGAACAAGCTTTGAGAAACACTCGAAGAAGAAAAGTAGTATTTTTTTTTATCCGACCGTTTGCTTCCAACCCCACAACCCATCAATCTTGCGCCATTCCCAGCTTGCTATTATTGCCAAGAGCGAGCGAGCGTGTGTGTAGAGAGCGAAGGAAGGGAGAGATGAGATGCAAGCAAAGAAGACGAAGACCACCACCAGCAAAGAAAAGGGCAGCACAAGGAAAGAGACGGGAATCCGGGCAGGAAGAAGCAGAAGAGAACACGGGAATTTGGGGCAGCAATAATACACTAAGGACTTAGTGTATTATACCTATAGAAAAATTTCCTTTTCATTTAAATTATTTCTAAATATTGCAAATATCCCATCCTTAGACTAAAAATCAGGGTCTCTGAGTTCAAATCTAACCCTTTTTAGTTAAAACTATTTAGTTAATGCACCTTTGGGGGCCATATTCAGCCCCAAAAAAGGGTATATTTACCCTTTTTTGGGGCTTAATATGGCCAACGAAAGGTGCATTCACACCTTAATGTTTAAGTCAGTGTTAAGTGAAAATCTAGGTGGCATCCAATGTTAAATGGATGATTATTTAATATTAAGTGAATGTTAACTTAACATTAAAATTTCATGGTAAATAGCTTTAGGTCCTAAATGACTAGCTTGGTGTTAGGGGACTTAATACTAGAGTCCTTAACGTGGCAAGTGTGAATGCACCTGGAAGAGCTCACACTCAAAAAGGTTAAGGTATCAATGTGGGTGCTGGTTCAACCTGGATCCAATTTGGGTGGGTTGGTGGCTGACTGAGTAGGTGGGTTGGTGAATGAGTTGAGGAAGAATAGGAGAGGTGGTTTGGGTCCTTTACACTCCAAGTGAGCTCCAATTTCCTTAAAGTATCTAGTTTCAATTTTGTTGAATTTTTTTTTAATTATTCCATATTCAATAACTCTTGCACTATAAGTTCAAATCATCTTCATGCACCACCTCCTATTCATCAAGAGCTTTCCAATGATATCAAGAGCATGGTGTGGGGGACATGTCACAGATGTTAATTAAATGTAATGTTCTTAAACCTTAATCCTTTGCAAATTTGCATGATAGCACTTTAATTGCATATGTAAAAGCTATTGGAGGTTAAACCAAACACCTTCAGTTAAACCGAAAACCTTTCTTGTTAAGAAAGGCTAGAAGAAGGTAAGAAGAGCAAAGTCTTGCTTTGCTAGCCTACATGATGAGGTTCACAAAAGGAAATTGGTTTTGCTAACAATGGATTTACTGAAAATCACACCGAGGAATTGCCACTTGGAGGGCTCCTTACATGCATCAACACTAGTGGGCCCTTTTATTTTCATTGGTCCAAGTATATATATATAT
>Ga0116229_10014013_pt1 | contig 11213 bp, 4 predicted proteins | sample S1TSphgellanicum_3_FD_87313 | JGI IMG/M metagenome (GOLD analysis project Ga0116229, IMG submission 87313) | Host-associated microbial communities from peat moss isolated from Minnesota, USA - S1T2_Fc - Sphagnum magellanicum MG | ecosystem: Host-associated > Plants > Peat moss > Unclassified... | reverse complement strand
CCGTCCGTCCGTCCGTCCGTCCGTCCGTCCTCGAGTGCTGCCCGACCAGTCCGGGTAAATGGTGTTTGCTGAAGACAACCTAGATGGATAAAAACGTGGTTCAACGGGCAAACGGGTATCGGGCAGCTTTCCCAAAAAGAAAATTCCTGCATGCTTTTTGTCCGTGTGAACCGGAATCGCGCAGTATCCCTGTATTGTGGTCTTTGCAGTGTTTCCTGAAGAGTCGAGCTGCTGCTGCTGCTGTTGTTGGTGGTCGCGGTCTCTTCGGCGTCGTTTTCTCTTTCCTTTTGACGTCTCTATTGTCAGCTTTGCTGCTCCGGGGCTCGTTTGAAATCTCGGCGATCTGCTCGTGGCTTTTTTTTTGGTTGTTACAGAAGAGTCATAATATGATCCGATGAGCAGTTGTGCAGAATCATCTAGTTGCAAGAGAAAGAGCGTGAACGTCGCCATCATATTATACAGCAGCTTAGTAGCCATGGATGGGATGGAGGCTGCCGGCGGCTTGTTTCTATGCGTCTAAAGAACCAACGACAAGACCCTGCTGCAGTGCGTGAAAATAATCAATCCGTGGTTGGAGTGCGGGATCGTCAAGAGATTTTGAGGTAAGACGGATAAGTTGGATCCGATCAGGGAGCTGCAGAGGGGAGTAAGTGTTTTGTTTTGAGATCAGCTTAGAAGAAGAAGCTGAAGATCATCATCATCATGAGCTGCAATGGATGTCGCGTCCTGCGCAAGGGGTGCAGCGAATCGTGCATCCTCAGGCCATGCCTGCAGTGGATTGAGAACTCGGACGCTCAGGGCCACGCTACCGTGTTTGTGGCCAAGTTCTTCGGCCGCGCGGGGCTTATGGGGTTCATCAGCGCCGTGCCTGATGTACAACGTCCCGGTAAGCTATAAGCTGCTCCTCTAGATACCCAAAGATCGCCTGCTGCAGGTCCATCTTCTGAAGGGCTTGCAGGACCGCAGCTTTTGCAGCAGCTTTCATTAGTAAGAAGCCATGAGAACTAGTTTAGGTCTGGTTTTGGCAGACTGTTCTATTTGGATCATGTCATAGAAAGCATTCCGTTATGCCTGTCTTTTCCTTTCTGAGGCACACAACTTTACTATTCCCTGGTTCTCATTTGTGTGAGGTGGTGGTGGTCATGCTTTCAAGAGTGAGTTTGGCAGCTTTTCCTGCTGGATTCTCTCCTGTTTCTGGAGCAAATATTGGTTTTAGCAAGGAATCATTTATTTCCAGACTTGTTTGATGTAGAGAAAACGGATTACAACCAGCTGCCGCCTTCCTTGTAGACAAACCTGCCTGTGAGGTCCGACGAACCATTGAACCTCATTAGATTCAGATCATGAATTTCTAGCAGCAAAGCATCTGGTTGTGATCTCTTCATTCTCATGTAGGCTCAGGAGTGAAGAAGAAGCGTTTTAGAGAATGAATACTCATCCTTTTTGTTTCTGTTGCTCTGATTGATGATCTGTGCAATGTTATTCATTTTGTATACGATTTCCAGTCCCGACAAAGGAATGGAGATATCTTGGCTGAATGATCTTTTTAAAAAACGTATTGTCTTTGAGCTTGATTACATTCTGTATATCATGTGGTAGCAGCTCATATTCTAGTGCACTCAATTATACTCCTGCTTCAAGCTGAAGGTCTCTTATGTTCTTTGCATGTTGCAGCTCTGTTTCAGTCACTACTTTATGAAGCCTGTGGAAGGACTGTGAACCCAGTGTTTGGAGCAGTGGGGCTGCTGGGCACTGGAAACTGGCAATTATGCCAAGCAGCAGTGGAAACTGTTCTCAAAGGGGGCTCACTAAGGCCACCACATCCTTTGAAATTATCATCCTCTTCGCTTCCACAAGGCTTGCAGAGTAGTACTCGACTGGAGAACCCAGTTGCCACAAATGAAATCTGGGACTCTGGGATCCAAAATGTGTTACCATCACATCCATCTCCAAAGCTTTTCAATGGCCATGAGTTTCACAATTCAAAAAGCTCTTTGGAGGGAATTGGTTTTTTGGACAGAAACTTGCAGCGAGCACATGAGGGTCACAAGGAGCAAAAGAATGTGCATAGTGGGGTGAGAGGGGATTTGAATGGAAGCACATGTACTACTGCTCAAGAGCTGCAGCAGCAAAGAATGGCACAGGGAAATGCCCCACATCTCAGTACCTGGCCAGGAGCTGTCAGTCTGGTCAGGTTCTGTCCTAGCAAAGATCAAACTAATAATTCTTTGCAGGTGAAAGGTGAGCAAGCCCTGGGGATGTCATCATACAAGCAGATGGATGCAGCAATGGAAGGTGGAATGTCCGAGTGTCTTAATCACAGCATCCAGATTATTGCCCCTGTTGCACGCAGTGTTAAGCCATGTCTGAGAGCAGCACAACATGCAAATGGAAAAGCAGTGCCCAAATCAGAGCCGCAAGAGATTTTCGCTGCTGGCTTGGTGTCATATGGCAGCAAACATCAACCAGAGCTTGAACTTGACCTGACACTTAAGGTGCAGGATGCAAAAGGGGACTCACCTGCTACAGGCTTCCGAGTCACAAGCCCATCCTGTGAATCAGTCATCTCAGAAGGATCAGTAACAAGTCACAGCAGGCAGGTGGTTCAATCGCAGCCCCTCATTTCTTCCTGGGCTCAGATTGAGCGCCCTTCCCCAGCAGTTGTGCCACCACCACTACATCACAAGCTTCTGCCACTCCTTTCTTAACTTTTTCTACAACCTTTTGCTAATGTTTGGGGCTTACAGGCACTAATTCTACACTGATTTGTTCTGTAGAAAGTTGCCAGTTTGAAATCAAATTCCTGTGAAGTGTTACAGCAGCTAACATTCAATTTTTCCTAGGGCTTCAAAAGGTATACATGTGTTTAACAACTAGGACTAGAGAGGTATATAAGCCAGGCCAGAGATTTTGAGAGAAACAGTTTCTATCAGAGATGTCACTGATAAATCAAGAAAACAGCATCTAGCTAGTGGTCAAGAGAGTGAAGTGTTTGAAGATTGTGGTGCAACAATGCCCAATAGATACATGTCTCTAAATTGCTTTTGTACATACTGGGATTGTATGGATCTAATGTATCCATTTTGAAGTATGAGTGAGCAATGTGATGGAAGGGCACACTGCTTTTTTGCAGTGGTGTTGAAATCCCAAATATGGACAGTGTACACTTTTTCTTTTTTTCAATACAACCTCTTTGGCAACATTGTGGTTGAGTTAGTACTATTCTCACATAGTGGGATGTGCACTGGAAAACTGAGTTGCTCTGACATGATGTAGATGTAGAGATTGCAGATCTTGTGATTCTTGAGATATTCACTTTTGCAGGTTGAATGTGCACAATAAATGTTACCTTCTGTGCATAGTAAGACGTTATATGTTTCTACTTGATTCTTTGAAATTCTGAAATGTCTACAGTGTGGCTGTTGAACTCATTTTTAAAATATATATATTGACAATACCTGCCAATTATCAATGGCAGATATGGGTAGAACTTATTTAATGTGCATGTGATGAACATGGTATTATATGTTTCTGCTAAAATAGATAGTAGCTAGGCTGCAATGTTTCTGTTCTACAATTCAGATTGTGTGGGATTAAATACCAATGTGATGGATCAACGACAAAATATAGTGCCTACTTACTATGAAATTCTAGACACCAGTCTATAATCAAGCTATTGAAAAATGCAGTTGAATGTTAATTGGAGCACAAGCTGGTTGTATGTGCAGGTGTGTAGCCTGTATACTCTGCAACTTGTCACTTGTGTCACACACATGACTAAAGGCAGCCTTACCCACTTGTTGAAAATTTCATAATGTGTGTCCTTGTGCATACATGATGACCAGCTCATCAAAGCTGGACTTATTCCATTGAGTTGCATATTTGGTAGAATATATTGTGTTAGAATGCCCTCCCCTGCTGGCAGATGGATTTGGTTCAAATTTTTACATTGAATTTCTAAGAATGAAATGTTGAATGTTGATCATTGATTTCATAAGCATAAGTGGTTGAATATTGGAAGAATGAAAATTTCTCTGAAATGAGACCCCCACTCCCACTAGGTAGTGACAGTGTAGATGAGTCCTCCCCAAGAAGATGAGTCCCAAATCCAGGGTGCAAAAAAAGGCTGTTTTAAAAGGGGAAAAAAATTTCACAACATAGAAAATAATTTCAAACTTAGCAGAGACAATTTCACTTAGAATCTGGAAACATTCCCGTTCCTAATCTGGATACCATTTTTCTGAGTGTTCACAGCCAGTTTATTATATGAGAATCTAGAAGGTAATGCAGCATGCCCTCACTGGTGCATTTTCAGGTGTGTAGGACATTTCTTTACCCTTGTGTAGATCATGTACACAAGGAACCTGGATCTATGATATTTAGAAATTTTTGGACTCATGCTTTGCAGATCATGCTTACACAGATTGCCCAGTTGAATTAGCATGATTCTCCAATCTTAAATGGGCCACAATCTGTTTCTCTCCACACTTGGCTCATAAGTCAACAAGTAGCATACCACGTGATGGCTCTGCCCTTTATTGGGCGGTGAATTAAAAAGCGTCGTATGTATTGAGACTATGTGATATGGCTAGGTAGTTTGAATGAACTTTGAACACAAAATGAATCGGATTATGATCTGCCAAAAAGCTTAAGTTGCTCCGTATCTACATTGTTCAGATGGCATATTTGAGCATATGTGATCAAGTTGTCAATTTATATTGTAATACTTTGATGAGATTAAGTCTCATCTTATTCATTGACATAGATTGAAACAATTGGATTGTTTCTTGGTTGTAATTTTCATAAGTATCTATAGTAAAATATAATTGACAGACATAGGGTGGGAGAGTTTTATATTCATTTTTGAAGTGTGAACAAAAAAGTTGTCAAAGATACATGTGGTGGGTTTGTAAATTGCAGTTATGTCTATTGCATGACAAGTGTTTATGTTAAATGTTGCAACTGTAAAAGGTTTTGGGTTTAAACCTAGTGGTATGCAGGTGAAAGCCATGCCAGCCCTCTGCCACTAAGTTTGACTTGGGGTGCCAACAGCTTATCAGTCAGGTTTGTTGTTGTGCTTCAAAAAAATATTTTATAAAATAATGCATTAAAAAAAGTTGCTCTTAATATAGTTATGTATTCACTTGAATGTAATATAATAGCTTTATCATATAATAACATCGTTCCATGGCTTCCATAAATTTGAATAGAAATATAAATTTTGAATGATTTGTATATGGATGGGCAGTTTTTTTCCTTTCATTTTTAGTTTTGTTTCATTTAGGCACAAAAAGTGAGATGTTTGCAAATTGTGATATGTTTCAAGAACTTTGCAATGAAGCAATAGTGTTCTTGTATGCAAAGATTGAATTGTGGTGCATGCATTTTCTTAAAGAATTCCAAGGATAGGACAAAAAATCATAATTATTTCAATGGGGATTTATTTTTAAACATGAAATTGTCAAGAACTGCACATTCTTTGTTTATAGTATATACAATTGGGAATGGAATTTGATATTGAAAACCAATTCATCATTTTTGTTTGTTATACATGGAATAGTTGATAATGAACACTAAGGTTTTATGTGAAATCCACATCCAACATCATAATGTTCAAATTTAGTGCAATCAATGATGGGGTAAGATGAAAGATTTTCGTCCATGTTTAAAGCTTGTTCATATAATGAATCTCAAAATTAATATTTGAACTATGAGTTTTTATTCAAATATGAAAATTGACATTTCAATTCTGAAAACTATTATTTTAATTTTAAATATATATATTTGAATTTGAAAATTGTTATTTCAATTGTTTAAAACATTATTTGAATTTCAAATTTTTGATTTGAATATGATATTTGAATTCTAAATTAATATTTTCAAATTCAAAAATTAGTATTTCAATTCAGAAAATCGTTAATTGATTATAAAAATGGACATTTTAATTTTGAATATTTTTATATGAATTTGAAATTATATATGTCAGCTCTGAAATTTTTGCAATTAAATTTTAAATAATCATTTGATTGAACCTGAAATTTCAACACCAAATTATTATTTTGGATTCTCAAATTTAATACTTCCAGTCTGAAAATTATTAATTAAGTCTAAAAATGGGCATTTCAATTTTGAATCTTGTTATTTGAATCTGAAAATTAACATTTCAAATCTGGAAATTGTTATTTAAATTCAGAAAACTTATTTGATCTAAAAGTTGATATTTCAATTCTAAATTATTACTTTCGAATCTTAAAATTGGTATTTCAACTCAAAAAAATTTATTGAGTCTAAAAATCGACATTTTGATTTTAATTTTTTTTATTTGAACTTGAAATTTGATATTTGAATTCTGAAGTTTTAAATCTAAATTTTAAGAAATTATTTGACTTGAAAGTTGAAATTTGAATTCCAAATTATTATTTTGGAGTCTCGAAATTAATATTTCAATTCAGAAAATTATTAATTGAGTCTTAAAATGGACATTTGAATTTTGAATATTATTATTTGAATCTGAAAATTGACATTTCAATTCTAAAATTTGTTATTTAACTTCAAAAAACTGATTTGATCTAAAAATTGATATTTGAATTCTGAATTACTATTTTGGAATCTTAAATTTATATTTTAATTCAGAAAATTATTGATGAAGTTTTAAGGGTTTTTTCTACTAGTGTTATCCATAATAAATCACTTTTATAAATATTTATAAATGATTATGTTTATTAAATCTAAGTTACACTAAATAATTATTGTTATAACATAGATTTGTATATTTTTCTAATTTATATTCATGTATTAGAAGAGATTAATTAATGTAATTACTGTGACATTACTTTAAAATCATTGCAATTACTTCAGATAAGAATTAATTAGTATGTGCACAAGTATTTTCTAATTGAACATAATTATTCACAATCTATAATTTATAACTTTAAACCTGAATTTAAAATTTGCAAAAATTATAGTGTAGTTAAAATATTTTTTTGCTGATTTTAATTTCACGAATTATTATATATTATTATTGTTATTAAAAATTATGTGATTAATCATCTATGATAAATATTTTATAATAATTTTACAGTAATTATGAAAATTAATGTTATGTTTAACAAATTATTGTATTCATAGTTAATAATTACCAAGAGAAAAAAATTATTTGACCTATAATAATTTTTACAACCATAAATGTAATTATACAATAAATAATGTAATTAGTTGAATAATAATTTTTTAAAATTCGTGTAAAAATTTACTTTCTAATAGCAATTGTTAATTCATTATTTATAATTTTAACATAAATATTTAAAATAGTTAATTTTTAAATTATAGTCTTTAAATTATTTTTACATTATAATTCGATCAAATTCTAAAAAGTAATAAAATATTTTTAAATATTTTAATTATTTATGATTTATGTATTAGTAACTTGTGAGTAACTAGATAGCTGATTTATTAAATATTAAGAAACTATTACTTATTTAAGTAACTAATAATGAATATTGAATATATGTAAATTTAATCATTATTAATTACATGATTATTTAATTATCAAGTACTTGAATTGTTTAGAAATTTAAAAACTAAGAGAATAAGGCATGAAGAAAGTTTTGAAATTAAAACTTAGTTTGTGAAGAAGTTGCAACTTGAAAACTTATCCCATATTGTTTGTTCTTCATTCCTATTTTGAACAATATATAAACAAGGGGGTGTGGTCATCTAATTTCACACTAAGAAATTTATGCACATTGGATGAGCTAATCAAAAGGCTCAACCCAAAACAAAAAAAATAAAAATATGCACATTTTTTAAATATTTACCTTCCCAACTTACTTATCTCCCTAACTAGGTAGGTACCTAATTTGACCTACCCACCTAGGTTGACCTATGGACCTACCTACCTAACTACTTACCTATATGAATAGGTATTTAACTTAGGAGTGTAGAACCTACCTACTTATTCTTTTACCTAAATAGGTAGGTTGGTATGTAGCCTAGGTTTGTAGGACCTATTTATGTACCTACCTAGGTACCTACCAACCTAATATTAATATTTTTATTAAATTTTTTAATGCCATGTGGCATACTTATATTGGGCCACATGTCATAATATTATATCATGAAAATATTTGAATTGAATGTTTTAGATTATTTCAAAATAATAATAATAATATTTTAAATAATCAAATATTAAAACATGTGGTAGCACATCATGTGCCCTCAATTGTGACCAAAATAATTGCATCTTAATCGCATGTGACAATACGTATACAATGGAATCAAAGGATGAAATGTATTTGTTGACTTTGTCATTTGTGATTAATTTATCATATGTGACTTGTCTTAAGTGATTAAAGGGATTTTAATTAAAAAATGTCTCTTGTGACTAAAATTTAATCACAAACATTAGTCGAAAATACATTTTTTTCTTCTAATGTTTGAATCTAAATGTTTGTTATAAAGTACATACCAAAATATTAAAGGAATGCAACCTTTTTGAATTTTTTATTGAATTGAAAATCATAATTTGCTACAAACTCATTTAGACTTAACTTATATATGTTTTTAAGTTATTTCAAATATTTATCAATTATCAATTATGTTTTAATATTAGTGAAATTTGGTGGCAACTTTTTATTTTTTAAGATTTCATTTGAGGGGTCAAAACACACTAATAGGAGCCAACAATATTATTTTATAAAGAGGACTACAAGTTCCTTTTTTAGTTTTTTTCATTTTTTCTAATAAAAGATTTTTTTAATGAAATCTATTATAACTTTTTTTTTTAAATACATATTATTGTCTCAATATATCATATGTTTTGTGTTAGTCATTGTTGAATTAATATGAAAATTTCAAAATGTGCAAATCTTTTCAAATTTTACATTTTGTCTTTAAAAAGAATCATGATTTCAATTTTTTTTTTTTTTGTATCATAAGCTACAACTTTATTTTATGTTATGTACATTATAACTTGTTTACATGTGGTAAAAGATTCTTGAAATTCTAAAATTTGGAAACATATTTTGATTTTAAAAAAATTTAAATTCTTTAATTTTTAAATTGTGAGTGCTTTGAATGTGGGTAGTAGGTTATTATCATTTCATGTTCTTTACTTTCATTTTTTTAAAATTAAGATAATCTTTTACCCTAGTTATTTGCAAAATTGATTGATTTTGACACAACTATTGTTCAAATTCAAAGGTCCCTTACTAAAACCTAAACCCAAAATTAAATTTAATGAATTTTAAATTTGAATTCCTCAACATTCATATTAGTCATTTAACAAAACTTAGAATGATTATCATAACTTTAAAATGTCAAAACAAAAAATATATATAATAGTTTGAAATTTCAAGGACTCTCAAGATGTTTTTTTGCTCCTATTAACATGTTTTGACCTTGAACACAAAAACACATTCATTTGAAGGTGATGTATATGAAAATGAAAATGATTTAAAAACATGATAAAAGAAGTTTAAAATGTATATGTATAAATTGTTGATTGTTGTGTGTTTGGAAAAACATTGCATATTTTTTTAATCATTTTGTTTTGCATAAAAATTTCCATTTTCACTTTTTTTAATGATGGTTTCAAATTCATTGGTGATAGTTTTACCAATTTTTGTGAAAATATGATGTCCAACAACTTGTTATAAACATGTGAATCGAAAATAAATTACACCATTGTATGTTAGTGTTAGCTTCCCATAATGCTCCAACTTTTATCATATAAGCATTTGTTATGATTTCCTTTACAAATTTCATTTCATTAAAGAAGTAAGTTGTGTTAATTTATTAGATAACGAATCTATATGGGTGTGCAAGTCTATATTTAACATAATATTTCAGAAAATCTTTGAATGAAATGCCCACTCCCATTTTAATATTGTTAAACGTCTCAAATATATTCTATTTATAAAATTTAATAGAATTTTTGGCTTTGGAAGATTGTATAGTTCCTTTGAATGGTTTTAATATTTTTGTGTATGTCATAGGTGGTAATGGATAATGAAATTGGCATATAGTTTAGTTTTTTTTTAATTTTTTAGGACATGTTCATCTATGTATATGTATTTGTGAATCTTGCAAAAGTAACATAAATAATGGATTGTTGATGTTGCATATTCATCAATAAATTATTCAATGGTTTCATTATTATTGACACCATAGATAAGTGCACATTTTATCCACAATAACCCATGAAAATGTTCATTTCTTCTATTATATGATTTTATTACAAAATTTAAAAATCAAAAAATATATTGAATATGGATGAATCCTTTTTTAAAAAGTTACAAAATGTTACCATACAATGGTTGTAATATCATTAGAAGAAAAACCTTGATTTATAACTGGTGTCTACGACTGTTTTTTAATCGAAAGCGACATTTTACAACTAACTATCTAATAGTTGCCTAAGACAAGTTGCAAACGACAAATAGTTGCAAAAACAAATTACATCAGAATGACGTCATCAGATGATGGATGAAGCCTAAATGGCGTATATATTGTTTCATCCGATGGGGCTAGTATATACATAATGTATACAAGGCATCATTTTGCGACTATAATTTGCAACTATTTTGGTGGATCCAAATTCCAACCATGTGGAGACACATGTCAACTATTAAAATACTTCAATTATATTTCCTTAAAATCCTTCTACATTTATCTAGGTCATTGGATTCAACACATTGGGATTGTCACATGTTCAAGTTTTTCCTAATCGTGTGGGTAAAGAGTGGCCATGTTTTTTTCTGATTAACTAATGGGTTGTTGCCACATGGCATGGTTTCTAATATTTGGGAAACCAAATTGTGATCATGAATTTTCAAAATCTTATGGCCAAGAAATGACCATGTCTTTTGTGTTTGGCTAATTGAAATGTGCCACGTGTCTCAATATGAGCATCATGACATTTAAATATTTATTAAAAAACCCTAGATATATCCCATTCATTAGATGTTAAAAATGAGGATCTTGACACGTGTTGCATTATTATTTGATTGGAAATTTCAAATTTGCCACATCTTTAAAGATCAAAGAATAAAAACTTGTCACATGGCGATGTTAAATAATTTGTAAAATATTTTTTATTGAAAAGGAATAATGGACCCTAGTTTAACATTATGAATTGAGGTTAGCATTTTAGGGTTTAATTAACAATGTTCTAGGGTTAGGGTTACCATGGCTCACTAATCACACACAAAATG
>Ga0116229_10014012_pt1 | contig 11213 bp, 11 predicted proteins | sample S1TSphgellanicum_3_FD_87313 | JGI IMG/M metagenome (GOLD analysis project Ga0116229, IMG submission 87313) | Host-associated microbial communities from peat moss isolated from Minnesota, USA - S1T2_Fc - Sphagnum magellanicum MG | ecosystem: Host-associated > Plants > Peat moss > Unclassified... | reverse complement strand
GTTCGACCAGTGCCCACGCGTCGTCGAGCGACCACGTGCGCAGTTCGAATTCTTCATCGTCCTCGGGCGCCGCAGGCCCCGGCGTGAGCCCTTCGGCAACGAAGAAATGGATGCGCTCGGTACAAAAGCCCGGCGTCGTGAAGATGCTCCAGAGAAAGCGCAGCGACTCGGCCCGATAGCCCGTCTCTTCGATGAGCTCGCGGCGCGCCGTCTCGATCGGCGGCTCGCCGCGTTCGATCATGCCGGCGGGCACTTCCCAGAGATCGCGATCGACCGCATGGCGGTGCTGCTTCACGAGCACGATCTCGTTCGGCGTGGGTTGCGCGATCACGCAGACGCCGCCGACGTGTTCCACGACCTCGACGTTGCGCCGGCCTCCTCCGTGCAGCTGATCGACCTCGTCGACCCGGAGGTCGACCACGCGCCCCTCGTACACGCGCTTCGACTCGTAGACCTTCACGATTTCTCCTCGCCCGCGACGGGCGGCACGGCGACGGGCGGCGGAACCAAGCGCGCCATCAACTCGACGATGAGGGCGAACTCGATCGCGACGATCGTGGCCCCGAGCGACCAGCCGGCCGGCGACGCAACGAACGCGATCGCGCTTCCGATGCCCGCCAAGAACGCGGCGTCCCGCGTAGCGCTCAGCCGAACGAGCGGCCCACCGCGCAGGTAGCTGCGCCGGAACGCATAGACGACGACGAGCGCCACGATCCCGAGCGCCGCGATCGCGACGCCATGAAACTGCATGATGTCGACGAGCCAGGAGCGGCCCCCGATCAGGACCGCCAACATGATGACGGCGATGAAGACCGCCTCGACGACACGCGAACTCACGAATCACAACTCGGCCGTCGCGGCGGGGTAATCCTATGCGCCGGATGTCGAACGAAGCGGGATGAGCACGATCCTCGGCGCGCACTCGCCGAAACTGGACGCGGTCCGCGCCCTCCGGACGAAGGCCGGCCGAGCGGAGCAGGGCCGCTACACGATCGAGGGCGTCACGATGCTCGCGGAAGCGCGCGCGGCAGGCGCGATGCCCGAGAGCCTGTTCGTGACCGACCGGGGCGCCACGCTCCTCGACCCGGACGCGCGAGCCGCCTACGCCGATCGCACGTTCGTCGTGCCGGAGCGGGCCATGGCGCGCCTCTCAGAGCTCGAGGCACCACCGGGCGTCCTCGCGGTGCTTCCCGTGGCGCTCGAGCCCGCAGCGAGCCTCCTGGACGGCTCCCCGACCATCGTGCTTGCGGGCGTCTCCGACCCGGGCAACGCCGGCACGTTATTGCGCTCGGCGGAGATCTTCGGGATCACGCGTGCGATCTTCACGCGCGATGGTGTCGAGCCGCACAATCCGAAGGTCGTGCGGGCCACGATGGGCGCGCTGTTCCGGATGCGCGTCGCGAGCGTCGACGGTATCGAGCTGGTCGCCGCAGCTCGAGAAGCCGGGTACACGATCGTCGCGGCCGCGCGAGGTGGCGAACCGTTGCCTGCGTTCGCGTTCCCAGAAAAGGCCCTTCTCGCGATTGGAAACGAGCGTCATGGGGTCGCTGCGTCTCTCCCGGCGTGGGACCGCACCATTTCGATACCGCAGCCGGGTGGCGGCGAAAGCCTGAATGCGGCCGTTGCCGGCGGTATCATATTTTACGCTTTTTCGCAACAGTCAGAGCGTACGATTTAGGGCCACAAGCCTTTGAAAATCCTTGCTCTGTCAAGACTTGGCGCCCCCCGAGCCCTATGCTATACTCGCCGAAGTTCTGGGCGGCACGGCCGCGACAATTTAATTCTTGAGAAGGGTACACGCCGACTGATGCGCACACACGACCGCTTCTGGAAACTGTTCGCGAACACCGGATCGATCTACGCCTACCTGATGTATCGCCAAGTCAACCAGTCCCCGGCTAGTAGCTAATCGCGCATCCCCGAACCCGAACAAAAAAGATGTCTCGAACGCCCGGCCGAATCGGCCGGGCGTTCATGTTTTCAGGTCGTTGCATACGGAGAATCCCATCGGACAACTAGAGGATCAACTCAGCGCTCTCGGCACGCGTTTGCACGAAGCGCTCGCGGAGGCCGGCGACGATGCATCGCTCGAGGCCGTGCGCGTGCGTTTCCTCGGCCGGAGCGGTGAGATCACGAACGTGCGCCGTTCGATCGGGACGCTTCCATCCGCGGAGCGACCCGAAGCGGGGAAGACGATCAACGCAGCCGTCGCCGAGCTCGAAGCCGCGGTCGATGCCGCCGCGCGTACGCTCGCGACGCGCGCGCTCGAGGCGGAACTCGCACACGCGATCGACGTCACGTTCCCCGGCATGCCCGCCGCGACCGGATCGCTGCATCCGATCCGTCGCGCGATGGAAGACGCATGCGCCTATTTCGAGCGGCGCGGATTCGCCGTGGTCCTCGGCAACGAGATCGAAACGGATTACTATAATTTCGACGCGCTGAACATTCCGCCCGATCACCCCGCGCGCGAAGGCCTCGACTCGTTCTACCTCTCGCCCGGGACGCTGTTGCGCACGCACACCTCGCCGATGCAAGTGCGCACGATGCAAGAGCATCCGGCGCCGATCGCGATCGTCGTTCCGGGCAAAGCGTATCGTCGCGACGCGATCGACGCGCGCCATTCACCGATGTTCCATCAGATCGAAGGCTTGCTCGTGGCGCCGGGCATCCACCTCGGCCACTTGAAGGGCGTGCTCGAGGGACTCTTTCGCGAGCTCTTCGGGCCGCAGCAAGCCGTGCGTTTTCGGCCGTCGTTCTTTCCGTTCACCGAACCGAGTGCCGAGGTCGATACCACATGCCCCGGCTGCGGCGGCTCGGGATGCAAGACGTGTAGCGGTTCCGGCTGGATCGAAATCGGCGGCTCCGGCATGGTGCATCCGAACGTGCTGCGCGAAGCGAACTACGATCCGGAGCTCGTGACGGGCTGGGCCTTCGGCGTGGGCATCGAACGCATCGCGATGGTGCGGCAAGACATCGACGATATTCGCGTGCTCTTCGAGAACGATCCGCACGTTCTCGCGCGCCTGGCATAAGGTAAGGTCATGAAACTTCCGATCGCGTGGCTACGCGACTACCTCGATACCACGCTTACGACGGACGAGATCGCCGCAAAATTCGCGACGCTCGGGTTTCCCGTCGATCACGTCGAGCGGCGGCCGAAACTATCGGGCGTGCTCGTCGGCAAACTCACGCGCGTCGAAAAGCATCCCGATGCGGATCGCTTGCAAGTCTGCACGGTCGACGTCGCGCGCGAGCGGCCGCTCACGATCGCGACCGCGGCCACGAACGTGGCCGTGGGTCAGGTCGTTCCGGTCGCGACGATCGGCGCGGAGCTCGTGGGCCTCACGATCGCGCCGCGAAAGATGCGCGGCATCGATTCGGAAGGCATGCTCTGCTCCGCCGAGGAGCTCGGCCTCGAGGGGAGCTGGTTCGAGGACGGCATCATGCAACTCGACGCGGACCTCGAGATCGGTGCGGATTTCGTCGCGCTCTTCGGTTTGAACGACGACGTGATCGACGTCGAGGTGACCGCGAACCGCGTCGATGCGATGTCGATCGTCGGGCTCGCGCGCGAGCTCGCGGCATCGCTCGGCGTCGCGATCCGCGAGCCGAAGGTCGCGAGCGTCGTGCCGTCGCCCGACCAACCATCGGATGCGAGCGTCGAGATCGCGAGCGTCGATTGTAAACGCTTCGTCGCGCAGCGCTTCTCGAACGTCACGGTACGCAACGCGCCGTTCTGGATGCGCGTGCGCCTCGCGCTCGCCGGGCAGCGCCCGATCGACAACCTCGTCGACATCTCGAATTTCGTGATGTTCGAGGTGGCGCAACCGCTTCATTTCTACGACTACGATCGCCTCGCGGGCCATCGCCTTATGGTGCGCGACGCACGCGAAGGCGAGCCGATTCGCACGCTCGACGAAGCGAACCGCGCGCTCGATCCGCGCTTCCTCGTGATCGCGGACGACGCGGAGCCGCAATGTATTGCGGGCCTCAAAGGCGCGGCCGCAAGCGAAGTCACGCCGGCGACGCGCGAGATTCTGCTCGAAGCCGCGACGTTCTCCGGACCGCGCGTCCGGCGCATGAGCGTCGCACTCGGTCTCCGCACCGAAGCCTCGAGTCGCCACGAGAAAGGATTACCGCTCGGGCTCTCAACGTGGGGCGCCGCGCGCGCGGCGTACCTGCTCGAAGGCGAAGGCGCGACCGTGCACGCGCCGTTCTTCGTCGGCGCATCCGACGCACCGGGCGCACCGATTTCCGTGACGCCGCAGCGCATCGCGAGTCTGCTCGGCGTTTCGATCTCCACGGACGATGCGTTACGCGCGCTGCGCGGTCTCGGTTTCACGGCAACGGCGAACGGCGAGACGATCGAAGCCGTGCCGCCCTTGTGGCGCAACGATATCGCGATTCCGGAAGACCTGGTTGAAGAGATCGCGCGCGTCGTCGGCTACGATCGCATCGAAGCATCGCTACCGCCCGTCCTCGAGCACAACGTCTCGAGCGCTGCATATCGCGATCGCGGCCGCACCGCGCACGCGCTCGCGGCGCTCGGCTATCGCGAAGCTGTCACGATGTCGTTGCAGTCGGCGACCATTCGCGAAACCTACGAGCGCGCCAACGTCCCCTTGCCGGGCGCCGTCGTCGAGATCCTCAATCCGCTGAGCGAAGACCAGCGCTACCTGCGCTTCTCGCTCTTACCCGGACTCCTGAAGCTCGCGGCACAGTACGGCGGTGCGGAACCGTATCGCATCTTCGAAATCGGCGATGCGTTCTACGGTGGAACCGAGCCGATCGAAACCTCCGACGCGATGTGGGTTCTCGCGCTGCCTGCCGCGACCGAGCCGGCTTGGCGCGACTCGGGATTTCTTACGTTCAAGGGCGAGTCGCTCGCGCTGTTGCGCGCGCTGACCGGTCGCGATGCGGACGCTTCCGCCGTACAACACGCGAGCTGGCATCCCGGCAAGACGGCGTCGCTTACGATCGACGGCGCCGATATCGCCACGATCGGCGCGGTGGACCCGCGTCTCCTCGCCGCCTTCGATGTGAACGCGCGCGTCTATGCGGGACGCCTGCGAATGGCGGACCTACCGGCCTATCGCGTGCCGCGCTATGCGGCCGAATCGAAGTATCCGGCCGTGTCGCGCGACCTCGCGCTCGTCGTCGGACCGGACGTTCCCGCGAGCGCGATCGAAAGCGCAGCGCGCGCGGCGGGCAACGGCACGATCGCGGGCGCGCACGTATTCGACGAGTACCGCGGTGCCCAAGTTGGCGACGGTAAGAAGAGCATCGCGCTGCGCGTCACATTGCAGCGAAGCGACGCGACGCTCACCGACGCAGAAGCCGACGCGCACGTCGCGTCGATTCTCGCATCGCTACGCGAACGATGCGGAGCGACGATCCGCGCGTGAACGGCGTGACGAGCGCGATCACGTGGCCCGACATCGTGATCGCGATCGTCTTGCTCGTGACGACGCTGCGCGGTATCAAGCGCGGTATGATCGGCGAACTCAAAGGCCTCGTCGCGCTCGCGTTCGGGATCGTGGCCGCCGCATCGTACGGCGGAAACTTCGACGGCTTCGTGCGCGATCACAGTCACCTCGCGGCACCGACCGCGCACGTGATCGGCATGTTTCTCTACGGCATCCTCGCATACGCGATCGTTTACGTCGTCGGTGCCGCCCTCCAGAACGTTGCGAAGCTCCCGCTGCTCAACATCGCAAACACGATCCTCGGCGGCGTCGTCGGGCTCGCGAAGGGCGCCATCTATTCGTGGGCGATCCTGTACGTCGCGCTCTTCTTTCCGCTCCCAAACGACGTGCGCGCCGATTTGCATCGTTCGCAACTCGTCGCGATGCTGCAGATCCCCGACGCCTGGCTCGACGCGCAGGTCCGCAGCAAACTGCCCGACTTCATGCGCCCGTATGGCGAACCGATCTTAAACAGCCACCGCGTCTGAGGCGCGACGCGGAGTTGGCCGGCGAGAGGCCTCCTAAAAGCGGAGGCCGAGGCCGGCGAATGGCGCGCTCACCTGCGTATCTGATGGAGCGTTCGGCCCCGCGCCGAAGCGTTCGCCGGCGTACCCGAGGTCGAGATAGAGCGGCGACTTGCCGAGACCGACCGTCGCACCGACCTGATATTTCAGCACCGAATACGAGAGCTTGACGTTCGAGCCCGAAAGCTCGCCGAGATACGTGGACGTGGGATACGTATAGGTTCCGGTGACCGTCGGATAGTACCAGGCGCCGCCGTAAAGCGAGAACGAACGATCGAGGTCCGGCAATTTCTCGATACCGGCGCCGACGCCGCTGAGGCTCGGGTAGCCGAGATAGTTGTAGTGCTTGAAGAATCCGCCGACGCCGATATAGATCCGCGGGTCTGCGATTTTCAGCGCGAACTTCGCGTCGACGTCGTCTTCTTTCGCGTAGAAGCTCGGCACGTAGGCTTGGCCGAGACCGTTGAACGCCATGACGTTCTTGTAACCGGGAACGGTCACGCAGCCCGGATCGCCGGACGGACAAAGACCGGGTTGATAGTTCGGGTCGCTGCCGACGACCGTGTTGCAGCCGGCCGTTCCCGCCGCGCACAGTCCGGCAGCTCCGCCGGCCGGATGGACGTACTCGACGTGGCGGTAGTCGCCCTCGAGCATCCACGTCGGCCCGAGGAGCGGAAATTCGAAGCCGCCCTTGAGATCGAACGAGTCGCGACCGTGCTCGCCCGGGCTAACTTCGTTGTAGATCTGCGGTGCGATCGCGTAATCGCCGGCGACGAACGCTTCGTAATGATACGGTTTCGCCGTTGGTGCGGGCGTCGGCGTCGGCGATGCGAGCACCGGTGCCGGCACCGCGGGGACGGGCGTCGCCGGAGCGGGCGTCGGCGGTGCGGGCGTCGGCGTCGGCGCGTTTGCGATGTACCGAACGATGACGACGCGCTTATCGGGCACCCACTGGACGTAGGCGCCCATGCCTTCGGAAATGACGCGTAACGGCACCACGAACACTCCCTCGTATATTTCGGGGGCGACGTCGAGCGGCCGATCCTCACCATTGAGGGTCACGACGTGTTTGCCGAGCGTGACCTTCACGTCGGAACCCGGCTTCGAAACGTCGACGGATTTCGTCGACGGGTCGTAGGAGACGGTGGCACCGGTCTGCTCGAACATCGAGCGCAACGGCACGAGAATGGTATGGCCCTTAACGAGCGCGGCGAGGACGCGACCGGCTTTAAGCTCGCTCGGCTTCGCGTGTACGTGGCGGTCGTTGAAAAGGATCGGGACCGTGTTCGATTCTGCGAGCGCGGCGATCGGAAGCGCGATCGACGAGAACACGAGCGCGAACGCTCCAGGCCATACCACCGTGTTTTTCATGAAATCGTCCTTTATCTTTTTGTTGCGCGATGGCCGAAGATGCAAAGCGTAGGAACGCCGACGCACGATCATAACTAACGGCCGACCGCGAGGCCGGCTGGCCCACTCGGTACGAGGAAGCCGCCCTCTGCGGCATTGCTGCCGCTTCCAGTCGGCGGATAAACGTTCACGACATCGTTGGACCCAAGGGAGACGTAAACGTTATTTGCGCTATCGAAGCCGATCTGCGCAAGTTCATCGGCTGCGCTAAGCGTGCGGATCGGCGCCACATTGCCGTACACACCGGCCGCGTACACGGTAATCGCATATGTCTCATGATCGAAAGCATAGATCGCGTTGTTTCCGTCTACGGCAACCGAAAACGTGTCGCGTATGCCGGTCATAGCGCCCGAGATCGTCCCGATGGGAGCGACGTTACCGTTCGCCGTTTCCGAAAAGATCAACACGCCGTCGGTGCCATCGGCAACGACGATGTGGCCCGCACTATCGACGGCGACGCTATAGGGATCTACCAGTTCCGTGTTCGGGCCGGCGATCGTTTGCCGCGGTGCGACGTTACCGTTCGCTCCGGGAGCGAAGACGTTAATCGATGGCGTCTGACCGGTAAACGGGTAGCAAGCGCCGCAGTTTGCGACGTAGAGCGCGCCGCTCGAGTCGATTGCGATTCCGAAGATACTCGTGATGCCGGTGTTGCTGCCGCCGAGCGAAATCGTGGGCTCGACGTTGCCACTCGAGCCCGCCGAAAAAGCGGAAACCGAATTATTATTCTGATTCGCCGCATAGATCGTGCCGTTCGCTGCGAGGGCGAGGATGATCGGACCGTTCAAGCCAGTGCACGTACCTTCGATCGCGAACGCTTGTGGGAACGTGTGGTTCGGTCCGAGAGAGAACGCGTCGATCGTATTGGGCTCCGTAGCGAGAAAAAGGAGCTGTGCGGCCGGTAACACGGCCGGTGGGGGCGTCGCACAGGCTCCAGCGACGGCCGTCGGTGTAGCCGTTGGCGTGACGGTCGGCGTTGGAGACGCCTTTGGCGTAGCGCTGGGCATCGGAGTCGGAGTCGGAGTTGCTGTCGGCGACGGCTTTGCAACCGGCGTCGGTGTCGGAGAAGCACTCGGCAGCGCGGTCGGCGTGGCCGTCGGTACGACGGAACCTACGCCACGAATCGGCGCGACGGGCGTGCCCGAGCCTCCGGAGCACGATACGAGCGCGATCATCAGTATGATAGCGCTTCGCGCGAGCAAACGACGGACCATGAATGATAACTCCCAAACGGTTACGACGTCCCGCGCATGCGCGTGTGTCGGAGACCGTCATTGATCGCGTCGGCGATGGCGCACCTGCGCATCACGGGGCGGTCGTAACGAAAGTGCGAGTTATCTGTACGAGTGCACGTCCGTCCGGAGCGCGCTACGCGTCCGAGGCAGAGATGCGAACGTTTTCGTTAGCCGGCCGCGACCAAATGTTCGTCCAGAATCGCACGCGCCGCATCGACGGCGGCGGCGTTCGCAGCAGCGTAGCCGTGCTCGCGTAGCACCGATGCGAGCGATTCGAGACCGTAGCGAACGTCGGCAGGCGTGAGGTCGCCCATCGTTCCCATCCGGAGGATCTTGCCTTTGAGCTCGGCTTGGCCACCGCCGAGGATCACGTCGTAGCGATCGCGGAGCGCGTTGCGAATGGCCGAGACGTCGAGTCCCGGCGGTACGTGCATCGCGACGACCGTCACCGAATGCGCGCCGGGTTGCGAAAACAGTTCGATACCCGCAGCACCCGCGAACGCTCGGATAGCGCGGGCATATCGATCGTGACGCGCATAGACGCTCGCCGCGCCTTCGTTGTGATATCGATCGATCGCAACGTCGAGCGCGTAGCCGATCGAGACCGGCGGCGTCCACGGCGTCTGACCGAGGATCGCGAACTCACGCGCCTTGCGTAGATCGAGATAAAACGTCGGTCCGGTGGCCTTTTCGATTCGCTTCCAACCGCGCGGACTCACCGCAACCATCGCAGCGCCCGGCGGAACGGCGAGGGCCTTCTGCGACGCGGTCACGACGATATCGAATTTCCACGCGTCCATCTCGAACGTCGACGCGCCGAGGCCGCTCACGGAGTCGACGATCACCGTTGCCGGATGCGTGCCGATCGCCGCAGCGAGTGCGGCCATGTCGTTCTGAACGCCGGTCGACGTCTCGTTGTGCGTGAGCATAACGCCCGCGATCTCATGATCCACATCGGCACGAAGCCGCGCCGCGAGCGCGCGCGGGTCGACGGCGCTCCCGAGCGGCGTTTCGAGAATCTCGACATCGAGGCCGAACGTCGAGGCGATCTTCGCCAGACGCTTGCCGAACACGCCGACGGGGCACGAGAGCACTTTCTGGCCGGGCGAAAAGGCGCTCGAGACCGCGGCTTCGAGGCCGCCCGTTCCCGACGAGCCGAGCACGAGCACGTCGCCCTGCGTTCCGAAGATCGGCTTCATGCCGGTTTCGATCCGCGCGATCAGGTGCGCGAATTCGGGGCCGCGATGATCGATCATCGGCTTGGCCATCGCTTCGAGTACGGCGGGAGCACACGTGACCGGGCCGGGGATAAAGAGCAATTGCTTCGGCATCGTGCCCGTATCGTATCACGGTCGGATTCCGAGGGGAACGGCAGGGGTCGCGAGCCGGGAATACGCAGGCAAGCTCCATGAGTCCGCACGAGCGCGTCCGGTTGACGGCGATGACGACGGGCGGCGGTTGAGCGAGCAAAGTCGGTAGCGCCGACCTCGCGCAGGTCCTGCGCGGCTTATCCGTCCCCCACGACCCGAACGTCCTCGTCGGTTTCGCGACGAGCGACGATGCCGGGATCTATAAGCTCCGTGACGATCTCGCGCTCGTTCAAACGGTCGACTTCTTCACGCCCATCGTCGACGACGCGTTCGACTTCGGCCGCATCGCCGCGGCGAACGCGCTCTCCGACGTGTACGCGATGGGCGGCACGCCGCTGACCGCGCTCAACATCGCCGCGTACCCGATGGAAAAGCTCGGTCCGGAAACGCTCGGAGCGATCCTGGCCGGCGGCGCGGCGACCGCCGCGGAAGCGGGCGTGGCGATTCTCGGCGGCCACACGGTCGAAGACGACGAGCCGAAGTACGGCATGGCGGTAACCGGGACCGTGAATCCGCAGCAGATCGTCACGAACGCGGGCGCCCGCCCCGGCGACGTGCTCGTGCTCACGAAGCCGATCGGAACGGGCATCCTCGCGAGCGCCCTCAAGAAGGGTGCGATCGACGAGGCGCAGATCGCGCCGGCCGTGCGGTGGATGACGCGGCTGAACGCCGTCGCATCGCGCGCGATGGTCCGCGCGGGCGCGCACGCGGCGACCGACGTGACGGGCTTCGGCTTGCTCGGCCACGCGAACGAGATGGCGCGCGCGAGCGGCGTGCGACTCCGCATCTCCGCGAAGCTCGTGCCGATTTACGAGCTCGCGCGCGAGATGCTCGCGATCGGCATCGCGCCGGGCGGTAGCCGCAAGAACGCCGACGAGCACGCGCGCTTCACGCAATACGAGAGCGGCGTCGCAGACGACATCCGACTGCTGTTCAGCGACGCGCAAACGAGCGGAGGATTGCTGATCGCGGTGTCGCCCGATGCGTTGCCGTCGCTGCTTGCCGAGCTTCACGAGCCACACGCACTCGCGGCGGTGATCGGCGGCGTCGAAACGGGCACGGGGATCGTTATCGAATCGTAAGTACGGCGCTGCGTCGTTCGGAGGAACGCGTGAAACACGTGACTGCCGCGTTGCTCCTTGGAGCGACGCTCTGCATGGCAACCGCTTCAGGACGCGCCGCTTCGAACGGAACGCCGCCGTCGGC
>Ga0116229_10014011_pt1 | contig 11213 bp, 9 predicted proteins | sample S1TSphgellanicum_3_FD_87313 | JGI IMG/M metagenome (GOLD analysis project Ga0116229, IMG submission 87313) | Host-associated microbial communities from peat moss isolated from Minnesota, USA - S1T2_Fc - Sphagnum magellanicum MG | ecosystem: Host-associated > Plants > Peat moss > Unclassified... | reverse complement strand
TTTTAGTTCTTCCCCACAACACATTGTATGGATAATCCAACTAACATGTGATTCAATTAAATATGATCACAAAAGCAACCAAATTCAAAATTCTTACAAATGCATTTGACCACATTTTAATAACGGAAATAAACCTTATCAAGGAACAGTGAATAATACATCACCTGGATGCACATGAGCGAAATTTCCATCAATAGCTTTGCTTGCTTAGGGTTGAATCCACTAATTGAATTGTTGAGCAATGACTTGAAAATGTCTTCACGGCGACCTTGTTGCATTTTCATGCGTGCCCATTTGGTAAACATACAAATATCTTCTTCAGCTTCCACATGTTGATTGAAGTTTCTCTTCCCTCTTACAAGTTCAATCAACACCACTCCAAAACTGTATACATCAGTTTTTGTTGACACTTTGTGTATGTCAAGAATTTCTGGTGCCATGTATCCATATGTTCCTGGTGTCATGTAGGAACTTAATTTCATCTGAAACAAGAATTAGAAATGTAATCACCATTTAGTACATGGTCAGTTTTGCAATTCAAAAATTAATATTTCAACATCAATAACACGTTAATAATTTATTTCCTTGTTAGACTATAGATGTTTGAATGGGTTACATTTATTAGTTACAAGGCACATATATAAGATATATTGCCATTAGGTCATTGAATTGAATAAACACATAAGACAAAGTGGGAAACATACCACACTTCCATCTGCATTGAAAAACTTAGCCAACCCAAAATCTGCCAGTTTTGGGATATAATCTCCATCCAATAGGATATTTTGTGGCTTGATATCTAGATGGAGGATGGGAGGGTTGCATCCATGATGCAAATATGCCAATCCTTGAGCAACACCTAAGATGATGCGCATTCGTGAATTCCAATCTAAAAACCGTTCTGAACCATCATTAAATAGCCATTTATCAAGGGATGAATTGGACATGTACTCATACACCAACATGTGTTTGGAACCCTCAACAGAGTAGCCCAAAAGTCGAACCAGATTAACATGGTGAATGGATCCCAAAGTGTGCAATTCTGTTTCAAAAGACTTTTTTACACCTTCATCATTGGTGCCAAATGGCTTCAAAACCTTGATTGCAACTTTTTTGTTGCTAGGTTGAAGTTGACCTACATACACATGCCCAAAGGCTCCTTCTCCCAAAATATTTGGAAACCCTTCCCCAAATGTTATAAGGTTTTGAGTTGTAAATTGTTTAAACAGTGGGTCAACAATCAAATTGTTTGTGTGTAAATTTTGTGATGTAGATTGATTAACATCCACCATATGTTTTGCCTTTCCCACATTTTGCAATGGGCTTGAGATTTTTGATTGAGGCACCTCCAAATTTTTTGAATCTTCTGCAGACCACTTATATTCATCTGATGATCGTTTGACATCATCTACTTGTGGTTTTAAAGTGGATGCATCATTTAGTTGAAGAGCATCAGTTTCGTCCATGTTTGTTAAGGCACCCAAAGTTCCCACTTGACCCAATTGATTAGCAACCTCCATCACTGATCCTTGTAACCTTACCAGATCTGGCTGAGCTTGTTGAAAAAGGCAATCCAATTGATTAGCAACCTCCATCACTGATCCTTGTAACCCTACAAGCTGTTGCTGGGCTTGTTGAAGAAGGCCCAGTGTAGGCAAAACGTGTTGAACTGCCATAACAATTTTCCTCTTGAGCTGAACTTCATCCCTGCAACCAATTTCAAGTATCAGCATGGCCAACAACAAACTGATGATCAAGCATTTGATTATGAGTAGAGGAACGCCTAAGGAGTGGGAAGTCCCCCGAATAAGCCTTAGGCACTTATCTTGGGAACATCCTGCTGGGGGTATTACCTACCAAAACCTTAGAACATACCCATTTGCTTCACAAAGTCGAAATCCTGTGATGTTAGTCGCTGTCAACAAAGCTTGTTCCCATCTTTTAACGTCTTCCTTTCTCCCTAGCTTTAGATGCTTCCGAAAAGCGCAAGCAAATGCTCCTTTGTGGGGTCTTTGTAGGTCTTCTGGCTCCACATCAAGATAGACGGGAAAAATGAGCTTGCCGCTTTTCAGGATGTCGCAAAGCTCCTCCAAACAATATTTGGACTCAGCATAGTCCTTGGAAAATATCGCAATATGAACACGCACACTCCAGAGAGCTTCATTGTAGTAGTTGAAAGTATGTTGACCCTTGACGAGTGATTTGGCATACACGAAAGGACGGAACCCAGCCGTACAGAGGGCCTCATAAAGGTGAGCCACGAACTTTCCACAATGGGTTCCACGATGGTTCAGAAACACATCATATGTGTCCAGCCGACCGAAGCTGCTGCTTGAGCTTTCTTTATTTACTAAAACATCTGAGGGATCAGCCCTAGGCAGCGATCTACTTGCTGAAGCGTGATCTGGTGGATCAGCCGCAAGTGGCACTAGGCTTTCATGACGCGAAAAAAATCGACTACACACCCACGCTACGATCCATGCGATCCATGCCCACATGCCTTGGAACATGGTTTGATGTCCCTATTCGAATCAACTTGTGGCTGTTTCAACCCTGCAGTAGAAACCAGACCTACATGGTGTAAACTTCCGTGTTCCAGTGCACTCTTGACATCCCGTCCTTTTGGTGTACCACATAGAGTACTGGCGACAGCCAGAATAAAAAACTCGCGCACCTCATTTTGAGATTCCCCCCAACCCCATCAAAAGCAGCGCGGGCCCCACCCCCCCTCCCCCAAAAGAGATCACCCAAGAGTCCAAGGAGTTGCAGAACTATATAAAGCAACCCAAAGCTCTACGTAATGCACAGGTTCTCACACCATAATTAATATTCCAACGCTTAGTCCGTAGATCACAAGAAACTGTGGAGCAGCGTTCGATCATCGGAAACTAGAGCATCCTAATAATGGAAGACGTGAGATTGTCTTTCCTGATTTATCGACAATTGCTGTAGGGCATATGGAGTGCAGGAAAGTGTGGGGAAACACTGAAGTATCGGACTCAGACGTTGGCCTTAGATATTTTCTCAAAACCGACAATGACCAGAAAAATGGGTATCGGTGAAGGATCACACGCTCGGCGAAGGATTCATCCCGGTCTAATTTGTCAAATTTCGCTGCACTTTCCATCGGATTGTGGTCAGAAAACAGTTTTGTGTTGGCTTACAGTTCACTAATTAGGGTTTTTTCATGTCTGAAGTGTGATGAGTGTACGGTTAAAGGGTCACATTGGTTTTCTGCATTCGAGGTTTGAGCGCTGCTTGATTATGATTGGATACACAAGGGTTTAGGGTTTAGTTTTTCGGTGACGTTTTGGTGAAGGCGAAAGGAGAAGTTGCATTTGCTTTTGGTTTCTGGACAAGTTTGGTTAAAGATGCATGGGTTAAAGATGCATTGAAGAATTTAGTAATATGATGGTCAACACTATTGGAAATTGACAATGGACCAATGAGAGAATAGAGATGATAAAAACACTAATTTTTCCAATGAGCTTTCCACCCAACCTTAAGATCACAAATGTTGCTACAAACTTACGATCCACCTTTCAGCTCTTGCCTAATCTAAATAGGAGGTAAACACCCCCATGTAGGTGTTTCCTACCCTGGAAATGCATGCACAAGCACATGCACAAGGCCATCATCTCATGCATAGAGATATTTCACATTAAACTGAACTAAATATATTTAAGTAAACTTAACATATTTCATAGTCCCAAAAATATGTGCATGTAACACAAATATTTCAAATAATTATAATTTAGTAAAAATATTTAAGTAACTTGGTAGGAAGTTGATATCCAACACCTTTACTCAACGAATTATCAAATTATGCACTTAATTACACCCATCAAGTGTTGAAAATATTCATGTTTGTCAATAGAAAGTCCCTTGGTCAAAATATTTACAACCATATTCTCCATGTTGCAATACACCAACTTAACAAAGCCTTTTTCAAATTTTTCTCCCACCAAATGATGATGAATCTTGATATGCTTTGTGCAAACATGAAAGATTGGGTTCTTTGATAAAGATATATAACTTTGATTATTGCCATATATGACAATGGGTTTCATCTATGGAACACCAATGTTCCCAAAAAGTAATGAAAACTACATTGTTTGCCTTGTTGTTTGTGGAGTTACAATATATTTAACTTTTGTTAATGACATAATGATAAAGGTTTGCTTTTTACTATTTCAATTAATATCACCATTTCCCAATAAGAAAACACAGCATGATTTGGATTTGTGGTCATCCATATTGCTAGCCAAATTTTCATCACAATAGGCACACATTTATGTGTTTCCATAGACAATAACATAATCCCCAATATTCGGACACTAGTTTTGATAAACATTATTCTCGGAATGAACCTTGACCATATTGTTTCCATTAATTCCTTGGCTATGAAGAACATCCCTTTCAAAACACATATGGCCTTTCATGTTCCTATTAGAACCTTGGTTATGCCTTAGCCATGGGTTATGTTCTTTTCGAAATTCAATTGGCCCTAATTATGGTTAACATCTTCATAAAAATGCACCTTGCCCATAATAGCATCCTTGATGTTTTTTTTGAAACATAAACCAAAATCCACTGTGTTTTTTAAATATCAAAAAATATGTTTCATTGTAATCCAATGTGATTGTTTAGGATTAGCCATAAACTAATTCACAACCCCCATTGCATGTGCAATATTAGGTTTTACGCATACCATTGCATACATGAAACTTCCAATAACATTTTGAAACAAGATAACCCGCATTATTTCCAAGTATACATCACTTTGAAGACCCATATCCTTCAAAAGCTTGTAATTGGTCATAAAAGGAGTTCACACTAGTTTACTTTTATCCATTCCAAATTGCCTCAATATACTTCCAATGTATTTACTTTAGTTCAAAAAAATTGATCAGTTTTGTTGAACAATATTGACTTATATCCCCAAACAATATTGGGTCTCATTTGAATCCACAATTTCAAATTTTTGAGAGGGATTATCCTTTGTCTCTTCCAACAAAATGAAATCATTCGAGGCCCAAAATCAAATCATCAACATATAAAGTTATGATCACATAAGAATTTTCTCGAGCTCTTTTAAAATAAACTTATGGTCAAAGTTTTCTTGAACTCTTTTAAAATGAACATTATGGTCAACAAAGCTCCTTTCAAACTCCGAAGATAAAAATATGCATTAATCTTGTGATTCCATTCATGAGGAGATTATTTCAAACCATACAAAGATTTTTGAAACTTACATACCATATTCTCATTACCCTTGACCACAAAACCTTCTAGTTGTTGCATATATCTCCTCTAAAATATTTCCATTCAAAAAAAAAAATTTAACATCCATTTGAAAAACTTCAAAATCTTCTATGGTAGCAATTGTATGCACAACTCAAATTGATTCCATTCGTGCAACAAGGGTTTAAATTTCATTGAAATCAATACCTTCAACTTGTGTAAATCCCCTAGCCAACAAATGAGCCTTGTGTTTTGCCATCAACATTATATTTGATCTTGAAGATCCATTTGCAACTCATTGGTTTGTGATTAAGTGGAATAAAAGTGAATATCCAAATCTTATTGTCTTGTAAAAACTAAAACTCAAAATCCATGGCATGTATCCAATGTTGTAAATCTTCACCATCCAAAGCCTCCATAAAAGAATGGGGTTCATTAACATCAACAAAAAAAACACATGAAATATTCACCTCTTTTTCAACCATTGTTGGATTTTCTCACACATTTTGAAAAAAAAATTCATCCTCCATCTTTGGTTTTTGATTTGGAACCGTATGTTCTTATAATTTTGAAACCATTATTTCCCAATTAAAGTTTTTGGATTCATCAAAGATAACATTACAACTAATGCTGACATATTGGTTTATAAGGTTGTATAATTACCCCTTTGTCTCTTCACAATAGTTAATGAATATGCGTTTGACACCTTTGGAATCCAACTTTGTCCTTGTTTCCTTTGGCACATGAACAAATGCAACATAACCAAAAACATGCAAATGACTTATGGAAGGTGTGTATCCACACCAAACCTCTTTTAATATCATGTCAAAAATTACATTGGTAAGAATTCAATTATGGATATATGTTACAGTTCCCACTATTTTTGCCCAAATTTTATGATCTAGCTTAATATGTTGTAGCATACATTGCACATTTGCAACGAATGTTCAATTTTTCCTTTCAACTACACCATTTTACTCTAATGTGTATGGAATGGTTGTTTGCTTCACACTACCATTCTCCTTGTAGAATGTATTGAAATTCTTAGCATTATATTCCCCACAAGTCCATCACATTTAATTACCTTGATCTTTTTTTCCAATTTGATTTTCTACCAAGTTTTCATTATTACAAAAATAGGTTATTTTGACTAAAGAATATAGTGAGAAAGGACCCCATTTGGACACGTGTCAAAAAAACCACCCTCTCAATTTGGAAAATCATTTTGGCCATGTCATACATGACTTGGGATGGTCTTTTTATTACAAACTATTGAACTATTTGACTAGTCATTTTGACTACTACATATTGGACCATTTGACTAATCAAATTTCTACCCAATGTTTTTGGATTATTATCAAAAACAAAGTTGTCTAAGTAGGTTTAGGTAGGTAGGTAGGTAGGTAGGTTGTATATAGGTTTAGGTAAGTCATATTAAAAAGACAAGTAGGTAGGTGGTAGCTTAACCTAACCTACCTAGCATATGCTACTTAATTTAGTTTAATCTATTTAATCTTCTTAATTTAACCCAACTTAATTTAACCTACCTTCCCTAACCCGTTAAACATATATATAGGTTACAATATTAGGAATTGAACCCCAAAATTTCATAATGATAAACCAAGTCTTTACCAACGGACTACACCAACAAAAGTGTTCAACTTTTGTTAAGTTTTTCATTTCACATGTTTATTTCACATCACTAAACATAGTGGTTAAACCTAAATGACAATTAATAGTTAAATCAAATGGTTAAACTTAGTGATTAAATTTAATGTTTAAACCTTAGTTAAACCTAGTGATTAATCTAATGCCTAAACATAATGAATGGCGAAACTGCATAGTTAAACTTTGGCTAAATTTAGTGGTTAAACATAATGACAAAAATTTGGCTAAACATATATAATGGTTAAACCTAATTAATAAACATAATGATTAAACTTTGGTTAAACATAATTATTCAACTTATGTGATAAATTTAATGGCTAAACTTTGGTTAAACCTAGTGGCTAAATATAATGACTAATCCTTGGATAAACACATAAACCTAATTGATCAATTTAATGGCTAAAATTTGGTTAAACTTAATGGCTAAACATAATGATTAAACCTTGGCTAACATTATGAAAAAAAAGGGTGTTTTGCAATTGGTTTTGCAACTCAATTTTTTAATTACAAAGGACATTTGTAATTCATTGTATTTATACAATGCAACTCAATTGCAATTTAATCAAAACAATTCATTTTCAACTACTATGCAACTCCATTATAATTACACCCATGATGTCATGCTGATGTCATTGATTGTCATCCATTTATTAAAATTTAACAAGTGACACTATGAAGATTTTTTACCATAAAAATGATTTTTTTTGGAAATATTGATTTCCATCATTCATTATGATTGTTAATGATGGTTTGAAATTGTAATATGTGGCATAATAAAAATTTCCACATGGTATATTAATCACATTTTTGAGTAAATAATTAAATAAATAAATATCTATTTAGTAGCTAGGAAAGTCGTACATAACCATAGGTAAACAAATTCATAGGTTTAAAAACCTACATACTTACATATTCACCTAGGACCTACCTACTTACATAGGTAGGTGAGTCAATAGGAAAGCACAAGATTAATTGAACTAAAAAATAGCCATGAAATTTTATTTTTTGTCTTATGTTTTACCTTTAAATTAAGTTTTTTTCAACTCATCCCAAAATGACATTTGTATTTTAATGTGATAATATGAAATAATAAACCTTTTATATATTGTTTGTAACATGGGATTTGAAGACAAAACATATGGGTTAAATCTTTTAGTTATTCTTTAGTTGCAAATTACGCTACAATTAAGTTGCAACTATAACATTTAAGCACTTAAGGCAGACCAAATCAAAGGGGAGGGCTCTATTGTTTTTAATGTCCAAAATAAATTTGAATCCCTCCTATTGGTGCCTATGAGGCATTAAAAACCATTACAAATGAAGGAAGTTTTGGCCTCCCAAAATAGACAAGGTCAAAAACTCAAAATTGCCAATTATTACAAAGGGCAGTTCCCAAGCACTTAAAAAATCTTTGTATGTTATTTTATTACTATTAGAATCCCAAGATGATTTTTAGAATTTTAGGTGGCATTCCTATAACATTTTAAATCATTTAAAATGAATAAGAAATAAGAAAGTTATGAGGTTTCAAAATAAAAGGGGTCCAAAGAGAAAGAAAAAAGGAAAAAAATGTGATTTGTAAGTTGGAAAACTTATTTCTTTTCTTGTTATTTTTTCATGGTTGTATTAATTATATCAATGAGAATCATAATCAAAAACTAATTGCAAATGTATTCCATAATGGGTGGTGGAAATGTGGACACGTGGCATAATTGCATTTATGTACATTATACTTAGTTACAACATAGGTGTTGTTTTAATGGCACATTTACAATAGTTCTAAAGTAGTTACCACATGTGACTATAATGCAACTCCTTAAAAATTCAAACATGGTCGACTACTTATGTATGTATGATGATTATAAATTATCATATAGAATACCCATTTTCAATTCACTTGCAACTATAATATAATTAACTAATTTTTTTACGTGGCAATTTATTTATTAATACATCGTATTTCTAAAATGATAATTATACACTAATTCTAATACCCAAGAGATAGTTGCACAATAATTGTATATCAGTTGTTTTTTTAATTTTAGTTGCAAGGTAATGTGGTTTCAATGGATGTGATTTCTCATAATGTAAACATAGTGATTACACCTAGTTGATAAACTTAATGGTTAAATTTCATGGCTAAATTTTTGTTAAAACTAATTGTTAAATCTAATGGTTAAACATAATGATAAACCTTGACTAAACATAATGATTAAATTTAATGGTTAAACATAGTGATTAAACTTTGGCTAAACATAATAGTTAAACTTAGGTTAAACCTAATGGCTAAGGATAATGACTAAACCTTGCCTAAACATAGGTTAAACCTAATGGCTAAATCTAATGGTTAAACATAATGACTAAAATTGGGTTAAACATAATGGCTCAACATATATTAAACATAATGCCAAAACATAATGGATTAATTAATTAAGCTAACTTAATAAGTAAATCTAATGGTCTAACATAATGGTTAAACCCAAGTTATATCTAATGGTTATACTTAGTGGCTAAATTTAAACTATATTTAATCGCCAAATTTAATGATTCAACTTAAGCTAAATTTAGTGTTAAATCTAGTGGCTAAGCATAGTGGCTAAACTTAATGGTTAAATTTAAATTAAACTTAATTGTTAAATTTTGGTTAAAATTTTGGGTAAACTTAATAGTTAAATTTAATGGCTAAACATACAGGTTAAATTTAATGGTTACACTTAATGGCTACACCTAATGGTTAAACTTAGGTAAGTAAATGGATGGATAGGTATGACATATGTAATATGCATATTGGTGGGTAAATAAATAAGAAAATAGGTCAAAAATATAGGTAGATAGGTAGGTAGGTAGGTAGGTGACACTATGAGAAAAAAAGGGTGTTTTGCAACTAGCCTTGTAACTCAATTTTTGAGTTGCATCGAACACTTGCAACTCACCGTATATATATGCTATGAATGTTCTTGGACAAGTTGCAAGAATTACGAGAGTTGTAATTCATTACAATTCAATTACAACTTTGTTGCAATAATTATTTTTCAACTACTATGCAATTCCCTTATGACTATAATCATAATGTCATGTTGATGTCATTTTTCATCCATCCATCAAAATTTAACATGTGGCACTATGAGGATTTTTTCGTGATTTTTTTGAGATATTGATATCCATCATCCATTATGATTATTTGCTTTAGATGGTTTTGGATTATGACATGTGTCATAATTTTAAAATTTGCCATGTGGCATATTAATTAAATTTTGGAAACAAATATATATGTACCTAGGTAGGTTGGTACATAACCATAGGTAGGTAAATTGATATAGGTCCAACCTATCTATTTACCTACCTATTGACCTAACTACTTATTTACTATCTAAGTAGGTAGAAAAGTAAAACCTACTTATGTAGGTAGGCAAATAGGTAGAATACTAGAAGAGTAGGTGAACTAAAGAGTAGCCACATAAGTTTTTTAATTTATTATGTGTTTTGCTTTTAGGGTTAAGCTTTTATGAATTCATCACAACATGGCACATGTATTTTAATGTGAGAATGTCAGAAGGAACTTCTCTTTTATATAATTTGTGAAATGAAATATTGAAAACAAAACATATGGTTTAAATCTTTTAGTGGCATCCTAGTTGCAATTGAATTGTAACTACAAAAAAAGAATTCCCACATGCTTTGTGTTTGATTTTAATTTTGTAATTAATTTGAGATTTATAATTAATCATCTAACATAATTATTTAGAATTTAGTTATTTGAATTCAAATAATTAATTAGTTGATTGATTCAGATAATTAATTATCAAAATAAATAAATAATTATGTTGATTAATTAATTAATGATCTGAATTCAATAGCTTTTCACATAAATTAACAAAGTTTTTTATCTAAAATTATTTTAATTAATTAATTAATAATCAAAATTGATCAATGAATTCATATGAATAATTTATTATTTATTTTAATTAATAATTTCATGGTAATTAAGTATATTACATACTAATTATTATTTAAAAATTAATTAAAAATTAATTCTAAAATATTAAATCATAAACATGAATTTGAATAGAAGACATTGAAGTATATAAAAGCATATTCATATGTACACCCTTGTTGAATGTTTAATAAAATTTACACATTGCTTTTAATTTCAATTCAAAAATAGACTTTCACCTTTTATGAAATTTTATGGTTTGATATGTATGTATACCAACATAATATTGTGAATTCCAATGTAATGAAATATTATTAACACAACAATTGAACATCAATCACAAAAAATAAAACTATAATATTTACTA